>Ga0118677_10003921_pt1 | contig 27520 bp, 18 predicted proteins | sample AliMusrvi5mmetaG_FD_86154 | JGI IMG/M metagenome (GOLD analysis project Ga0118677, IMG submission 86154) | reverse complement strand
GGCTGACCATTTTGTTCGGTATTTATGTGCGCTTATTTGCGGTACTATTAATTGTACTTAGCTTTATAGGCTCCTATCTTTACGGTGAGGCCTTACTGGCTTATGTTGGAGCCATGCTAGGCGCTAGTCTCTATTTAGTGCTGCAAGGCCCAGGGCGACATTATTTGCCTTTGCCAGTACCTGCTTTATTTCAAGGGATACAAGCTTGGTTAGCAGAACAGCCTAGGCAACGAGCCCAAGCTATTATGCGTATATTGACAGGCACGACCTTATTATACTTAGGTGTTTTTTTTAAAGTGATGCAGCCTAATTTGTCTATCGGTATTATCACTCATTACCAATTGCCCATATTATCGATTAATCCAGAAGCATTTACCTTGGTGATGGCTCTGGTTGAAGTCAGTGCCGGTATTTTGATGATTGCTGGTGTGTTATTGCGGCCTTTATCTTTGTTTTTAATTTCCGCCTTTTCTATATTTGCTTTTTTATTACCTGAAACGATAACCGAACATATACTTTTTTATGGCGTGGTTTTGTCGTGTTTGGTTAATTCAGCTGGGCATTTACGACGCCCCATTGCTAGAGATAAAGCCGCACATATTGTGATTGTCGGTGGTGGGCTTTCAGCCTTACAAGCCGCGATTAAAATTGAACGACTGATTGGCCAATATTCCAATGTCAAGATTACCCTGTTACATGAGCAGGCGAACTTTCTCTTTGCACCTTTTTTGCCAGAAGTGATTGGCGGTACAGTGCAGCCTGGTAACGTGGTCAATCCTTTTCGACGTATTATTCAGCAGACTACTGTCGTGGTTGGGCACTTAGATAGTATTGATGAACAAAAGCAGTTGGTCATTGCTAAGCGTAAGAATAATGAACTCATCGAGTTACATTACGACAGCTTGATTATTGCCTTGAGCCAAAAATCTAACATAGCCACTATTCCTGGTATGGCGGCTCATGCTTGTTTGATTGATTCAGTCGCAGACGCCTTACGTATTAGGCAGCGAGTGCTTGATCTGGTAGAAGAGGCTGAGTTTGAAGAAGATAGTGCCGAGCAAGTTCGATTACTTAGCTTTGCAGTCCTTGGTTTTGGTGAATGTGCATCAGCCATAGCGGTTGAAATTAGTCAGATATTGCGTGCTGCAGAGTCATCCTATACAGTATTGCAACGTTTAGGTTGGCAGGTGCATCTATTTGATGAACAAGGTCTGTTAAGTTCTGATTTTGAAAATAAAATGAGTATAAGACGCGCTAAAAGCTTGAAGAAAGCAGGCGTGATTGAACATTTACATGAAGATATTACCAGTATTACGCAGCGACATTTGTTTTTTGCCAATGGTCAAAGTCAGCCAGTAGGCCTAGTCATTAATGCTGCCTTGCAATTACCTACACTTCCTTTTAAACATGCTGGTGAATTGAGTGGCGCGTTTGCTATAAACGACAAGCTTCGCTTGTTAGCTTTCAACAATATCTGGATAACAGAAACAGAAAAGAGTTTGGCTCATGCTCAGTTTGTATTTACGCGTGATCGAGTTGACTTGGGGTGTAGTGCAGGTTTTAATGCTTGGGCGCATTCGCAGGGTTATGCGTCGCGTCCATATAAACAGAAAAATTATGCGATTAAACCTTACACCTTAGGACAATATTCTTTGTGCTGTCTAGGTTGGTTCGTTATCAGTGGCAAACCTGCGTGGTTTTTTTCTCGCTTGACTAATCTACTCTCGGTACCCGGTTTAGAAAGAAATTTACGTATTATTATTGATTGGTTTTTAGTGCTCGCTTTTCGTAATGACATTGCGGTACTGTCGCAAGCAACTTCTTCGAAGTTACAAATGTTACATTTTAAAGCCGGTGATGAAATTTTTGCTCAAGGTGATGCCGCAGAAATGGCTTATGCGGTAGATTCAGGGCAATTAAAAGTCCTACAAGATGGTCGTAAAATTAGAGACTTAGGTCCTGGCGATTATTTTGGTGAAATAATGCCCACTCATGAAAGTAAACGCATAGAAACTGTACGCTGCGTTACTGATTGTGAACTAAAACTTGTTTCTCAGGAAGATCTTAAAGCGCTGCTGAAAAGTGGTTGGCTAATGGGTAAAGCTATTCGTAATTTAAGTACTCATAAAGCTGAACATGAGCTATTTGAAGAGCCTTTAGGCATGAAGCGCCTGACCTATGTGAGTAAACTTAATGCCGTAATGACTCAAGAAGAGATTTTGGAAATAGGCCGAATCTCTAGTGAGAATAATAAAAAAAGAGATGTGACGGGTGTATTGATTTCAGTGCGTGATTATTTCTTTCAGGTACTAGAGGGAGATGCTGTTATTGTTGATGCTTTAGTAGAAAAGATCAGCCGAGATCCTCGTCATAATGAAGTCACTATTTTAAGCGCTGAAACTGCTTGTGAAGAGCGTTTGTTTACCGAATGGGGTATGAAAACGGTAGCCTTAAGTGAAAGCAATGATCTAATGTTATTGGCTATCGGCATGATGTTACAAAATATTGCCCAATCTTATAATGCCGTAGGACGGTATACTCAGCCAGCGTTGCTTAAGTATTTAATGGAAGGTGTTAACCCGCTCACTATTCCTATTAAAAGCACTGAAAAAATAGTGGTGTCGGGTAGCATGACAGATTTGTCTAATTTGTATCAGACTTTTTTTACCAAAGAATTGGTGGTAGTTATTAATGCTTATTTAGACATTTGTTCTACGTCATTTATTGAATATGGCGGACAAGTGGCTAAATATGCCGATGCTTGTGTTATTGCGCATTTTGCACCGGATGAGGTCGATGCCGCTATTGCCGCCTGTGTGGATGCTGAAACAAAATTTAAAGCATTTGTCGCCAATAACTCGCTTTATAGTCGAGTTCTGTGTGGTTTTGGTATAGCCTCGGGGATTATGATAGAAGGTAATATTGGCTCATCCGTTAAGATGGATTATACGGTATTAGGGGACGTGGTTGATCAGGCTGTGAATTTAGGTGTTTTGGCTAGAGATAATAATAAGTGCTTAGCAGTTAGTGAAGCTGTCCATAATAATGCGGCAGATTCTTGGTGCTTTGATACGGCAACAACGTTTGCTATAGCCGTGCCTGAAACATTTGCTCAGGTTTATGTGTTGGCTGATTCATAGTCAACGTGAATAAAAAGTTCAGTTAATAATGGGATGGTTTTTAAATTAGTGTATAGACTCATCGCGGGTAATCTTGATTGCCAGCATAAATTAAATCAGGCTATCGTAAAAGGTAGCGCCATTCTTTAAGATGACATTATGAAAAAGATATATTTACTTCCTGTTGCCGCTATCGCCATATTTTTACCGCTTTCTAATTTACTGGGCTTGTCCGGTGAAAATGAGTCGATACCTGCGGTAGTTGGCAGTTCACAAAGCTTTGTTGTTGCAACGAAAATCCTACAAAACAAATGTGTAGACTGTCATTCGCCGGGCTTAACCCGTATGCCTATCTATGCACAACTGCCTATTGCTAAACAGTTGATGGCCAGTGATATAGCAAATGCCTCTGCACGACTCATACTCTCAAAGGCGGTTTATAGTGGTGAAGAGATTTTGCCGCCTTTAATGTTAGCCAGAATAGAAGGTGCTATTACCAGTAATAGTATGCCGCCGCATTTATATCTATCTATGCATTGGGAAGGTAGCTTAACGGCTGATGAAAAATTAAGCCTACTCAAATGGATTGCCGAGGAGCGTGAAAAATCGTCTTTGAGTCAAGATTCCACTAAAGCACTTAAAGCAGAGCCCGTGCAACCCTTGCCTTTAACGGTGGCTATAGATCCTAAAAAAGTAGCGTTGGGTGATCAGTTGTTTCATGACACCTCTTTGTCGGGTGATAACACCTTAAGCTGTGCGTCTTGTCACGGTTTGACTAAAGGTGGAACCGATCAAGCTAAAGTGGCTACCGGTATTCGTGGTCAACAAGGCCCTATCAATACACCGACTGTTTACAATGCCAGCTATAACTTGGCTCAGTTTTGGGATGGTCGGGCTAAAGATTTACAAACACAAGCCGCAGGCCCTGTCGCTAATCCGGGTGAAATGGGTGCGCAGTGGGATGATGTAGTGAAAACACTAAAACAAGTGCCTGCCTATCAGTCAGCTTTTGCTGAGTTATATCCAGAACAAGGTTTAACGAAAGACACCGTCACCGATGCGATTGCCGGTTTTGAACAATCCTTAGTTACGGCAAATTCTCGTTTTGATCAGTACTTACGTGGTAATGATCAGAGCCTAAATGCGAATGAAAAAGCCGGCTATGCCTTATTTAAAGATAATTGTGCCTCTTGTCATAGTGGCCCTACATTGGGTAGTTTGTCGTATGAGAAGATGGGTGCGAAACGCGATTATTTCCATCGTCGCGGTGGACCTATTACTGAGGCTGATTTAGGTCGATATAATGTCACCCACGATGACAATGATAGGCATGTTTTTAAAGTTCCGACATTACGCAATATTGAACTGACCTTTCCGTATTTCCATGATGGATCTGTTAGGGAATTAGCCGATGCTGTTCGCATTATGGGTAAGGTTCAGAGAAATAAAGATTTTAAACCTGAAGAAGTTGACAATTTAGTGGCTTTCTTAAAAACCTTAACCGGTGAATATAAAGGTAAGTCTTTAGTGCCAATCAGTGTGACTGAGCGTAAGCAATAATAGCTTAGGAATGAGTATGACACAGGTGAGCAACTAAAATTTTAAAAATCCCCCCCTGCCCTCATTTTTCAAAGGGGGGCAGGGGGGATTTAAAATTACTCAGCATCATGCCTGTTTCTTAGCTGCGTTGCTTATCCATCCTACATAAATTTACATTCAACTTTTATGGCTAAAATTTTAATCGTAGGCTGCGGATCTATCGGAACACAGCTTGCACAGGTATTAACGGCTAAGGGCCATCAAGTGGTCGGGCTTAAAAGAAATCCCCCTAACAGCGAAGTTACAACAAACATGGTGTATTTTAAGGCGGATATTAGTACTCATGATGCTCTAATAGCCTTACCCTTAGATTTTGACTTTGTGTATTTTATCGTCTCTCCTGACGGTCGTAATCAAGACAGTTATGAAGCTATTTATAAAGTAGGCGTTAATAATTTATTAGCGCATTTTTCAAATACAGAAACAGCGCCGCAGTGGTTTTTTGTATCATCAACCAGTGTTTATGGACAAACGCTAGGTGAATGGGTGGATGAAAACACGATTAGTTGCCCAGAAAACGCAACGAGTCAACTCATTAGGCTAGCCGAGCAGCGCTTGATCGATTTAAACGCAGATCATGTGATAGTTCGTTTTTCAGGAATCTATGGTCCAGGACGTGAGTATTTGTTAAGAATGGCCAAACAAGTACCCGCCATACAGCAAGATCCTCCTTATTATACTAACCGTATTCATCAAACTGATTGTGTAGGCGTATTAGTGTTTTTACTAGAATGCCGCTTAGAAGGAATGGCCTTGGAATCTTGTTATATAGCCAGTGATGATGATCCTGCAACCACATGGGAGGTTATGTCATGGTTGGCGGAGCGACTAAGTTGTTCAATGCCTTTCGTTAAAGCGATGGAGCAAGATGCGGCTATGAATAAGCGTTGCAATAATGAGCGCTTAAAAGCCTTAGGCTATCAATTTAACTATCCTAGTTATAAAGAAGGTTATGCAGAGTTGATTGATAGTTTTTTAATATAGCTTAATCGTTGCCAAGCGTCCGACCATTATGTTGTCATCTGTGTTGTTTGGAGTAAAACAGCTTCAGCTGTTTTAAAATGTTGAGCTGAGTAATTATACAGTGCATAGGATGTGCCGACGCTAGGAGGCGCATCAATCATGAGTGATGCGCTTCACTTTGTTCAGCACATCCTATAACTCTAAACTCGCTAAATCAATCACAAAGCGATATTTAACATCACTCTTTAACACCCGTTGATAGGCTTCATTAATCTGTTGTATGGGAATGATTTCTATATCTGAGCTAATGCCATGTTCAGCGCAGAAATCTAACATTTCTTGGGTTTCTTTGAGCCCACCAATTAATGAGCCAACAATACTGCGGCGTTTAAAAATTAAATGGCTGACCGTAGGTGATGCATGGGGATGATCAGGTACGCCCACTAAACAGAGGACACCGTCGCGTTTTAGTAACAGCGTGTAATCATCTAAATTATGCGGTGCGGCAACGGTGTTTAGAATAAAGTCGAAGCTGCCTAGGTGAGCTTGCATGTTCTCGGCATTTGTAGAAATCACCACTTCATCAGCGCCTAGTCTTTTAGCGTCTTCAGCTTTAGCAGGGGTGGTCGTAAAAAGCACCACATGCGCACCAAAAGCATGGGCGAATTTAAGCCCCATATGTCCTAGTCCACCTAAACCCACGATACCGACTTTATCGCCTTTGCCAATATTCCAATGCTTTAAAGGTGAGTATGTAGTAATGCCCGCACATAATAAAGGTGCCGTTTCTGCAAGATTAAGTTTATCGGAGATGTGCAATACAAAATCATGATTGACTACGATCTGCTTAGAATAGCCGCCATAATTATTAACGCCGGTGACTTTTTCAGGGCTGTTATAAGTAAAAGATGCCTTATTGCAAAATTGTTCCAAATGATCTTCGCAATCAGGGCAGGTGCGGCAAGAATCCACTAAACAACCGACACCCACATTATCCCCGACTTTAAACTGGGTAACTGCCTCACCTATTTTACTGACTTTACCGACAATTTCATGGCCAGGTACGATAGGGAATGTGGCGCCACCCCACTCGTTCCGCGTTTGGTGTATATCAGAGTGACAAACGCCACAGTAAAGTATATCTATTTGGACATCAGTAGCGCGAAGATCACGACGTTCAAAGCTGAACGGAGTGAGTGGCGCATTTTGTTGTAGGGCGGCGTAGCCAATAGTCTTTTGCATGATGTTCCTTGGTAAGGTCAATGGGTATTGGTAGTTGCTTAGGTCGATGCTATTTTAACTTAATATTTAGGCTCTATCTTTTAAAAATAGGGCTTGGGATATTTGTTAAATAAATTCGCTTAATGTTCACTTTACGTTAGTTAATTCGGCTATCTACTTAAGGCGTGACAATGTGAATAATGTTATTGGGTGTAGGTCGTGTTAGCGACAGCGTAACCCGACATTGTGTCGTAGTGTGTCGGGTTACGGCTAGCGCCTAACTCGACATACGCAAGTGCCTTGTCCCGTGTTAAGTTGGTAGCCGTCAATTCAGTAGCCAATGTTTTAGTCATTAGTTACAGCATCCATTTTTTAAAGACGCACAAAAAACTGTAGTGCTAGTCGGTGTTGCTCTGATTATTCGGAGGAGGGTTTGATTTTAAAGGCTACGAGTATCGTTACGCCAAAGGATATTAAGCTTGTGAAGGTCTCGAGTATCGTTACGCCAAAGGATATTAAGCTTGTGAAGGTCTCGAGTATCGTTACGCCAAAGGATATTAAGCTTGTAAAGGTCTTGGGTAGCGTTACCCCAAAGGATATTAAGTTTGTAAAGGTCTTGGGTAGCGTTACCCCAAAGGATATTAAGCTTGTAAAGGTCTTGGGTAGCGTTACCCCAAAGGATATTAAGCTTGTAAAGGTCTTGGGTAGCGTTACTCCAAGGGATATTAAGCTTGTAAAGGCCCCGGGTGTCGTTACGCCAAAGCGGTTTAAGCTTTTAAAGGTCTCGTGTGTCGCTAATATGTAGGAGATGGTTATTTTAAACAGGACTTTGAATTACAGAATAGGCTGTACTAAAAGTGCAATGCTAACAACTATTCTCTATATCGTTCCCAAGCGCCACGTCACCGCCCATAGTTAAGTAGTTAGCCGCTTGGAGTAAAACAGCTTTAGCTGTTTTAAAAGGCAATAGCAGAAGCTATTGCACTCCAAGTTGTTACTGTTTTCCTTTAACGGTGGCCGGTGACGTGGAGCTTGGGAGCGATATAGCGCTTGTACTACTGCTTTGCCTCGTCATAAATTGTTAAGCGAACACCATTCAGGTTAAACTGTCTACCATTAATCAAGCCACACTCTAATTACCATGATCAATATCGACGAACAACAGTTTTTAAATAATCTCGACAAAAAATTATGGATCAGTGCCGATAAACTTCGCTCTACCCTCGATGCCTCGCAATACAAAAACACCGTATTGGGGTTAATCTTTTTAAAATACGTCAGCGATAGCTTTGATAATCGCCGCCAAGAACTTATCAGCCAATTTAAAAATCCAGACCACGAATACTACCTAGATCCCACCGACTTCGATGGTGAAAACAGCATCTTCTATCAATTTGAGATTAATGCTGAACTAGAGCAACGCGATTACTACGCAGAGAATAATGTCTTTTGGGTGCCTAAAGTGGCGCGATGGACGTTTTTACAAAACCAAAACAAAGTCGTGATTAATAGCGTCATTTGGCTGAACAAAGCCGGTGATGTATTAACCGAAGCCCCCGAAGATGACGTAGAGAAACGCCTCTGTACCCGTATTAGTTCGGTTGGACAATTAATCGACCACGCACTGGACGCGATTGAAAAAGACAACGAAAAACTCAAAGGCATACTGAATAAACGCTATACCACCCTACAAATAGACGCCGCTAAACTGGGTGAATTGATTGATTTAATCGCCACCATTCCCTTTAAACACGACAGCCTTAGCAGTAAAGATATTCTTGGCCATGTCTACGAATACTTTTTAGGCCAATTTGCTTTAGCCGAAGGTAAAAAAGGCGGACAGTTTTACACGCCCAAATCCATTGTCAGCCTGATTGTACAAATGCTAGAACCCTTTAAAGGCCGCGTCTATGATCCTGCTATGGGTAGCGGTGGCTTTTTTGTGCAATCCGAAAACTTTATTCGAGAACATCAAGGCCGCATCGGTGATGTCTCTATTTACGGGCAAGAATACAACCACACCACCTGGCAACTAGCTGCCATGAACATGGTGATTCGTGGTATCGACTTTAACTTTGGCAAAGAACCCGCCAACACCTACACCAACGATCAACACCCAGATTTACGCGCCGATTTTGTCATGGCTAATCCGCCTTTTAATATGCGCGAGTGGGATACCGGCGTCAGTGACGATGATCCACGCTGGTTGTATGGCAAACCACCCAGCGGTAACGCCAACTTTGCTTGGCTGCAACACATGCTCTACCACCTTGCGCCCAATGGCAGTTTAGGTTTGTTGCTGGCCAACGGCTCCATGAGCTCCAATACCAATAATGAAGGTGAAATCCGCAAAGCCTTAATAGAAAATGATCTTGTGGAATGTATGGTCGCTTTGCCCGGACAATTATTTACCAATACTCAAATCCCCGCCTGTATTTGGTTCTTAACCAAAAACAAAGGCCAACGCAGTTCTGCCAGTGGCAAAGCCTTAAGAGATCGCAAAGGCGAGATTTTGTTTATTGATGCGCGTAACCTCGGCTATATGAAAGATCGGGTCTTACGTGACTTTACGCTAGATGACTTAAACAAAGTAACCCAAACGTATCACGCTTGGCAAACCGGACTCGACTATGCAGACCAAGCCGCGTTTTGCAAAGCCGCTCAATTAGTGGATATACAAAAGCATGATTACGTGCTCACGCCTGGCCGTTATGTGGGGGCTGCCGATGTCGTAGACGATGGAGAAGCTTTTGCCGATAAAATGACGCGGTTAATGGCACTGCTAAAAAGTCAGTTTGAAGAGAGTGATCGCTTAGAAGCTGAGATTAAAAAGAATCTGGTGGGCTTGGGTTATGAGTTTTGATAAAACGTTTGTTTGGAGTCAATTTGACGATTCGATTGGCCTTTATCAAACCCTGACAGGTACATCATGGAAATAACCGCCAGCATTGATATTAGCGCTACACAACGCCAGATTCTACTCGATTTATTAGGTAAACACTTAGTCAATACTCAAGTTTGGGCGTTTGGTTCTAGGGTTAAATGGACAACCCGGAGCAATTCAGACCTAGATCTGGTGGTTTTCTCAAGCCCCGAGCAAAGCAGCCAAGTTTCGGCGTTGAAAGAAGCGCTTGAAGAAAGCAATTTACCGTTCAGGGTAGATTTATTGGTGTGGGATAAGCTTCCAGAAAACTTTCAACGTAACATTGAAGAGAGTTATGTGGTTTTGGTCGGGGGTGATGATGTGGAGCAGGTTGAGTTTATGGGTTCTAAGTGGTCGCTAATATCCATTGATAAAATAAAAGCTGAAAGTAGATCGGCCATTTCTATAGGGCCGTTTGGCTCAAATATGAAAAGTGATTGCTATGTTAATGAAGGCATTCCTGTTATTCGCGGAACAAATATTGCTGCAGGGCCAACGTTTAAAGGAGAGTTTGTTTATATAACCGAAGAATTAGCAGATAGACTTAGATCAAGTAATGTTTATCAATACGACCTAGTTTTCCCTCATAGAGGCTCAATAGGTGAGGTTGGTATAATTTTAGATAATACGCGCTATGTGATATCGTCCAGTTTGATGAAATTAACTTGTGATAGATCTAAAGTTTCTCCTAAGTTTCTATATTACTTTTTCAAAAGTAGTTTAGGTCGTCACGAGCTATTAAAGAACGCATCTCAAGTTGGAACCCCTGGTATTGGTCAGCCTTTAGCATCTTTGAAAAGTATTGAGTTTAGACTGCCACCGTTGGAGATTCAAAATCAAATCGAGTCAATATTAACTTCTCTTGATGACAAAATAGAACTTAATCACCAACTCAACAAAACCTTAGAACAAATTGCTCAAGCCCTCTTTAAAAGCTGGTTTGTCGATTTTGAACCTGTTAAAGCTAAAATCGCCGCCAAGCAAGCAGGCGCAAATGCAGAACAAATCGAACAAGCAGCTTTATGCGCCATCAGCGGAAAAACCCCAGAACAACTTGCACAACTTAATCCGCAGATCCTACAACAACTCAAAACCACTGCCGCTTTATTCCCTGATGCTTTGGTAGATTCTGAGTTGGGAGAAATACCGGAGGGGTGGGAGATTGTGCGGTTTAAACAAATTGTAGAAAAATATATTGATAACAGAGGGAAAACTCCGCCTATTGTGGACAGTGGTATTCCATTGTTAGAAGTTAAGCACTTACCAGATCATTCAATTAAACCTAACGTAAATACCGATAAATTTGTTAATGATGAAACATATAAAACTTGGTTCAGAGCACACCTGAATAGTGAGGATTTGATTATTTCTACAGTCGGTACTATCGGGCGACTATGCATGGTTCCTAAGGGGATTAAAATTGCAATTGCACAGAATTTATTAGGTTTGCGTTTTGATCGAGCATTTACCAGTCCCTATTTTATGTATTTCTTAATGGATGGAAAGCGTTTTCGTGACGATGTTAATAATCGCTTAGTCATTACTGTACAAGCTAGCATTAAAAGACAAGATTTAGAGACCATTGATTTATTGTCACCACCAATAACATTACAAAATAAATTTGAATCTTTTGTAAAGCCGTTTGTAGAAATGCAACAAAGTGATGAGACTTTTAAACTTAGTCAATTGAGAGATTCACTATTACCAAAGCTTCTGTCTGGAGAATTATTGTAATATGGAACATTTGATTTCTGAATTCAATGAAGCGATTAAAGATGAGGCTAATTGTTATATTGAAAACGGACTAGTTTGTATTGGCGGTAAATATTGGGAGCCTACTGATATTTTGAAACAATTTTCGGAAACTACTTATAAAGAAGTATTTGATAATTGGTTAAGCGATAGACAAGAATACTTATTACAAATTGCAGATGAATTTCTGGCCGAGTTTAATCAACAAGAACGTTTCAATAAACTAAAACAGTGTTTTTCTAGTAATACAGTTATACCTTTTGTCGGTGCAGGATTATCTAATCCAAGTGGTTACCCAATGTGGACAAGCTTTCTTAAAAAACTAGTGATTCATACTAAAATTTCTCCTGAAACATTAGACCGGAAGCTTGATGCAGGTGAGTATGAAGAAATAGCTCAAGAACTTGCAGATCAATTAGGGCCTATTTTTTCTGAACAAATTGAAAATACATTTGGTGATAAAAAAGAAATAAAGGGCGTTGTACAGCTCTTACCATATCTTTTTAACTGCCCAGTTATCACTACAAATTATGACAGCTTACTCAAACGTTGTTACGATGCTAAAAATATTCATTTTGATGAAGTTATTTCTGGACATCAAGCATCCGAAATTACAAGATTTTTAGCGGCAGGTCAAAGAGTTCTAATTAAATTGCATGGAACTGCTCTTTCCGGTAAAGGTAGAGTACTAACACTTAATGAGTATAAAGAACATTATGAGCAAAATACGGTTCTTGAATCAGTTATAGCAGCTGTTTGTAGAAAAACAATATTGTTCTTGGGTTGTAGTCTATCTATCGATAGAACAATCAAAGCTATGGAATTATATGCGGAATCGAGTGGCCATGATAATGTTCCAAGGCACTATGCATTTTTAAAAGACCCAGAATTACAATCTCTTAGAAATGAAAAAAGTAGAATGTTAGGTAAAGCAAATATTTATCCAATTTGGTATTCTGGTGGTGACCACGATCAAGCAATTGAAGCGCTACTTCAAAAATTAGGTAGCAAGTAGCCTCGATGAAAAGTAGTGGAATCGAGGAAATAGAACTCAATAAAAGCACAGGAAACCAGATGAGCCAGTTATTTAATGTCTATTGCGATGAATCCTGCCATCTTGAGAATGATCAAATTCCCGTTATGGTTTTAGGTGCGGTTTGGTGTCCGCAAAATATTTGCGGGAAAATAGCACGCGATATTCGAGCCATTCAAGTTAAGCATGGTTTAAAACCAGGCTATGAAATTAAGTGGACAAAGGTTTCTCAAGCCAAACAAACCTTTTATTGTGAATTGGTTGAGTATTTTTTTGCTAATCCAGACTTACACTTTCGCGGTGTTGTGGTACCAGATAAAAAAAAATTAGATCACGCACAGTTCGGGCAAAGTCATGATCAGTTTTACTATAAAATGTTTTTTTACGTACTGAGAAATGTGCTTGAAACGAATAATAAATACCGCGTGTATCTTGATATTAAAGATACTCAAGGTAGGGAAAGACTCGATAGCCTAACTGATGTGTTGCATAATGCTAAATATGATTTTGATAGGCAATCGATTGAACGTATACAACATGTGCGTTCGCACGAAGTTGAACAACTACAACTTACCGATCTTTTTATTGGCGCATTGGCTTATGCTCACCGTGGATTAACATCCAACCCAGGTAAGTTAGCCGTTATTAATAAAATAAAGAAGCTGTCAGGAAAAAGCCTAATTTACAATACCTTACCAACAGAGCGAAAATTTAATATCTTTGTTTGGGAGGCGCAATAATGGCAACGGATCTGCCTCAACTGGAATTAATGTTCAATCCTTGGCAACAATATGAAGACCATTTGTATGACATTTATCTAAGTACTGTTGTGAATGGTGGCTTACACTTTAATGGATTTCCAATTAAGAGCCAGTATAGACCCGAAACAAATGGAAAAGGATTTAGTTTCTGGCATTTGATTTCTGAAGGTGATAACGAAGAAGAACGAACACCTTGTCCGAGGAGATGTGAAAGGATACGATGGTTTGCTTGGTTAATAGAGAATGTCAACGCTTGTAGTGAAATTTCTTGGTGGGAAAACAAGCGAGGATCAAACACACATGTCGTTATTTGGCTAGAACACGAGAAATTCGCACTTATCCTAGCTAAGCGTGGTGGATATTATCTGATAAAGACGGCGTATGTTGTTAAAAGCAACCGTGAATTTACGTTCAGAAAAGAGCGTGAAAAGTTTAGAAATGCTTATAAAGGCTGAACCCGCTGTAAGTTTCCTTACAACGGGCTCGAATGTTCTGTTCACACATGGTGAATGAAGCGTGGCAAGTATGGCATGAATAAAATAATTTACAATAGAGATTATAAATTATTTTTATATTTTTGATGAATTACATTTTTCAACTTATTGTTTTTATATAATATCTACTATTAAATGATGATCACAGAAGACCAACTAGAACAGCTCTGCCTCGACTGGTTTCAAACCATCGGCTATGACTACATCAGTGGCTACGACATTGCACCCGATGCAGAACACCCTGAGCGCATCGATTATCGTCAAGTGGTATTATTTGACCGCCTATTAAGCCAACTACAAAAAATTAACCCACACATCCCTTTCGATGTTTTAGAGCGCGTCTCACAGGCTTGTGCCAAACCAGAGTTCCCTGTTTTAATCAAAAGTAACCATGCCTTTCATCGCTTATTATTAGAAGGTGTGAAGGTCGAGTTTAAAGTTGATGGTGAAGAAAAAACCGATTATGTGGCCTTGCTGGATTTTGCCACAGTCAGCAACAACCAGTTTTTGGTGGTCAATCAATACACGCTGGCGGGTAGTAAAGGCCATCGACGGCCTGATGTCTTGGTGTTTATTAATGGTTTGCCTTTGGCAGTATTGGAGTTAAAAAATCCAGCTGATGCCAGTGCCGATATTTGGTCGGCCTATCAGCAGTTGCAAACCTATAAAGATGAAATCAGCGATTTATTCACCTTTAATGCCGCGCTGGTTGTCAGTGATGGTTTGCTGGCGCGTATCGGTGCACTCACTGCAAACAAAGAACGTTTTTTACCGTGGCGCACGGTGGCCAATGAAGCCGATAAGCCCTTGTTTGACTATCAATTAGAAACTTTGGTTAAAGGCTTTTTTAAGCCAGAGCTGTTATTAGATTATCTGCATTATTTTATTTTGTTTGAGCAAGAGGACGGCCAGCTCATCAAAAAAATCGCCGGTTATCATCAGTTTCATGCAGTACGAGAAGCAGTTAAGGCCACGGTGATTGCCTCTCAACAAAGCAAAAATCAGGCGGCGGAGTTACGGGCGGATTATGGTCAGCGAGTGGTGCCAGGTTCAGGTAAAGCCGGAGTGGTATGGCATACGCAGGGCTCTGGTAAATCTATCTCTATGGTGTGTTATGCCAGTAAGTTATTAGCACAACCGGAGATGAATAATCCAACCCTTGTGGTGGTCACTGATAGAAACGATTTAGATGGTCAATTGTTTAATACCTTTAGCGCAGCGGTTGAAACCCTAAAACAAACGCCAGTACAGGCGGGTGATCGCGATGACTTACGCGAAATGCTGGCCTCTCGGCAAGCGGGCGGCATTATTTTCACCACTGTGCAAAAGTTTGCCTTGCTAGCCGATGAAGCCCATCATCCGGTCTTGAGTAGCCGCCACAATATTGTGGTGATTAGTGATGAAGCGCATCGCAGTCATTATGGTGATAAAGCCAAGTTAAATACCAAAACTGGCCACTATACCTTTGGCTATTCCAAGCATCTGCGTGATGCTTTACCTCGCGCCAGTTTTATTGGTTTTACCGGCACACCTATTGCTGCCCAAGATAAAGATACGCGAGCGGTGTTTGGTGATTATGTGTCGATTTACGATATTCAGGATGCGGTTGATGATGGCGCGACAGTGCCCATTTATTACGAATCGCGTCTCGCTAAATTAGATATTGATTCGGCCAGCATAGAAGCCTTAAATGCTGATGTGGACGAGGTTATCGAAGATGAAGAAGATATGGCCAGTCGGGAAAATACTAAGTCCCAATGGGCGGCTTTAGAAAAACTGGTCGGCAGCGCACCACGGATAGAGCAGGTCGCAAAGGATTTGGTTAGTCATTTCACTACTCGGATTGCCACTATGCCAGGCAAAGGCATGATAGTCGGCATGAGCCGTGATATTTGCGTGGATTTGTATAACGCGATTATTGCGCTTAAGCCTGAATGGCATGATGACGATCCCAACAAGGGCGCCATTAAAATTGTGATGACCGGTTCTGCGTCTGACAAAGCTAAATTACAGCCGCATATTTATAACAAGAGCACCAAAAAGCTATTTGAAAAACGCTTTAAAGACAATAACGACGCGCTGCAATTAGTCATTGTTCGTGATATGTGGCTGACCGGTTTTGATGCGCCTTGTTGCCATACCATGTATATCGATAAACCCATGAAAGGCCATAATCTGATGCAGGCCATTGCGCGGGTGAATCGAGTCTTTAAAGATAAACCCGGCGGCTTGGTGGTCGATTATATCGGCATTGCCAGCGAACTTAAGCAGGCGATGAAAACCTATACGGATTCTAAGGGCAAAGGCGCACCTACCTTAGATACGCGTGAAGCTTATGCGCTGTTACTTGAAAAACTCGATATTGTGCATGGCATGCTTAAGGGCTTTGATTACAGGGACTATGAAACGAAGGCTTTGCTGTTATTGCCGGGGGCAATGAATCATATTTTAAGTTTGCAAGGCCGTAGTGGTGAGCTAGACGGTAAAAAGCGCTTTTTAGATGTGATGGCTGCGCTTAACAGCGCCTACACGTTATGCTCAACTATGGATGAGGTCGCGGCGCTTAAAAAAGAAATTGCCTTTTTAGGCGCAGTAAAAACAGCGATCACTAAATTCACCAGCGTGGATAAACGCCGTACTGATGAAGAGAAAAACTCTGCACTAAAGCAGATTATTGATAACGCTATTGTCGCCGATGGCGTAGATGATATTTTTAGCTTGGTGGGTTTAGACAAGCCCAATATCGGTTTGCTTTCGCCAGAGTTTATGGATGATGTGGCGAGAATGAAAGAGAAAAACCTTGCGGTAGATTTGTTAGAGCGTCTGCTGCGTGATGAGGTTAAAGCGCGGATGAAAACGGATGTAGTCTCTGAGAAAAAATATTCAGAGCGTATTTTAGAATCTTTGCGTAAATATCATAACCGCGCCATAGAAACCGCACAGGTGATTGAAGAGCTGATTGCCATCGCCAAGGACATGCAAGCCGATTTAGCACAGGCTGAGAAATTGGGGCTGAATCCCGATGAGATTTCTTTTTATCGGGCCTTGATTCAAAACGAGTCTGCTGTACGTGAATTAGGCGATGACAACTTAAGAGAGCTGGCTAAATACATTACCGAACAATTACGTAAAAGTGTTACGGTTGATTGGGCTAAACGTGACAGCGTCCGTGCTCGGTTAAGAAATCTGGTTAGGCGTGCGCTAGGGAGATGGAAGTATCCACCGGATAAAGCCGATGAAGCGGTTGACTTGTGTTTAAAACAAGCCGAGGTTTTGAGTGCAAGCTGGAGTGTTGAGTAGTTTTTGGGCTATATCCGGTTGTCATATCGATCATAAAAAGCTGTGCATATCGAGTAAGTAACTGTTTATGAGTGCAAAAAACTCTTCATCCGTCAATTTAATAGTGGTTTAGCAAGTAGCCGCGATGAAGTAAAACGGAATCGAGGAATTAGATTTGATTATCTTTGATTCCACTCCGTTGCATCGCAAAAATCTCTTATAATTGAGTCAGATAGTGTTATAAGATTGAGCGCATAAGTAAATAGTTGAAATAGCTTACGTTTAACGTTTCGAAAGTTATTGAGGCATCTAAATGTTTCGGTCGGGGTTATAAACCCCGACCGGCATTGTTATAAGCCTCGATCGGCCCGGGTATTAGTTAAACACTGTAGTAGTGAGCGCTTTAGAGATCTTACTCGCTTAACGTAAGTTAGGGCTTTGTATTAGGGCGCCTAGGGCGTGTCCAAAAGATGCACCTAGTTTTCCAGCTATCTTATCCAAAAAGCGGCTTTGTTTAGTAAAGTCCACGCGATTTTCTGCACCAATAATGTCTTTGGCGACGTAATCTTCAGTACCAAACGCATCGGCAATGCCAATTTTAACGCCAGCTTCGCCAGTCCAAACTAGGCCTGAAAACATATCGGGTGATTCGATGAGTCTGTCGCCGCGACCTGCTTTAACTGCGCTAATAAATTGCTGGTGTACTTGATCCAACAAGCCTTGCATATATTTGGTTTCATCTGTTTTGGGTGGCGAAAAAGGATCTAGCATGGCTTTATGTGCACCAGCGGTGAGTAAACGACGCTCTACACCTAGTTTTTGCATGACATCAACAAAGCCAAAGCCATCCATTAATACACCAATAGAGCCAATGAGGCTGGAGGGATTAACAAATATTTTATCGGTAGCTGAAGCAATGTAATAACAGCCTGAAGCACAAATATCACTGACGACGGCATAAATAGGTAGATCAGGGTGCTGTTTCTTTATAGCTCTAATTTCTTCGTAGACATAGGCCGATTGCACAGGACTGCCGCCAGGAGAATTTGAATGTAAAATTATGCCTTTGGTTTGCTTATCTTTTACCGCATTTCTTAGGCTTTCAATAATGCTGGCGGCATTGGCATCTTTATCTTCTGCAATCGGGCCTGTAACATCAATAACAGCGGTGTGCTCTTTGCTGTCGATGCCCATGTCTTTTTTAAGTACAGGGTATAGCGTGATTCCCAAAACGATCGTTAAGTAACAAAAAACTAATGATTTAAAAAATACGCCCCAGCGTCTAGCGCGGGTTTGTTCAGTAATGGCTGCTAGTGCTAGTTTTTCAATGACTTCACGTTCCCAGCCTGATTCCTGAGTAACATCAGTTTTTTGTAGATTGTCGTTTTGTTTTTCCATGACTTTTTAACCTTATATAATATTCAGTAGTTCGGTGGGCTGTTCTAAGCACAATAATGGTTGATAGGCTCGTAAGCTAGCAGCAGAATTTGCGCCACAAGTCACTGCAATTGATGAAATTGAGGCATTGATCGCCATTTGCAAGTCGTAGATAGAATCACCTATCATTAAAACGCGTTCTTTTGCCGTTTGGGTGTGTGAAATGATTTCATCCAGCATACGTGGGTCTGGCTTAGAGGCCGTTTCATCAGCACAGCGAGTGACGCAAAATAAATGTTCAGTTCCGGTAGCTTGTAAGGCTTCGGTGAGCCCAGCTCTAGTTTTGCCCGTCGCGACGGCGAGTTGATAGCCTTGATCTTTGAATTGCATCAGCATGTCATACACGCCGGGAAACAAATCAAGATGGTTCATGGGCTTAGAAAAATAGTGTTGACCATAACTGTCGATTAATTGGCTTAGTGTTTGCTCATCGACTTCAGGAAACAGTGTGTGCATGGCTTTATGAATACTTAAGCCTATGACATTTTTTGCCGCCTGAGTTTCGGGCATAGGGCAATGACAGTCAATGGCGGCTTGCTGCAAGCAGTGAGCAATCCAGTCTATCGAATTGATGAGCGTGCCGTCCCAATCAAAGATGATTAAATCAAATCGTTGCTTCATTTTTTAATAGGTTTTCCAGTTGAGCCGGTAAGGGCGCTGAAATTGACATCAGTTCACCGGTAACAGGGTGCTGAAAGTTTAATTTTTGCGCATGTAAGAACATACGTTTATAGCCTTTGACTTTAAAAGTTTTATTGACTTCATCGATGCCATAGCGATCATCGCCCACGATAGGGTGGCCAAGGCTTGCTGCATGGACACGTATTTGATGGGTGCGCCCTGTTTTTGGAGACGCTTCAACCAGTGTGGCATTGGCAAATAACTTGATGCGACGAAATAAGGTTTCAGCGGATTTTCCCGCAGCGCTAATGACCACGATGCGTTCACCACCTTTGCCGGCATTTTTTAGCAATGGCGCGGTGACTATTAATTTCTTTCTATTCCATTGGCCTGAGAGTAAGGCTTGGTAAGTTTTTTGAATCTGACTATTTCTAAAGAGTTCTTGTAATAAGCGTAAGGCGCTGCGCTTTTTTGCGATTAATAAACAGCCTGAGGTGTCTTTATCAAGGCGGTGGACTAGCTCTAAAAAACGAGCTTCTGGTCTTAATTGGCGAAAGCCTTCTATAATGCCAGAACTAACGCCGCTGCCGCCATGAACGGCAAAGCCTGCGGGCTTATTGATGACAATAAAACCTTCATCCTCATATAAAATACCGTCTAGTAATGCGGCTTGCAAACCTTGTGGAATGTAGGTCTCTTCGCTGCGCTCGGCAACTCTAACGGGCGGCACTCTGACGATGTCGCCGGCTACTAGGCGGTATTTAACATCGACTCGGCCTTTATTGACTCTAACTTCGCCTTTTCGGACTATGCGGTAAATATGGCTTTTAGGCACGCCTTTTAAGCGGGCGATTAAAAAATTATCAAGTCTTTGATCGCAATTATCTTCAGTAATTTCGACATAGACGACTTTCGGTAACACGTTTTCTTGTATGCTCATGGCGCAAATAATACCAGTATTTTGTATGTTTGATGCTTTAAAATTGATGTAAGGCCATAAGGTTGTTATATTAGGCAAGTTTTTAAGGAAAACAGACTTTACGCTCCACAGCTTTCAGTTTTGAAACTGGTTTAGAGCGACTTAATGACGATTAAAATAACACTCATGTGATTAACGTTTCATTATAAGATTTTCGGGTTCGTCGTACGACCCTAGACGCACGATTTTTTTAATACCTGTTTAAAACAGAATTTACCAATCAAGACTGAGAACCATTAACTTAGCATCTGTCCCGCGCCCTAATCGTGGCTTTTTGTTGAACTAAAGTAACAACAAAGCTGGCGCAGATGACGGAATATAAGGCCGTATCAACTAAGATGATTGTGTTACTGTTAGAAAGACACATCGTGTTTATTAATGATAAACACTGGATGCGCTAACCCAGCCAGTCTGATTCAGTAAAGTCTGACAATGGAGCAGGAAACAACAAGGATACAAAATGAAAAGAATGCTTATCAACGCTACGCAGGCAGAAGAACTGCGAGTTGCTTTGGTAGATGGTCAAAAACTATATGATTTCGATATAGAAGTGCCGTCAAAAGAACAAAAAAAATCTAACATTTACAAAGGCATCATTACTCGGGTAGAGCCCAGTTTAGAAGCGGCTTTTATTAATTATGGCGCTGATAAACATGGTTTTTTGCCCTTTAAAGAAATTTCTCCGCTTTATCGTCAGCTTCAAGAAGGTGCTGAGGTTGATGGACGTAGACCGGCTATAAAAGATCTGATTAAGGAAGGTCAGGAAATACTGGTTCAAATTGAAAAAGAAGAGCGTGGCAATAAAGGTGCAGCGTTAACGACTTATATTAGTTTGGCAGGTACTTATCTAGTATTGATGCCTAATAATCCTAAGGCAGGCGGTATATCAAGACGCATAGAAGGCGAAACCCGTAGTGATTTACGTGAAGTGATGGCTACGCTGGAAATCCCTGAATCTATGGGATTGATAGTCAGAACGGCAGGTTGTGGTAAAAATGCTGAAGAATTGCAATGGGATTTAAATTATCTGCTGCAACTATGGGAAGCGATTGATCGTTCATCGAATGAGCAGAAAGCACCCTTTTTAGTGTTTCAAGAAAGTAACGTTATTATAAGAGCGTTGCGTGACCATTTACGTGGCAATATTGATGAAATATTGATTGATAATGCTGAGTCATTTGCCTTAGTTCAAGATTTCCTTAAGCAAGTAATGCCGCATTTCTTGCCTAAAGCGAAGTTGTATCAAGATGCCGTACCTTTATTTAGCCGTTATCAGATTGAATCCCAAATTGAAGTAGCCTATTGCCGTGAAGTATCTTTACCTTCAGGCGGCTCATTGGTTATCGATCATACTGAAGCCTTAACATCCGTTGATATCAACTCTGCCCGTGCAACCAAGGGTAGTGATATTGAAGAAACAGCTCTGAATACTAATTTAGAGGCTGCGGATGAAATTGCTCGTCAACTTAGATTGCGCGATTTAGGTGGCTTATTTGTTATCGATTTTATCGATATGATGTCCAATAAGAATCAGCGTACTGTTGAGAACCACTTGCGTGACGCTCTTAAGATAGATAGGGCTCGCATACAAACAGGTCGTATTTCACGTTTCGGCTTGTTGGAAATGTCTAGGCAAAGAATGCGCCCTTCGTTGGGTGATTCTACGCAATTGCCATGTCCTCGTTGTAAAGGGCAAGGTACTATTCGTAATGTCGAGTCGGTCGCGCTTTCGGTGCTCCGAATACTTGAAGAAGAGGCCATGAAAAAGGGCACTGAAAAGGTTATCGCTCATTTGCCTATCGAGTGCGCAACCTTTTTGTTAAATGAAAAGCGTCATGCTATTGAGCAAGTTGAGCAGAGACTGAAAGTAGGTATCATCATTTTGCCGAGTAAGCATCTTGAAACGCCCGCTTATGATATTGAGCGTATTAAAGAAAAAGAATTCAGTGACGAGCGTCCGAGCTATTTACAAATAAAGGCTGAAGATATTGCGACGCCTGATTTTGCTCAGCAAATCAAACCTAAAATTGAAAGAGCTGTCATTAAAGAATTTATGCATGATTCACCTGCGCCAGTACAGGCTAAAAGTGAAGCGGCTAGTTTAATTAAGCGTTTTTGGAATAAATTATTAGGGGCGGATGCCGGTAGTGTGGCTGATACTGCGGTCGATGCTAAGGCATTGTCAGTAACTGCTGCAGAATCACCTCGTTCAGCAGATGAGACCCAGCCAAATCGCAACCGAAATAATCGACGTGGTGGTAGAAATCAGGGTCAAAGAAGCCAGGAGTCGCGTCCACCCCGTGCGCCACAAGAGCCAAGACCAGAACGAGCGCCCAGAGAACCTCGTCCAGAACGGATAGCTCAAGAGCCTCGCTCAGAAAGCGTTACCCAAGATCAAGAGGCTAAGCCACAGCAAAATAAAGAGCCTAGAGCTCGAAACATGAGAGGTCCAGGTCGGAACGTGAGACGCAATCTGGCCCCTGCTAATGGCGCTACAGAAGTTGGGTCAGAACTAGTTGAAAACCAACAGCCTATTGTTAATGAAGGGCTTGTGGTCGAGACTACAGCGTTAACACAAGATGTTTCTTCCGAGACTGATGATCAAGCCAAGCCTGCGGCTAGAAAAAATAATAATCGCAGAGGGCCAAATCGTAGAAGACCTCGTAATCCAAACTATAAAAAAACAGAAGGTGAGGGTGATGCTGTCGTTGGTGATACCTCGCTAGTGGCTATAGATAGCCGTAGTGAAGATCGTGGTTCACAATCTCGGTCATATAATAGTGAGTTCGCTGAGCGAGTAGAAAAAACAGAGTCTTCAGAGCCGAAAGTTTCAGAGCCACAAAAATCGGTTACTGAATCTGCACCTAAAGCAGTCGAAGATTAATTGGCGCTGTACCTCACATGCTAATTAAGTCTAAGTAGCATGTGAGTAAAGTGGAAAATTTTTAAGACGGCTCTTGTGTTATTGAGTTTATTCAGACATAATAACCGTCTTTTAGCCACATAGGCTAAAGCATAATGGTGATCGTATCGGTCCTCTCGCAACGATACTCTGTAAACCCCGCCAGGTCCGGAAGGAAGCAACGGTAGCAGACGTTTCGTGTGCCGGGATGTGGCTGGTGCGATTACCGCCCAATTCAGATATTACTCTCGAGCCTGCAATGACTTATCAGGTTCTCGCTAGAAAATGGCGACCCTCTAATTTCACTGAAGTTGTCGGACAAGATCATGTCGTCAAATCGTTAATAAACGCTTTGCAACATAATCGACTTCATCATGCCTATTTGTTTACCGGAACCCGCGGTGTAGGAAAAACTTCTATTGCTAGAATCCTAGCAAAAGCCATTAATTGTGAAAATCTCCAAGACTTTAATCCTTGTGGACTATGTAGTGTTTGCATAGCTCTTAATGAGGGAAGATTCTTAGATTTAATTGAAGTGGATGCGGCCTCTCGTACTAAAGTAGAAGATACCCGTGATTTACTTGATAACGCTCAATACGCACCCAGTCATGGTCGCTATAAAGTCTATATCATCGATGAAGTTCATATGTTGTCCGGGCATAGTTTTAATGCCTTGTTAAAAACACTTGAAGAACCCCCTCCGCACGTAAAATTTCTATTAGCAACAACAGATCCACATAAAATTCCAGTGACGGTGCTATCTCGTTGTTTGCAGCTTAATCTCAAACAATTATCGCCAGCTCAGATTTATACTCAGATGGCCTTTATACTTGAGCAAGAAGCCATTGAGTTTGAAGTGCCTTCTTTAAAGTTATTATCTCGTGCTGCTGATGGCAGTATGCGCGATGGCTTGAGTTTGCTAGATCAAGCTATCGTTTACGGTAATGGTAAAGTGACAACAGAAGATGTTAGCGCAATGCTAGGAACGATAGCCCAGCAGCCGGTCACAGAATTACTAGATGCGCTTGCTGAGGGCAATGCCGTCGAAATTTTAAATAAAATTAACGATATTGCTAATTTAACTCCAGATTTTAGTGGCTTATTGCAAGAAATATTGATTGCTTTAAATCGTATCGCTTTATTGCAGCAAATACCTACAGCCATCGATCATGAATTTGATAGCGATGATATTTTAGCGTTATCAGCCAAATTCAGCCCAGAAGATGTACAGCTTTATTATCAGATAGGCTTGGTTGGACAAAGAGACTTAGATTTAGCTCCTGATCCCCGTGGTGGCTTCGAAATGGTCATGTTACGTATGCTGATATTCAAACCAGAAACTCAGTCCAAAAGTACTGATAAATCTGTGCAAGTGCAATCGATAGCTAGCAAAGTCATGCCCGTTACAGTTATCAGTAAACAGGGCACTGTTTCGCCAAGTGTTGTTATATCAGAATCACCAAAGGCAGTTGCTCAAGATGCAGGCAATAATGATTGGTTATCGATGATAGTGGCCATGAAGCTCGATGGTTTTACCCGAGAATTTGCCAATAATTGCGCATTGGATGCTATTGATGATAACGTTTGTACCTTAATCATAGATCCCAGTCATGTCAGGCGTGCAAAAGCAGAAGAGGCGTTACAAAAAGCCTTGCAAGCCTATCGTGGTACCCCTGTTAAGTTAGTTATTAAAGAAAAAAAAAACACCTTAGCGACTCCAGCGGTGCTTTTAATTAAAGAGCGCGAAGATAAACAGCAGGCCGCTGTTGAGGCGATAAATTTAGATCCTAATATTCAGGCTTTAAAAGAACATTTTGATGCACGGATTTTGCCTGGCACTATAGAGCCCGTATAACACTGATACAACATTTGAGGAAATAAAATGAAGAATGCTTTAGGCAATATCATGCAGCAAGCTCAAAAAATGCAGGAAGATTTAAAAAAAGCACAGGAAGAGCTATCGCAGATGCAAGTGCTTGGAGAATCAGGTGGTGGTTTAGTTACTATCCTTATGACCGGTAAGCGAGAAGCAAGAAAAGTGACGATTGATGCATCTTTATTGGCTGATGATAAAGATATGCTCGAAGACTTAGTGGCAGCCGCTATTAATGATGCCGTTAATAAAGTAGGCAAAATGAAAAAAGAAAAAATGACCGATATTACTGCGGGTCTTCCATTGCCTCCTGGATTTCAATTACCTTTCTGATATGCAAAGAAAAGGTTTGTTGGGGCAGTTAATACAAAACCTATGCATTCTGCCGGGTGTTGGTCCTAAAACAGCTCAACGCATGGCATTTTATTTGCTTCAGCGTAATCGTAATGGTGCAAAAATATTGGCTGAGACGCTATTGAATGCCATTGAAAAAATAGGTCATTGTCAGCAGTGTCGAACCTTTACAGAGCATGTTCTTTGCGAGGCTTGTGCTGATAACTCAAGAGATAGTTCGGCTATTTGCATAGTAGAAAGTCCTGCTGATGCTTGGGTTATTGACCAAGCCACTGCATTTAAAGGTCGTTATTTTGTACTGCATGGTCGATTATCGCCCTTAGATGGCATAGGTCCTGATCAGCTTGGTCTAGATTTATTGGAGCAGCGCTTAGCTTCGGATGAAATTAAAGAATTAATCTTAGCGACTAATTCAACCGTAGAAGGTGAAGCGACGGCCTATTTTATCGGTGAAATAGCCAAAAAGCACGGTGTTCAAGCCAGTAGAATTGCCCATGGCGTCCCGATGGGGGGCGAATTAGAATTTATTGATAGTAGTACCTTGTCACATGCCTTTAATGGACGAAGAGAGCTTTCTTAATAAGCTTAAATCTAAAGCGTTAAGGTGGGCAGGCGTTTTAGCTTTAGTTATGGCAAGAGAAAAGGCTAAAGCTGATTTATTAAATTAAAGTATTTCTAGTTATTCAACCAATCACTAAGAGTAGAGCGATGACCTCATGTTTGTTTTGTAAAATGGTTACTGGTGAAATTAAGCCGGATATAGTTTTCGAAGACGACACTGTCTTAGCTTTTAGAGACATTAATCCTCAAGCGCCTGTTCATCTATTAATAGTACCTAAAGCCCATATTGCAACTTTAAATGATTTAGATGATCCTTTGCTTGCAGGCCATATTTTACAAACGGCTGTTAAATTAGCTAAACAAGAAGGTTTATCAGAAGACGGTTATCGAACAGTTTTTAACTGTAACTCACAAGGTGGTCAAGAGGTTTTTCATTTGCATTTACATCTACTAGGCGGTAGACAAATGAAGTGGCCGCCAGGTTAAAAAATAAACAAATCTTAAATTGGAGTTATCGACCTCCACTTTATGGTAAAATCTCGCAATTGCCCTGATAGCTCAGCTGGATAGAGCGGTCCCCTCCTAAGGGACAGGTCGGTGGTTCGAATCCACTTTGGGGCACCACGTACAGCAATACAGATAGAATTCATTAACCTGCGTTACCGATAACGTCCACTAATCCTGTCACGATCAAAACGCCAATAGTCTTTAGAAATAGCGACAATTTTAAATTGTTTGCTGTTTTTAATTTGCGTTCATAGCAAGAAATTCATTTTTTATACAGTGCTGCAAGATATAAATAAACAGCAGCCTTCAATTGAGACCCAATACATGCCATTTTCAAAACTCGGTTTATCAGATCCACTTTTACGTGCCATTGCTGATGCCGGTTACACCACACCATCACCTATTCAATTACAAGCCATTCCTGCTGTTTTAAACGGTAATGATTTGCTTGCCGCCGCACAAACGGGTACCGGTAAAACAGCCGGCTTTGCGCTGCCTATCCTGCATCGCTTATCTCAGCATTCTTACGTTGCCAACCGTCCTATCAGAGTGTTGATATTAACGCCAACCCGCGAACTTGCTGCACAAGTCGCTGAATCAGTCAATAAGTACGGTGCCCATTTACATCCTCGCTTAAAAACTGAAGTGGTGTTTGGTGGTGTAAAAATCAATCCACAGATGATGCGCTTAAGAGGCGGTGTTGATGTGCTGGTTGCCACGCCAGGCCGATTACTGGATTTGGTTAATCAAAATGCAGTCAAGCTGGATAAAGTAGAAACTCTGGTACTGGATGAAGCCGACCGGATGTTGGATATGGGCTTTATTCGCGATATTCGTAAATTGATTGCACTGCTTCCCAAAAAACGCCAAAACCTGTTGTTTTCAGCGACTTTTTCGGAAGATATACGCAAGCTAACGACAGGCTTGCTGGTTAATCCGATAAAAATCGAAGTCGCAGCTCGTAATACCGCAGCAGAAACGGTTGAGCAAATTGCTTATCTTTGCAATAAAGCCAATAAAGCTGAACTGCTTTGCCATTTGATAAAAACCAATGACTGGCAACAAGTGTTGGTATTTACCAGTACCAAGCATGGCGCTAACCGACTGACTGAAAAACTCAACAAGATTAATATAAAAGCTGC
>Ga0118677_10003920_pt1 | contig 27522 bp, 25 predicted proteins | sample AliMusrvi5mmetaG_FD_86154 | JGI IMG/M metagenome (GOLD analysis project Ga0118677, IMG submission 86154) | reverse complement strand
GGGAACGCGATTGCGCCCAGGGAACCTGCACCATCTCCGTGCGTCCGTCGGGCCGGCGCACCCGCGGCACGCGCGCCACGATGATGGTCTCAAACTGCATGGTGTCCAGATGCCGCCATTGCCGATCCTCGTAACCGTGGATGGTCAGCGCTCCCGCCTCCGGGTCAGCCCACGTGGTGCCACACCGGCACTCGACGATGATGCTGACCCGCTGCGCCCCCATGTCCATCTGCACGTCCGCAACCTGCCACGGCGTCTTCAACCCAAGGGCCATCGAGAAAAAGTCTTTGTCTTGCATCCCCAAGAGACTCCCGTATCCTCTCGGAAAAACCACGCTTTTTCACGAAGAACCAGCAATTGACCTATTAAACCTGCAATCCACCCAATCCACAGAACCTGCCAAGAATACCCCACTTAAGAAGGTCGGCATCCGATTTTCGCCGCAACGCTATGGGTCCGGGTTGGCATTCAATGACCCTTTGTGGGGTTGGAATACCCCGGCACTTGGGGCGGTAAACTCAAGCTCGTAATCAGACGAGTGAACGCGGGTGAAGACGACTCCGTGGATTCAGTAAATCGCTCCAAAAAACGGGCGTTTTCAGTCAGAAAAAAAATTTGTTTTCCGCCCTCTCCTGCTGCTAAAAAAAACGTTTTCTTTCCATGTGCGGCGTTTTTCTCATCCTGCGGGCTGCACGATCACCCGGAAATGGCGAGGCGGAGGGTTCCGTTGGCCTCATCCTTGACGCCCGTTGGAGCCTACGGGCGGCGGCGCGCTGTTTGTCGCCCCGGCCGAGTGGCCGGAGGTTTACAGCCTTGCCGAACAGATTTTTACGCAGCACACGGCGGAGCCGAGCGAGGGTCATTTCCGGCCAGCCGATCCGCCGATGGCGAGAGCCCGTGCGCAGTTGATCCGGACGACTGCCGATGCCTGATTGACTGTGCCGAAGTCGGAGGCCAGCGTTTCCACGGCATCGAGCACTTGCTGTGTCAGTCCGGTGATGCGCCGGAGGGCGACGGGCTGGCCAAGGCCCGCCTCGTCGGCGAACTTGCGCCAGTTTCTCGGCATGACGCTTGCCGGATCGCGCTCGCCGCCGAGTTTCATCGCCATAGTCCGGGACAGTTCGGGATAGGCTTGCGTGCAAACCAGGTCGTAGAGCGGTGCGAGCCGGATTTCCCGCCCGTCGTAGAGCAGCGAGAAGTTTTTCCCGTGGGCATCGCTGTTGCCGATCAGGTAGTTGAAGACCACCGCGTCAAATAGCCGGAGCAGATCGACGGCAGGGACGGAGGAGACCGAGCGCACCAGTTCAAAGCAACGCTTCAGCCCCGGTCCGCCCTCCGCCTGATATTTCAACTCCGGAACCACGCCGAGGGCCTGGCAAAAGTCCTCCTGGTGGAGGCGTTCCACGGTGCCGTCGGGCAGATGCCTCCGGTCGTACCGCTCGATTTCCAGGAACGGGGAATCCTGAGCCTGGGCGATGCGCACCGCGGCGACGTTCAACCCGATGGCGGCGGCGAGCTTCATGCAAAAGCACTCATTCTCGATGAGGCCCGCAAAGTGGGGACTCGGCGGTTTCAGGATGTGCGTGCTCGGCGCGCCGTTGAGTGGAAGCGCATAGCCGCTCTCGGTGCGAGCGACGGCCATTTTGTTTTGAGCGCCCGCGAGCGAAAGGCGCAGACCCTTTTCCCCCGCCAGCAAGGGGCGCTTGGGGAGTTCTGCCAGCAATCGGGCGAGGGTCGCTTCATCGAGGGGTTCGTACGAGCCTGGATCCGATCCGGTGGGCGGCGCGCCTTCGGGCATGAGGCTGACCGCTCCCGCGCACTCTCCCCCGATCCGGTCAAGGAGCGCGAAGTCGTTATTCTTGCTGATTCCGAAGCTCTTGGCGATGAGTTCACGATTGGCCTCCTCCGGCAGGAGTCCCGCAAAGAAAGGGCGGCATTGCTTGCGCGGAAAAACCTCTGGCCGGAGCGGAAGGGAAACCGACAGCGGAACGGCATCCGGCATTGAAAGCCATTCCGGCGCATACCGGAAGCGGAGTTGCCCGGAATCGTCCTGTTGCAACTCGCCGACGAGCCTGCCCCGCAACCAGACGTGGAGGATGCGTGCCATAAAACCTACGCCCGTTCCTTCCCGTTACCGAGCGTACAGCGGAGCCCAAGCGTGTTCAGAACCAGCAACACCTTGCCGATCTGGCAGGTCTCCTTGCCGTTTTCCAGGTCGCTGATGAAGCGAATGCCGGTGCTGGAAGTCATGGCCAACTCGGCCTGGGTGATGCCCAGCGCCTTACGGTGCGCCCGAACGCGTTCGCCTAAGGCTTTGGCTGTCTGTATGTTGTTCATATTCCCGCTCAGGAATAATTAGAGGATTTTCGCGCTGAAATCAACAAGAAATTCCCGCTCGGTAAAAACACCTTAAATCGAGGTCTCGACTACCCGAAATGTTCCCGTTCGGGAGAATTTCAAGCTGGTGCGCGTTTCTGTTGTTTTCTCGCGCTTGAACCTCCCGTGGTCAGATGCGAAACTCGCGAAGTGGGATCGGCACTTCAAAACACCGAAGCATCCACGATGGCGAGCACATCATCCAGCACTTCTTGAGCAACGCGCTCTATGAGATTCATTCTCCGCGAGCGATAGTCGAGCGACTTCACCTGCTCGCACATCACAAAGCCGGTCAGCGACGTTCGTCCAGCAATCGGCACGTGAAACGGCACCTTGCGATCCGTGTTCGTGATTGGACAGCAAATCGCCATTCCGGTTCCCTTGTTGAAGGCATCCTTGCTGATCACCAGCGCAGGCCGCCGTCCTTTTTGCTCGTGTCCGGACTGCGGATCGAAGTCCAGTGTCACAATATCTCCTTGGCGGGGAATATAGGCTGCCATCACCAAGCCTCCCGTCCGCTCGTGCCCCAGTCAAATTCTGCCGTTTTGTAGCCCTTCGGCATCCCTGCGACGAGGTCCTCGATGCGATGACGTCCGCGCACCTGGGAAGGCGCAGTAATTGGCTTCACGATGATTGCGTCTTTTTTGGGTGAAAGCTCGATCTCGACGCTGGCGCCCGCCGCCAAACGCAACGCTGACAGCAGTGATTTTGGAAGGCGCACGCCTTGGCTGTTTCCCCAAGCTTGTAATCTGGTGATCATGATAGAATTGTATAGCCGAAGGCTAAACATAGCAAACGTCTAATTTTACCGCGCCGCAACTTGGGCTGTATCACGGATTCACCGCTTCTGGAATGGCCAATGCCTCGGAGCAGCCGTCCACGTCCTCGGCCTTGATTTTCGTGTAAACACGATGGATTTCCTCCGAGGCGTGGTTGACGTATCTCATCGCCTTGGCGATCGGCACGTCCGCCAAAGCCAGCCGGGTGATCACCGTCACGCGGGTGCAGTGGAAGCAGTAGTTCTCCTTTGCCATCCCCAACTCCTCAAAAAGATTACTGAATGGCTTGGAGTCGTTTTCTGGAATCTCAAAGAGCCGCTTTCCTCCCTGCGCGACCAGCTTTTCCATCAGCGGGCGGACTCCCGGAGCGATCTTCACCGTGAAAGGGTCGCCGTTTTTCTGGTAGTTGAAATGAATGGTGTTGCGTTTCAGATTCACGTTCTTGGTGTCGGTCGCCGTCTCGCGCAGGCGCACCCCGTGGTGGATCGCGATTTCGAAGGCGAAACTCATCCATTCGGGCCTGGTCTTGAGGGCCTCCCTGATCTGCTGAATCTGCTCGTCGGAAAACGGCGGTTTCTCCTCCGGGGCGACTTTGCGGATTTTGATCCCGTCAAAGGGATCTTCCTCCAAGTATTTCCGCTTCATCGCCTCATGGACGACCCGCTTGAGGAGCTTCAACTCGTACACCGCCGTGTTGTGCTTGGCGCGGCGGAGATTCTTCAGTTGCCGAGAAACACGCCAGTCGATGTAGTCCATCACGTGCTCCCGTTTGAGGGCCGCCGGGGTTGCGATCTCGCAAAAGTTCAGAAATGCCATTACATTGGCCCATGCGGACAAATACCGGTTTTTCTTGCGACTCCCCTCCCTGTGCCAGTGCCGTATCAGGTTGGGCACCCAGAGGTCCCATTCGGGGCGACCCACGGCCCTCGACCGTTTCATTTCGTGGAGGGTCTGCTCGGCGCAGAGGGTCCGGGCTTTCTTGTTGTTGTCACCGAGATCCCGAACCAGACCCAGGGACTTGGATTTCCACACCCCGGATTCGTCCAGATACTTCATGTGCCAGTTCTTCGTATCGGCCTTGATGACGAGCGATGCCATTGGAGAAACTACTGCACCAAGCTGCACCAAACAACCCCGTTTTTTTCCGTTGCTTTCTCTGATCTTCAGAGTAAAGCTGACAAAGTCTCACAGAGGCGGCGGTTCCCCGGTTCGATTCCGGGCCCAGCCACCACTCTTAAATCGCTCGATTTAAGGGACTTACGCAAACACCAACACGCGACGGCGCGCGCTCAAAACCGTGCAACTCGCAATTTTCTCGCAATCCAAGGGGTTCTTCGCTGGGGTAAGGCCACAGTGGCCTTTCCGGTGACTTTGCGAAAACGGCCTTGAAGCGGCTTATGCTTTCAAGCTTGGGGGGCGCGGGACGGCCATCAAGGGCGCATCAAAGGGCTACCCTCACGAATCGCCGGTTGACAATGGCGGCGGAATGATAGACTGTCTATCACAATGAAAACCGCAACCGTTGCAGATTTACGCAACAAATTCTCAGATATTTCAAAATGGATTCATGACGGGGAAGCCGTGACGATCACCAAGCGCGGTCTTCCCTTTGCCACCCTCGCACCGTCACGCCGAAAGAAAGCGGCCCCACCCATTGACTGGAGGGCGCGGCTTAACAGGAGATTTCCGAAAGGCTCCACAAAAGGCAATATTCAAAGCGTGTTGGATTACGACCGGGGGAACACATGAGCGGAAAAACTTACATTGATACCGGAATCTTGGTTAAAGGTTACGTAAAGGAAGCGGATTCCTTGGAGGCTATCGCCATTCTTGAAGCGGCGGGCTTCCCGCTGCTTTTCTCGCACATTCACGAAATCGAGATTCCGAATGCTATCCGCTTGAAGCGTTTCCGGGGTGAGATAGCCAAAGACGATGAAGCGGCGGCCATCGGTGATTTCCGGGACGACATTACAGCGGGGCGACTGGTGAAGGCCGATTACGACCTTGCGGAAGTCTTCCGCCGGGCGGAGAAACTTTCCTCCAAGCATTCCGGGGACATCGGCACGCGGAGCTTTGACCTTTTGCACGTTGCGGCGGCTTTGGAGGCGGGATGCGTTGTGTTTGCGTCCTTCGATGAACGGCAACGCAAATGCGCGGCCTTGGCGGGGTTGAAATTGACCCCGGCTAAACTCGCGCGGAAAAAGCCATGAATTGCACGGCGGGCTTGGGCCAAGAGTCCCCGAGTTGCTAGCAAAACAATCACGAAAGGAAGCGGAGTGGGTGAAAAGCCCCCTCGCTCCTCTTCCTCCGCCCAAACTCGAAAAGCCGCCCGCGCGAATCCGTGAACTGCCACCCCCTCACGGGCTTCAACCTATCGCCCAGGGTTTTCTTCTGAGCTTTTGCATACGGCACAATGACATCCAACCGGTATTCCTGCTCCAGCCTGATCTTGTCCTCTTGCCGCTCCTTTATCGTCAACCATTTGCAAAATGCTTTTGCGTCCTCCCAACTCACCCGCTCCACAGGAGGCTTCCGGCCCTTGCTTGAGCCCAGCACATCCTTCCACGTCGCCCCATGCTGCCCCGGTCCGCTGTTGCGCAGCGATCCGTTCGTCGCTCTCGCCTTGCCCAAAAGCCCCTTTTTCCCTCTCACGCGCACTCCCCACACTTTTTCACAAGCCCTCAGGATCATCAAAGTCCATTTCCCCTGTTTACCCCCAGAATTTTCATCATCAGGCATTCCCTTAGGAAAGGAGTCTTGACGTTTTTCTGCGAAGCCTTCATTCATTGCCACTTTCCGCTCCCCGGATAAGACTCCATGGCGCGGGGGAACATTATTTATGAGAACCAGCAAACATTTCCTCGCCGCAGCAGCCATCACTTGTATTTCCACAGCGCCCTTTGCGTGGGGGCAGGAGATGCAGGCGCCCGTCGTCAAAAGCATCGACGTCCAGTTCGCCGGGCCCGCCACCGTCAGCAAGGAACGCATTCTCAATAATATGCGCACCAAGGTGGGCCGTCCCTACTCGGTGGGGATCGCAGAGGAGGATGTTCGCAATCTGTACCAAACGGCCAAGGTTTTTAACGTCCGCATTTTCGGCGATCCCCAACCCGATGGGGTGAAGGTCATCGTGGTCGTCCAAACCAAGGCTACGGTAAAGGAAGTGAAGTTTGTGGGGGTGACGCAGGTAAAAGAATCCGCGCTGCTTAAAAAAATCGACACCAAGCCGGACAAGGAACTCACCGAAGCGGACGTGGAAGCCGACCGCCAAAAAATCCTCAGCCTCTATCAGGATAAGGGCTTCAAGGACACGGAGGTGAAAACCGAGATCAAAACGGACGAGAAAACCAACAAATCGACCGTCACGTTCGTGGTAACAGAGGCAGGCAAGACGGTCATCAAACACATCAATTTCGAGGGAAACACGCATTTCAAAACCAAAGCGCTGCGCAAAGTCATCAAATCCCGCGCGCATTACCTTTTCTCGTTCCTGGACAAGTCCGGGCGGCTCGACAAGGATCTGATTTCGGCGGACGTGGACGCGCTGCGCGAATATTACCAGAACCACGGGTATGAGGACGTGAAGGTGGGGGACCCGACGGTGACCCGAGTCGAAGGCAAGGCGGACGTGGACCTCACCTTTCCCATCACGGAAGGCCCGCAGTATCACGTCGGCAAAGTGACCATCGCGGGCGCCAAGCTTTATACCGCGGAGCAAGTCGGCTCCGCGCTCAGACTCCATCAGGAAGACGTTTACTCCCCGGCTGGCGTGCAGGCTGACGTCAAGAGAATCCAGGACCTTTACGGCGTGCGCGGCTACATTGACGCGCAGGTGACTCCGGTGGCGGTGCCCGCAGGAGAACACCACATCGGTGTGACCTACCGGATAGAAGAGGGGTCGCAATCCTATGTCAACCATGTCAACATCAGCGGCAACACCCGCACCAAAGACAAGGTCATCCGCCGTGAACTACCCTTGGGCCCTGGAGAACTCTACAACGGCGTCTATGCGGACGCGGCCAAGCAGCGGCTCCAGAACCTGAACTACTTCGAGCGCGTGGACGTGTTCCCCTCGGACACGATGGTTCCCGGCAAAAAAGACCTCAACGTGGTCGTTTCGGAAAAGCGCACCGGCTCGCTCAACTTCGGCGCGGGTTACAGCTCCATTGACAGCGTGCTCGGGTTCGTCGAGCTCACCCAGAGCAACTTCGACATCACCAACTGGCCGGCCTTCACCGGCGGCGGCCAGCGTTTCCGCGTGCGGGTTCAATATGGCTCCCAGCGCAAGGACTTCATCGTCTCCCTCACCGAGCCCTATTTCCTGGACTACCAGCTCGCCGTCGGCGCCGAACTCTTCTACCGCGATGCGGATTACTTGAGCTCCGTTTACAACCAGCGCAACTACGGGTTTAACATTTTCACCCGCAAAGCCATCAACGAATTCCTTTCCTGGCGGGTGGACTACCGCCTGGAGGACATCACCATTTACAACGTCTCCAGCGGCTCCTCGCAGACCATTGTGAGAGACGAAGGCTCGCATATCAAGAGCCAGATCACCCCCTCGCTCGTTTACGATTCCCGCGACAGTGTCTTCCTGAGCCGCAAAGGAACGCGCGCCGAACTCGCCGCCTTCATGGCGGGCGGACCCCTCGGCGGCAACGACAACATCTACGGCGGCAGTTTCGAGGTGGCCCACTACATTTCCCTGCCGTGGGACACCATCCTGACCCTCGCGGGCGAAGTCGCCGCAGTGAACGCGTGGTCAGGCAGCGACCATGTGCCGATTTTTGACACCCTCTACCTGGGCGGCGCCAACAACCTGCGCGGGTTCAAGTTCCGCGATATCGGCCCCAAAGACGAAAACGGCCAACCGGTCGGCGGCACCTCGCTGGCCCGGGCCACGGTGGAATACACCTACCCCATCGTGGACCGCGTGCGTGGCGCCTTCTTCTATGACACCGGCTTTGTGGACAGCGTGAGCCATGTCGCCTCTGACGTGGGTATCGGCGTCCGCCTGGACCTGCCGATCGGCCCCATCCGGCTCGACTACGGCTACCCCGTCCAAAAAGACAACGCATCAAGCACGGGCGGCCACTTTAATTTCAATATTGGCTACCAATTTTGAACGGATTCCGTTTTCCTCCGTCTTAGAAATAGTTCCAGCAATCTATCCATATGAAAAAAACCCTACTCCTGACCACCCTGCTCGCGGCTTTCGCGCTTGCGGCAGGCTCCACCGCCATGGCCGACCTGAAAGTCGGCATTGTTGACATGAACAAAGTCATCGGCGGCTACTATAAAACCGACGAAGCCAAGAAGCGGATCGCCGAGGCCCAAACCCTCGCCGAGAAGGAGCTTCAGGACATGGTGGATCTTTACAAGAAAAACGCCGAGTCCATCAACAAACTCAATGAGGAACTCAACAAGCCCGAGTTGAGCAAGGAAGCCAAGGAAAAGAAATCCGAGGATCGGGACAAGAAGTTTGACGAATACAAGCGCCAGGAAAAGGAGATCGTGGATTTCCGCAACCGCCACCTCAAGGAACTCTCTGAAACGGCCAACCGGATGCGCGCCGGCATCGTTGAGGAAATCACCAAACTGGTGAACGAGAAGGTCAAGAGCGAGCAATTTGACATGGTGCTCGACAAATCCGGCCTGAGCAACAACGGCGTGCCGATCGTCCTCTACTCCAAAGACGCCGCTGACTTCAGCGACGACCTCATCAAGACCCTCAACGCCAACAAGCCCAAGTCCGCCGACGTCAAGCCTTCCCCGGCTCCTTCCGCTGCCCCCAAAAAGGCAAACTAGCCTTGAGCGCAACCGTTGAAGAGCTCGCAGCCCTTGTCGGCGGCCGCGTTGTCGGCGGGGCTGCGGACGTTCGCATCACCGGCGCGGCCTCCGTGTCGGAAGCCTTGGAGGGAGACATCACCTTCTTTGGCAACGCGAAGTATCTCCCTGCCTTGAGAACCAGTCGCGCCACCTGCGCGCTGGTTCCCGAGGGGTTTGGGGAATCGATTTTGGCGATCCAAATCCAGGTCTCCAACCCCTCCCTGGCCTTCGCAAAGGTCGTCGAGCGGTTTGCCCCCGCCCCGATCGTTTTTGAACCCGGCATTCACCCTTCCGCCGTCGTTGCGCCCAGCGTGCAACTCGGTTCCGGGGTTTCCATCCAGGCGCACGCCGTCATCGAACCCGGCGCCGTCATCGGCGAGGGAACCTTCATCGGCGCCAACGCCTACATCGGCCATGAAACGCGCGTGGGCGCAGGGTGCCACATCCACCCCAACGCCAGCATCCGCGAGCGTTGCGTGCTGGGCAACCGCGTCATCGTCCATTGCGGCGCCGTCATCGGCAGCGACGGTTTCGGCTTCGAGATGGTCGAGGGCCGCTACGTGAAGATCCCGCAGATCGGCATCGTGCAGATCGACGACGACGTGGAAATCGGCGCCAATGCCACCATCGACCGGGCGCGCTTTGGCCGGACGTGGATCGGCGAAGGCACGAAGATCGACAACCTCGTGCAGATCGCCCACAACGTCGTCATCGGCAAGCAGAGCGTCTTGTGCGCGCAGGTCGGCATCTCCGGCAGCAGTCGCCTGGGCAACTACGTGACCCTGGCCGGGCAGGTCGGGATCGTCGGACACCTGGAAATCGGCGACCAGGCGGTCGTCGCCGCGCAAAGCGGCGTGAGCCGGAACATCCCCGCCAAACAAGTCTGGCTGGGCTCGCCCGCCATCCCCATTCAGGAGCAAAAAACCTCCCTCGCCCACATCAGCCGCCTCCCGAAACTCATTGAGCGCGTCAAACGGCTCGAACAGCAAGCCGCCGCGAAAAAAAACGAAGAGGTCTGACCTCTGGAATCGCGCTCGGAGGAACGCGCGGCCCCTGTAGCCCAGAAGCTTTCCTTGGCGCAATTTTATAGGCGTGATATTCACACCGCGTCCCCTCGCGCTCCCTCCCCCTCGTTCCGAGGCTCCGGCCTCGGAATGCCATTGTCTGCGAGGCTCCGCCTCGAAACCGTGCCGACCGGATTGCGCTCCTGGCCGAGGCTAGAGCCTCGGGGGGACAGGTGCGCTCCCAGACTGGAGCCTGGGAGCGAGGATGCTTTCACGCCGCGTCCCCAAGTTCACACCTCGTTTCAGACCTCGTTACCAAGTTGTAATTGGTAACGTCTCCCTTCCGGTGGGGTCATCTGGAGGGCTCTCTGGGCGTGCTTCACATGGCCGATGGTATGTGTTTGCCTTGCTCGCACCCTTCGTGGACGAGCAAACTACCGCGCACTTCTCTAGCCTCGCCGTTTTGTGTCAACAACAAGGACCCCTTTTCCCTGCTTTCATGTTACCTGACCCCTTTTCTTTCTTTGTTTGAGATGGCTTCGTATGGAGCTTTGTTTCGGCGGTATCGTGGTCTAGGAAGTCGCCCCGCTGAACTTCCTCGTAGGCTTGCCAAGCGGGAGCCGAGAGATTTAGGCGTTGATTCCATTCATCAACAGACATTCCTGGGCTTCGGGCAACCGTAGGCCGCCATGCTTGGTCAAAAGCGGCTTCCCTTAAAGAATGGAAAGCTGCTTCAAACGGCACGATTTTCAGGCCGCGTTTGGCGGCGTCGGCAATCTCTTGGTCTCGTATGCGAATCTGCTCAGCACTGAAAACAGGTTTCTCCGGGAACCAACCTACAACATTACGGAACTCAGCTAGTGCGTGAACTTTCTTAATGTTCTGCGGAATGAATGCCCCGGTAATGAACCGGTTATGAAGTTTGACGTCCCAGATGTTCAGAAGCGTTCCGGGCTTTGGAATTACACTGGCATCCTCAAAAAAACCAAGATTCGCCTTTATCTCCGGCGTCTCAATAACATTGATGTAATGGGATGGGTTGCGAAGTCGTTCCTCTCTATACTCCGGCTTCTTGGCTTCGAGCCGAAGTCCGAAACCCGAAGCCCAGACATGGTCCAACGTGTCTTGCGCATTGCTCGACGAAGGAAACATCTCAACGCCCACCTCCCGATTTAGCACGCGTCGACGGATTTCAGCATTGAACCGATTCGCGTTGAATCGGGCGGTAAGTCCATTGCATTTGGCTTGGTCGAATGTTAGGTCCGAAACTAGGCGAGCGACCTCGACACTTGCCAAATCAAGTAGCCGCGCTTCCAGTAGCATGTTCCCGTAACCCTCGGTCGTAGCAATCCAGTCAGCTAAGTCAAGTAGGTCGGTTGTCGTCCGGTATAGGTCATCATGTGACGCGGTCTCTCTGAGTTTGGGGGCCATGGTGGCGAGCGCTTCGGCCAATTGCTTTCCAAAAACCCGCGCTTGTGCTTGCGTCGCTTTCGACTCAGGCAACGCGACATTGTCCACATGCCACTGCGACGGAATGAAGGGGGCTCCCCATCGTTCCTTGCGGATTCCCTCGATGAGGCCGGGGATTCCACCGTCCTTCAACTGCAATTGCAATCGTTGGATTATTTCGCTTTCTTTGTTGGCGGCAGACGCAGGGAGAACCCAAGCTAGTGCAAGAATGGCCAGAAAAATGAGACGATATAGTTTCATATTACAACTCCCTGTTACGGCAAACTATCATAGGTTAGATTGAAATTGATTCTGTCCTGATAGATTCGGCATTGCGTCCGACTACTGTAAGGTAAAGAACCGTTGCCGACCCCAATTTGCAGAATTGCCGCGCTTTGGGCCGACCCAAGCAAACCATGAAGGGGTCAGGTAACATGAAAGCAGAGCCCTTTGGGCGTAAACTTTCAGTCATGAAGGGGTCATTCAGCATGAAGGGGAAGTCCTTGTCTTTTACACATAATTTTGGATCACACCCGCAGATTCCTGTCCAGCGTGCGGTATTGGATGGCCTCGCTCAGGTGCGTGGCGTTGAGGGCGGGCGCTCAGGTTCAGGTCGTGCATGGCGGTGTGCTTGCATCACCGCTCCCGGCTTCCGGGTGCGGCATCGGGTGTGTTTTCATTTGATAGCAGCGCGGTTTCACAAGGCCCAGATTTTAAGGCGAAAACCGGGTGTCCCGCCAGCCCAAAAGCCATCGCCGAGGCGATTCGCAAGCGCCGCCTTCTTTATCTGGAAATTTCTTTTGGCGGACGCTCGAAACAGCGTGCAGCGGATGCCCCTCCCTTTCTTTCCCCCGCTGCCCACGCGCAGCTACGCGCCGATCACCACGGTGCGATGCTTCATGATGCCGAGCCCCATGCGTCTTCCTTGGTTGCAGGCTTGAATCCCCCGGCCAGCTCTGTACATTGCCCCTCCCAGTTTTTTACCTTTATTATTATGAGTACCACGGAGAAACACCAGTTCCAGGCCGAGATCGCGCAGTTGCTCGACATCGTCATCCACTCGCTTTACACCGACAAGGAAATCTTTGTCCGCGAGCTGATTTCCAACGCGGCGGACGCCTCGGAGAAGCTCAAGTTCCTGCAAACCAGCGGCCAGGAAATCCTGAACCCGGATGCGCCGCTGGGCATCTCCCTCACTGCGGACGAAACGGCCAAAACGCTCGCGTTCACGGATGCCGGCATCGGGATGACCCACGGCGAATTGATCGACAACCTCGGCACCATCGCCCACTCCGGCTCACGCGCGTTTCTCGAACAGCTCAAGGCCAGCCAGGGGGACGCCAGCCTCATCGGGCAGTTCGGCGTCGGCTTCTACGCGGCCTTCATGGCGGCGGACAAAGTGACCGTCACCACCCGCTCCTGCAAACCGGGCGAGGACGGCTGGAAATGGGAGTCCGACGGCAAGACCGGCTACGAGATCGAGCCCGCCGCCGACCTGCCGCGCGGCACGACGGTCCTGCTCCACCTCAAGGATGAGGAGTTCGCCAAGGCGGACCGCATCCGCGAGATCATCAAGCGGTACTCGAACTTCGTCCCCTTCCCCATCACCCTCAACGGCGAAGCGGTCAACACCGCGCAGGCCATCTGGACCCGCAACAAGAGCGAGATCAAGGAAGAGGAATACACCGAGTTTTACGAATACATCGGCCACGACTCCGAGGCGCCCGCCTACCGGCTCCATTTCAACGCCGACGCGCCACTCTCCATCCGCGCGCTCCTGTTCGTGCCGTGCCGCAGCTTTGAGCAACTCGGGATGACGCGGAGCGAAAGCGAAGTGCACCTCTACTGCCGCAAGGTGCTCATCGAGTCCAAGGCCAAGGGGCTCTTCCCGGAATGGCTGCGCTTCCTGCGCGGCGTGGTGGACAGCGAAGACCTCCCCCTGAACATCTCGCGCGAGACCATGCAGGACTCCGCGCTCATGCAGAAGCTCAACCGCGTGCTCACGGGCCGCTTCCTCAAGTTCCTCGACGAAGAGGCCAAGAGCGAGCCCGAGAACTACGCGAAATTCTTCGCCGAGCACGGCCACTGCCTCAAGGAAGGCGTGGCGACCGATTACGAACACCGCGCGGCGCTTTCCAAGCTGCTCCGCTTCGAGTCCAGCTTCACGGAGAAAGGCAAGCAGACTTCGCTGGCGGATTATGTGGGCCGCATGCCCGAGGAGCAGAAGGAGATTTACTTCATCCTCGCCGCAAACCGGGAAGCCGCCGAGGCGAGCCCCTATTTCGAGGTCCTCAAGGCGAAACATTTCGAGGCGCTCTTCCTCTACGATCCGCGCGACGAGTTTGTGATGGATCACCTGCGGGAGTTCGAGGGAAAACCGGTGCGCGCCGCGGAGAAGGCCGATCTGGCGCTGGAGCAGGAATTCACGGCGTTGAGCGAGGAGGAAGCCAAGGCGCTCGCGGCGTTCATCAAGGAAACCCTCGGCGACCGCGTGAACGAAGTGCGCGCCTCCAAACGCTTGGTGGGCAGCCCCGCCGTGGCGGTGGAGAGCGACCGGCACATGACTTCCAGCATGCGGCGCATCCTCAAGGCGATGAACCGCGAAGGCGGGCAGGCCTACGAAGCCAAGCCGGACCTGGAACTCAACCCGAACCACGCCATGATGGCGCGCCTGGAAAAGATGCGCCACACCGACGCCGCCCTCGCAGCCAAGGTCTCCGAGCAAATCTTCGACAACGCGCGCGTGGCCGCCGGGCTGCTGGAAGACCCGCGCGAAATGCTCAACCGCGTGAACGAGTTGCTAGAGCAGTTGCTCGCAGGCAAGAGTTGATTGGGAACGAGGAACAGGGAGCGTGTGCTGTCCATCGCGACCGGTCGCGATCCCCTGGGCGGCAGTTCCTCGTTTACTCGCAATTAGCCAATCCCTCTGCGGCATCCTTCGCCCGGCGTTTTTCGCCGAAAAATGAGCGGAGCAGCCCCCGGCATTCGTCCAAGCGGACGTTTTGCGTGATTTCGCACCGGTGATTGAGACTCGGGCTCTGGTGGATGTTGAAAAGGCCGCCCGCGCCGCCGCCTTTGGGGTCCGGGCAGCCGAAGACGACCCGCGCCAACCGGACATGGACGATGGCACCGGCGCACATCGGGCACGGTTCCTTGGTGACGAAAAGCTCGCACTCGGTGAGCCGCCAGTCCCCGAGCACGCTTTCGGCCTGGGTGATGGCGAGCATTTCGGCGTGGGCCGTGGCGTCCTTGAGTTGTTCCACCTGGTTGAAGGCGCGGGCGATGATGCGGCCCTTGTGCGTCACCACCGCGCCGACGGGCACCTCGTCCGCCGCGTAGGCGCGCTGGGCCTGGCGCAGGGCCTCGCCCATGAAATAGGCGTCGCTGTGCAGGTCGATGATCGGCTCGTCGCCGCCAGGAGTCTCGGGTGTGTCGTGAAAATTCATGCTGCAACCGTAAAAACCACCATGCCACGAGCCGGCGACGGGGGAAACCAAAGTCTGCAAAATTTCCTAAACTCCCCTGTAATCGGAATTTTTTTTCGCCTCGGAGACGATTTCTGTTTGCCTCGGGGCGAAAATGCGGTAGATAACCCGGCTCTTTTCCAACCTTTAAAGGCCACGACCATGAACATCATCCAGACGATCGAAAAGGAACAACTCAAACCCGAAGTGACCGCCTTCAAAGTGGGCGACCAAGTGAAGGTCCACACGCGCGTGGTCGAAGGCGACAAGGAGCGCATCCAGATTTTTACCGGCATCGTGATCGCTCGCAAGGGCACCGGCGTCAACGCTTCCTTCACCGTGCGCCGCATTTCCTACGGCGAGGGCGTGGAACGCGTTTTCCCGGTTCACTCGCCCCGCGTCGCGAAAATTGAGGTTGAGAAGTCCGGCACTGCACGCCGCGCCAAGCTCAACTACCTGCGTGACCGCAAGGGCAAGCAGGCGATGGCAGTTCGCGAGAAGGCCGTTTAATTTCGCCCGGCCATGCGGTGTTCCCTCCGGCAGGAGCGCGCGTTGCGCAAGGCAGGGGTTCACCCCATCGCGGGGATTGACGAAGCGGGTCGCGGCCCACTGGCAGGTCCGGTGGTCGCGGCCGCTGTCATTTTGCCGGAGAACTTCCGGCACAAGGTGCTTACCGACTCCAAGCAGCTCCGCGCATCTGTGCGCGAGGCGCTTTATGCGGAATTGACCGCCGCAGGCAACGGAATCACCTGGGCGGTTTCCCTCGCCGAGAGCGAGGAGATCGACCGCATCAACATCCTCCGGGCCACCCATGAGGCGATGCGCCGGGCCGTGGCCGCGTTATCCGTGGTCCCGCAGCATGTCTTGATCGACGGCCTGCCGGTGCGCCCGTTTCCCGTGCCCCAGACGGCGCTGGTGGGCGGGGACGCGCTCAGCCTCTCCATCGCGGCGGCCAGCGTCATCGCGAAGGTCACGCGCGACCGGATCATGGTGGAAATGGACGCGCTCCACCCCGGGTACAATTTTTCCCAACACAAAGGCTATGGAACCGCCGGGCATCTTGCTATGCTGCTCGCAAATGGGCCTTGTCCAATCCATCGCCGCAGTTTTCTCCCGGTTCGCCAGGCGCAGCTCAATCTTCTCTGATCCCCGGCATGCCCTGGGCCGCCGTGGAGAGAAAATAGCCGCCCGGCATTTGCGCCGCGTCGGCTACAAGGTGCTCTACCGCAACTACCGCGCCCCGAGAGGGGGCGAGGTGGATTTGGTCTGTCGCGAAGGGGAGACGCTGGTTTTTGTGGAGGTCAAAACGCGGTGTTCCGAGGCGTTTGGCGCGCCTGCGGAAGCGGTCACGGCTTCCAAGCAGCACCTCGTCGCCCGCGGCGCGCTGAGCTGGCTCAAACTGCTCGGGAATCCAGACATCCCCTTTCGGTTCGACATCGTGGAGGTGCGGATGAGCGGCGGCAAAGGCGAAGCCAATGTGATCCGGAATGCCTTTGAGTTGCCCCGCCCGTATCGGTATTAGAGCGTTTTAAATTGAAGTATTTACAATGATGCGAGAGCGCCGTGGGTTGTTGCGGGGCTTTTCAAGCGCAGCGGCTGTATGTGTCCATACCGCCCAAGCTGGAAAAGCCCCGCGACGGCCCGCGCCGCCGAGCCGCGTGTAAAGAATGAAATTTAAACCGCTCTAAATGCTTGCCGCTTTGAGGACGTCGATCTCCGTTTCGCGGATGGGGCAGCCCAAGTAGAGGGTGACTTCGCCGGTCTGACGGCTGGCCGCGCCGATTTCCAGCACCATCAGCTCCGGGTTCTCTGTGGCGTCAGAGGTGGCGTATTCAGTGAGGGTGGCGATTTGATCGGTGAACCCGAGCGGGTTGGGCGTCTCCGTGACCTTGGCGTGGCGTTCTCCTTGATCCTTGCGCGCGTAGGTGATGACGCGGTCGCCGACGGTCTGGACGATCTCGGCAGTGTAGCGCAGGTCGGCAGGCTCGAAGTTGTTTGGGTCCTCGGGCGCTTCAAAGAGCCAGGTGTCCCCGCGGCGCACCACCTCTTCCCGGCGGGCGGGGTGGAAGTCTTCGTTGGCGTAATAGAGGCGGTAATCGAGGGCGCTGTCCACGGCTTTGATAAGGAGCAGCAAGCGTTGGTGGTTATCGTTGAGACGCAGCATCACCCAAGAGCCGAAGCCCTCGGTGTCGTCGGCGATAAGGACAGATTCGACGGCGAACCGGATGCCTTGGAAACCTTCTCCCCGTTTCTGGGAGTCTTCCATGGACTGGCTGTCGCTGAGGGTGACGAACGAGCCTGGAGGGAAGTGAAGCCACGGCGCAAGGGCGGCGGGCCGGGCGGCAGCGGGCGTGGGGGTGTTGGTGGACATAGGGCGGACGACGGGTGCGGGGGTATAGGCCGGGTAGGAAGAAAAATTGTCCGGCTGGGGATTGCGATCCAGGCAACTGGCGATCTCCATGGAGTGTTTCCGGTAAAACCAGATGGCGGCGATGACAATGCCGCCGATGATCAGCAGGCCGAAGAGCGTGGAAAGGAGGGATGAGTGGTGGTAGGGCGCGTAACCGGGGCCGTAACCGCCTCCGTAGCCCGGCCCGTAACCGCCGCCCCCGTAATAGTAGTTATTGGAGTGGCCGCTGTTCATGATGGCGCTCCACATCACCCACTGGCCCGCAGCATCCCAAAAACCATAACCGCGATGCCCTGAGTCATAATAAATGGTCGCGTAGTTCCCATTGGGAAGGGTCTGCCCCCAGGGGACGTCCGCCGGGCGCGTAGCCGGTTCCTTGTCGTAAACGCGGGGCTGGCTGGCGGCGATGGCAGCGCTCCGGCTGGTGGTGGTGCCAGCGCGGTTGACCTTGGTGGCCATGGCGCTGTCGGCGGCGCTGGCGGGGGCGCTTGCCCGGCTGCTGCTGCTTCCCCATCTGGAACTGCTGGAGGAGGAAGAGGGCTGGCTGCCGCCCCAACTGCTGCCCGTGGAACTCCGCGAGGAGGAACCAAACGAGGAGGAGGAGGAACTCCGCGAGGAAGAGCTGAACCCACCCCCACCGCTGGACCCGCGCGCCAGACTGTCATCGGCAGGCCAGGTGAGCGAAAGGCAGAGAAACAGCGCGAACAAAAGGTGACGGATGCTTTTCATAACGGGGCAAGAAAGTTGGCGGTGCTCAAAAGGGTGGCCGCAAGCAGGATGGCCGTGGCGAGGCTGGCGGTGGCGCAGATGAGCCCGGCGGCGCAGTTTTTGTCGATGGCGATTTCCTTGGGCAGGCTGATGTGGGGCAGGATCAGCTTTTGGGTGACGATGCTGGAGAAAAGCAGCACGGGAATCCCGAAGGCCGCCGTGACGACGATGAGGGCCAGTTCTTCGGCGAGGTTGCCCGAGGCATTGTGGAGTACCGCCCACAGGAGAATGCCGAGCGCTGCGAGGAATCCCCCCAGGCTGATGCCCGCCGCCGCGTTATTGTCGTTTTCCAAGGTCTCCTGCACATTGTAACCGGCGGTGGCGTAAAAGGCCCGCGCCCCCCCGATGAAGAGGAGTTGGCCGACGGTCCAATAAACCACGATGTCTCGCACGGATTGGCCCCATCCCTCGCTCTCGCCCGTGAGCGCCCCGGCCAGGAGAAGCCCCGTGCCGATGCAACTCCCGGCCACGGCGGCTCCCGTGCCGAGGTTGCGGTCCCGGAGCATTTCCACGTTGATGCTGAAATGGTCGAGGATCAGCTTGTCATTGATCCAGATGCTGGCGCGCAGAAGGAGGATGGCAAGCACGCCGCCGGTGGTCATGTCCTTCACAGCCACCGCATAGCTGTCGCCCGAGGACGGGAACGCCCCCGTGAGGGCCAGGGCGAGACCAACAAGGTAACCCGCCAGACACGCGCCAAAGGCCGGGTTATCCCGCTCGGTCAGTTCGTCGATGAACGCAAAACTGCTGGTCTTCTCATACAAGAGCTTGCCGACGAACAGGAAGACCAAGGCGTAGGCGTAGAAGGGAACAACGGCGAGAAAATGGGAAAGGAAAGGCAAAACGGGGCTGAAGAAATAGACAAAAAATTGCCACACGCCCCCTGTGTCGCCCGTCTGGGCATTGGCAGAGGAAAGGACCGCAAGAAGAGGTGTCATACCGTGGAAATGTTAAGTTGAATCCGCTTTTTTCAAAAAAGGATGCCTTGGTCGAAGGGTAATTTAGCCCGGCTTTTTCCAAATCCCACTCCAAAATGCAGGGAGTTCATCGTTTAAGGCGATTGTAAAATGACCAAAACCTTCAGTTGACGGATGGAAGAAAAATCCCTACGATCCCCCTTCGCGTCGAGTTGCGTGCACTGTATTTCCGGACGATTTTTCGGAAAACGGCAATCATCCACGACCGCCCAACACTGAAGTTTTCACAATTTACCCACTAAAAATCAGATCCTAGAAGGAGAACATCATGCCAGAAGTTGTAGTTCGTAAAGGGGAGCCCATCGACCGTGCGCTCAAGCGTCTCAAGAACAAGCTCGATTCCGAGGGCGTCATGGACGAGGTGCGCCGTCTGCGGGCGTTTGAAACGCCGACCCAGAAGACCAAGCGGAAAGCGCGCGCGAATGCAAAGCGCGCGAAGATGAAGTCCTTCCGCTTCAACTCCTAGGGTTCCTCGTAGTTCCGCTTTAACAGCCATCGTCCGCAGAGTCTGCGGGCGATGGCTTTTTGTGTGTTTCCACGCCCGCCATTCCTCGCGCGGGATCCGAACCGACGCAGTCCCCTTCTCGCCTTGTTACTTCCCGGTTTCGCAGGCGATGCGGAATCCCACGTCGTTTGCAGAATAGGCGGGTGCGTTGAAATTGCGAGTGCTGGTTCGCAGGCTGCCGACGCGCGATTTCCAGCTTCCTCCCCGGTAGATTTGCTTGAGTCCTTCCAGCGGTCCCCTTGGGTTGTTGCGCTCTTTTCCGGGGTAGATGCTGAAGCAATCCAGGCACCATTCCCAGACATTGCCGGCCATGTCTTCCATGCCGAAGGGGCTGGCACCGTGCGGGAAACTCCCCACGGGAGAGGTCTCGGCGAATCCGCAATTGAGGTTCGGGTCGGCCCAGGGAAGTCTCTTGTTGGCGTCGGCGAAGTTGGCGAGATCGGCGCTTTCCAAGCGATTGCCCCACGGAAACTTGCGCTGGTTCGTGCCGCGGGCGGCGTATTCCCATTCGGCTTCGGTGGGAAGGCGGTATTTGCGCTTTTCGCGGGCGCTGAGCCACTCGCAAAAGCGGGTGGCGTCTGCGTGGGTGACATAGACGACGGGGTGTGCGTCCCCGGCTCCCAAAGCGCGCTTGGAACGGTGCGCGGGGTCAAACTTCTCATACTGGGCATTGGTGACTGGCCAGCGGGAGAGGTAAAAGGCGGTGAGATTGGTCTTGGAAGGAGGCTGTTCGTTGGGGGCCGCCTCCGGGTCTGCGCTTCCCATCTGGAAGGAGCCCGAGGGGACGAGCAGCATGGAAATCCCCGTGCTGCTGGTGAAGTCAGGGAACAGGCTCCTTTCCTCGGCGCGTTGCTGCGAGGAGTTGCCAAAAAGGGCGGAAGCTTCGGCGGGCTTGTGCTCCGGCGCGACGTTTTTGGGTTGAAGGGGGACTCTGGGGGCTGGCGGCGTTGCCGGACGCGGTGAACGTTCCGGGTGGGCAGGCTGGCCGGTGAGCCCGGCGTTCATGCGTTCTTCGAGATATTCGTCGATGACATCTTCCGCGTCGCCGCCGCTCAGTCCCAAGGCTTCGCCCATATTGCAGAAGGCGTCGCGCTGATCGTCGGTGACGTCGTCCAGTTCCGAAAGACGCAGCATGCGGAGGAACTCCGTGCGCGCATCGACCGGGGCGGCGGCCGAAGAGACCGGAGCCGAAGCTGGGCGCGCAACGGGCGTTTCCACCGCGACATCCGGTGCTGGCATCGCCCGTTTGACCCCCGAGAGGGCGAGTTCCTCATCCACCAGGCGCCGCATTTCCTCGCGGTTGAGACCGAGCCCGTCGCCGAGATGGTAAAGGTTTTCCTCCTCCTCGGGATCGAGTTCGCTGCTGGTGAGCACGAAGGAGAGGAATTTGTTGAATTCAGCCATGGCTGCCGACTTTTCCCGGGCAAGGAGATCGGCGTCAATCTGGGCCCGGATTTTTGGGTCGAGCAGAAGGGTGCGGGCTTCGGCCAGTTTGGCCGGGGCTTCGTCCATGCCCGAGCGGAGCAGTTGGGCGAGGGGGTTGCTCGGTTGGTTTTTGAGGGGCAGTTTTTTCTGCCACCACATGAGGATCTGCCGGAAGTTGGCTTCGATCTGCTCGTCACCGGGGTTGTCAGCAAATTCCAGGCAGAGCCTCTCGTAGGGATTGGATGAAGAATAGAGCTTCCACCCGTTCCATCGCATTGGATTGTCGGGCAAGGGGATCGGCAGTGCCATTGCGTGTTATTCCACGTTGATACGCATCAAGTCTGCGGTGGCCTCTTCCATTTCGGCTTCGTTGAGGCCGAGGTCGCGGGCGATTTTCACCACGCTTTGGTTGCCGAAGGCGTCCACCTTGACCTCCAGCACCTGGTTTTCGTCGTAGCGGTAGGTGAGTTGGACAGGCGAACCTTTGGGCAAAAAGGGCGGCAGTTCCACATTGCAAACCCCCAACGGGGTGCATTCCCCGGGGACCGTGCTTTCGCCCTCCACCACGCGCACGAGGATGTTGGTCATATTCGCCTTGGCGGTGCCAAAGGAGTTTTGGATTTCCGCGGGCACGGGGGTGGATTTCTTGATCATCGGGAAGACGTATTCCTCCACCTGTTCTTCATCCCAGAGCACCACGCCGAGGGTATGGGTGGTGATGTTGGTCACCCGCACGAGCGTTCCCTCGGCGCTGGAAAGCTTGCCGCGTGTTTCCTGGGAAATAAGCCGCTCCCCGGAATTGTCTTCGCGCCCGAGCAGGACAAGGACGGCCTGGAGGGCCGCGCCGATGGCAACGGCTTCATCGGGGCTGCATTCTTCGGCGATGGGCCGTCCGCTCAAGGTGCGGACCATCTCGCGCACGGCGGGCATGCGGGTCATGCCCCCGGTGAGGAGGATGCGGTCGATCTGGTTCCATTCCAATTCCGCCTCCGCCATGGCGATCTCGCAGATGGCCTTGGCTTTTTCCACCAGATGCCGGGTGCGCTGTTCGAACTCCTCGCGGGTGAGCTCCATTTTGAGGCTGTGGCCCGCGTAGCTGTGGACGATGGTGGCGTTGTTGCGGCTGGAAAGCTGGATTTTGGCGGTGAGGGCCCGGTTGTAGAGATCCTGGTAGCTGTGGAGATCGAGCAGCGGGTTTTCGTTGAACTGCCGGTCAAACTCTTCGCTCACCCAGTTGACGATCACATCGTCCCAGTCTTTGCCGCCGAGCCGATGGTCGCCGTTGCTCCCGAGCATCTGGATGTGGTGTTCGGCGATCTTCATGATCGTCACGTCGAAGGTGCCTCCGCCCAGATCGAAGACGAAGACGGTCTCGTTGCCGTGGTGCTTGTCGATGCCGTAGGCGAGGGCGGCGGCGGTCGGCTCGTTGAGGATTTGCAGCACCTCAAAGCCGGCGAGCTGCCCCGCATGCATGGTGGCGGTGCGTTCCACATCGCTGAAGTAGGCGGGCACGGTGATGACGGCGTCGGTGATCGGCATCCCGAGGGCTTTCTCCCCGTCCTGCTTGAGCTTGCGCAGGATGAGGGCGGAGAGTTCTTCCGCCGACCAGAGTTTGCCGCCAAACTCGCGGTTGAACTCAATCTTGCTCTTGCCCATTTCGCGCTTGATGAAGTCCACGATCTTTTCCGGCTCGGCCACGGCGTTTTGCTTGGCGGCGCTGCCGACGATGGCGGTGCTGCCGTCAAAGAGGATCACCGAGGGGGTGATCCGCTCGCTTTCGGCGTTGGGAATGATCTGCGTGCGCCCGTTTTCGTCCACATGGCACATGGCGGAAAACGTGGTGCCGAGGTCGATTCCGACCGCTTTGCGCTTGCACGGGTTGGTGGTATCTGGAGAGGGGTTCTGGCTCATCGGTGGAGAGGCAAGGGTGAGGAGGTGTTGAGGGAACTCTTACCGGAGGGGTTACTTGCTGGGAGTGTAGTATTCCCGAATCGCGGCGGTCAAACCAGCAATATCGTGGCGGGTCGCTTCAATATCCACTCGCAGACCGAGGTCGCGCATGGTCTTGGATGTCACCGGCCCGATGCTGGCGGTTCGCATCCCGGGCGGGAGCGGGAGTTGCAGGGCCAGGAAGTTCTCCACGGACGAGGAGCTGGCGAAGGAGATCAGATCGGCTCCCTCTTGACGGAAGCGTGCGATTCCAGCGGCGTCCGTCTCCGGTACCGTCCTGTATGCAATGGCCTCATCAACAATCGCCCCCATTTTAGTCAATTCCTTTGGCAGCACATCCCGTGCCTTTTCTGGGCGGACGACCAGCATTTTGAGGTTCTCCACCGAGCCGTCCTTCACAAACGCCTTGAGCACGGCCTCGGCCACGAATTGCTCGGGCTGGAGATCAACGTGCAGATGGAAGGCGCGCACGGCCGCAGCGGTGGCGGGACCAACGGCGGCGATGCGCAGACCGCCGATTTCGCGGGTGTCGTCGTAGATTTTGAAGAACATCTCAAAGAACGCCGCGACGCCGTTGGGGCTGGTGAAGACGAGCCAGTCGTAGGTGTGGCACTCTTGCACAAGCTGGCCGAATTCAAGAAGCTCCGTGGGGGGCTCAATGCGGATGGTGGGCAGTTCCCAGGCGTCTGCGCCCAGCGCGCGGAGAGCGTCGGAGAGCGCGCCCGCCTGCGCGCGGGTGCGGGTGATGACGACGCGCTTGCCAAAAAGCGGCTTGGTTTCAAACCAGTTGAGCTTGTCCCGCAAGGCCACCACATCCCCAAAGATGGCCACGGCGGGAGCGGTGAACCCCGCGTCGGCGACGATCCGGGCGATCTCGCTAAGCGGGCCGCGCACCGTCTGCTGGCGGGCGGTGGTGCCCCAGCGCACGAGGGCCACGGGCAGAGAGGGAGACGCACCGTGTTTCAAGAGCTCGGCAGTGATCTTTTCAAGCCGCGTCATCCCCATGAGCATGATCTTGGTGCCGGGCTGGGCGGCCATTTTCGCGTAATCAATGGCCTGCTCGGGGCGGGAGGGGTGTTCGTGCCCGGTGAAGATGGTGAGCTGGGCGTTGTGGCCCCGGTGGGTGACGGGGATGCCCGCGTAGGCGGGAACGGCGAGGGCGGAGGAAACCCCGGGGATGATCTCGAAAGGAAGGCCAGCCTCCGCAAGCGCCTCGGCCTCCTCGCCGCCGCGTCCGAAGAGGAACGGGTCGCCCCCCTTGAGCCGCACCACGCGCTTGCCCGCGCGGGTAAGCTTCACGAGCAGGGCGTTGATCTCCTCCTGCGGGATGGTGTGCGCGCCCGACTTTTTACCGACGTAGATGATCTCCGCGCCCTTGGGCGCCCACGCCAGCATCTCGGGATTGCAAAGGTAGTCATACACGACCGCCTCGGCGGCTTCGAGGACGGTGCGCGCTTTGAGCGTCACCAAACCGAGGTCGCCCGGACCCGCGCCGGTGAGATAACAAATACCGCTCTGTTTTTTAGCCATAGGAAAATAGTGGGAAGAATTTGATGCGGGAAAGCGCGGGAGGAAAGCGTTATCCGCAAATTACGCAGATTTTCGCAGATTTTTTTCGGCCAGCGCGGCACGCAAGGCGGAAGGTCTCACGCAAAAGGGGTCTTGGGATGGGACGGATGATTCCTCCCATTCGTCCCATTCCTCCCATTCGTCCCATTCGTCCCATTTCGCCTTTGTCCCTCTTTTCCTGATTTCCTGATGGATCGCGAAAAACACCAGGACTTTGTGAAAAAAGCCGAGCGAAACATGTTGCGTCGATTTCGCGATTTCTGCTTGTCGCCCGGCCTCTGCCCGCGCATGCTTTTTGCCTTTCTTATGGAAGTCCCAAAAGTTCTCGTCGCTGATCCCATTTCCGAACGCGGTGTAGCCGAACTGGCTGCGGGCGGAGCCCTCGAAGTCACTGTGAAAACCGGTCTCAAGGAGGACCAGCTCCTGGAGATTATCGGAGAATACTCCGGGCTTGTCGTGCGCAGCCAGACCAAGGCCACGGCGCGCCTGCTCGCCGCAGCGACGAAGCTGCGCGCCATCGGTCGCGCTGGCGTGGGCGTGGATAACGTCGATGTCGAAGCCGCCACCAAGCGCGGGATCATCGTCATGAACACCCCCGGCGGAAACACCATCTCCACGGCGGAACTCGCTTTTTCCCTCCTGCTGGCCCTGGCCCGCAACATCCCGCAGGCCAACGCCACCATGAAGGCCGGCAAATGGGATCGCAAAAACTTTGAAGGCACCGAGCTCAACGGCAAAACCCTCGCCATCATCGGCATGGGCCGCATCGGCACCGAAGTGGCCAAGCGCGCCATGGTTTTCGGCATGACCGTGCTGGCCTACGACCCGTATCTCTCCGCCAGCCGCGCCACCGCGTTGCAGGTGGAACTGGTCGAAAATCTCGACGACATCCTTCCCCGCGCTGATTTCATCACCCTGCACATGCCCTCCACGGCGGAGACCCACCACATGATGGGGGCCGAACGCATCGCAAAAATGAAAAAAGGCGTTCGCATTATCAATGCCGCCCGGGGCGATCTCATTGAACCGAACGCCCTCTGCGAAGCCCTCAAGAGCGGCCAGGTGGCCGGAGCGGCCCTGGACGTGTATGAAGTGGAACCGCCGCCCGCCGAATTCCCGCTGCGCGAGTTCCCCAACGTCATCCTCACCCCGCACCTCGGCGCGTCCACCGCGGAAGCCCAGGAGAACGTCGGCATCGAAGTCGCCCAGGCCATCCGCGCCGCGCTGCTCGAAGGCGAAATCCGCAACGCCGTCAACATGCCCAGCATCGACGCCAAGACGCTCGCCTCCATCGGCGGGCTGATCGAACTCGGCGACAAACTCGGACGGGTCCTTTCGCAGATCGCCCCCAAGCGGGCCGAGAAGCTCAACATCGCTTACAGCGGCAAGATGGCCGAGGTAAACACCACGCCCATCAGCCGTTCCGCGCTCACCGGCTTCCTCAAAGCCGCCGGCGGCAGCGAAGTCAACATCGTCAACGCCCCGGCGTTCGCCGAATCCCTCGGCCTCAAGACCACCGAGACGCGCCTGAGCGCCCAAGGGGATTTCGCCGAACTCATGGAAGTCTCCGCCAGCAACAACGGCGAGACGGTTTCCGTCGCCGGCACCTTCTTTGGCAACACCCCGCGCATCGTCCAGATCAACGGCCGCTACGTGGAAGCCAAACCCGCCGGCGTCCTGCTCCTGCTGGAAAACCGGGACCGCCCGGGCATCGTCGGCCTCGTCGGCACCATCCTCGCCAAACATAGCATCAACATCGCGGGCATGTCCCTCAGCCGCGACGTGGCCGGTGGTGGCGCCCTGACGGTTCTCAATCTTGATACTCTGCCCGGCCAGGAAGTCATCGATGCGCTGCTCGCCGTCGAAGACATCCGCTCCGTGCGGGCGATCACGTTGTAAATTTGGCGAGACAAAGGGGCTATCCCTTGGCGGCCATCCCCCTGCCCTCCCGGGGATAAACATTTTCACCGATCTGGAACAGTTCGTGCTTTTTTATCATTTATGAAGATAAACCGCTTTGTACAAACCTGCCTGACATTGACGCTCACCCTCCTCGGCACCCTCAGCAGCCGGGCTGACGTGATTCTTTTTGACACGATGAGCGACCCGGCCAAGTTCCCCGTGGCGGACCATATTTTGATCGCCCCCGGAGGTTTCGCCGCGCAACAATTCATCCCGGACGCGACCGCTACACAACTGACCCGCGTCACCCTCTCCATCGACCTTGCCAGTTCCACTGCCACCTCCGTGGCGGTGAAACTCTGGGACAACGGCAGCAATATCGGAGCCAACAGCTCGGACCCTTCGCAGAACGGAGCAACCATTCCGTGGCCCGGAACCGCCATCTTCACCCTCTCCTCCGGCACCGTCCCCACCGACAGCAACTGGGTTATCAACGTGCCGCTCTCCTGCCCCGTGCTCGTTCCCAATAATCCTTACTGGATATCGCTGGAAAACACCTCCGCCGATCCCACCACTCAAATCAGCTGGCATTACACCAGCGACACCAACCCGCCGGACGGCGTCGGCACGCAGCCGGTGGTCGGTGTGGGCGCCTACGGCACCACCATCGAGTCCTATAGCAGCCTGCCTCAAATGATGACGGTGGAAGCGACCACCGCCACCGCCGTTCCCGAACCCTCGGCGACATGGATGACGGCATTGGCCTTCGGTCTCGGTGGATTGAAGCTCGGATTCGCCCGGGCCCGCCGTTCCAGAAAGTAAGGCTGGAGTGGTTGCGGTAAAAGTGTAGCCGTGGGCGAACGCGGTATCATTACTATGCGCTTTTACTGCCGCCCGGCAGAGTGGAGGTCGAGGGTTGGTAGAAGCCAGGTGAATTTTCAGGAAAAGACCGCCCGGAAAATTGTGGAGGCGGATGCCGCTACGTCCTTGCGTTCAAGGGCAACCAGAGCGCAGCGCGCTCAAGGACCGGCACGATGCCCGTCGCGTCGGTCAGGAAAACCGGGGCCAGCATCGGTTCGCTGCGCAGCCAGATCAACTGGCGTTTGGCGTAGCGG
>Ga0118677_10003919_pt1 | contig 27533 bp, 21 predicted proteins | sample AliMusrvi5mmetaG_FD_86154 | JGI IMG/M metagenome (GOLD analysis project Ga0118677, IMG submission 86154) | reverse complement strand
GATAAAAAACTCTCTACTAAGCCCATTACAAGTGCATTGAATTGGTTTTTCTAAAATAGACCTCCCCTCAAAATTGCAGGTTCAGTGTGAACTGACCTATGTTTGGTGGGGAGTTTTGGTTTTTTTCAAAGGCTCGTTTAGTTCCTCTGAGCAATTCATACACATCCAACATGCTTATCAAATGTATTCTTACTAAAGTTGCCACAATGGAGAATGCTTTTTTTGTGTTAGCTTTCTTTTGCAAAACCGTCAATAAGAGTTGTGCTATCAACGTACACCAAATTTGAGTGCGGATAGCTGTTTCATTCTCTCCATAAAAGTAATGCAGTTGGAAGTTCTGCTTCATTTTTTTGAAAAGCAGTTCAATCCCCCAACGTTTTTTGTACAGAAAAGCAATTTCTTCTGCCGTTATTTCCAAGTTATTGGTCAAGAACACATAATAACGGTTCTTTTCATCCTGATAACAAACCCTTCGCAGAGTAACACGCTCACGTTTTTTGTTTTGTCGTTTACCCGATTCGTCTTCCGGAACGTATTCTAACTCAATTATCTCATCTTTCAATACCATTGCCACATCCTTAACCCGTTCGTGTTTGCGTTTAGTATCTAAAACCTCATATCTTGCATTCGATTTCTGTCGGGTTACAAAAAACACTTTGTTGTTAGTCCACAAAGCAAACTGGTGATAATAATTGTACGCTTTATCGAACACAATCATTGTATTTGTGGCTAAATCCAATGACTTCAAAAAGTTCTTGTCGTGAACTTTGGCTTCCGTTATCTTGATAAACCGTCCAACTGACTGAACTGCGTCAATGAGCATGTGTACTTTTAAACCGCCTTTCTTTTTACCATCCCCTTTTGGATTGCGACCAACTCCTTTTAGTATATCACTAAATAGCGTTAACCCGTAGTGCATTTAGACTACAAGTGATTTTAGATTGTTGATATTTCTGTTTAATAATTTGTTTATCATTTGAATAACCGTTACCGCGGTGATTTTTGATAATATTCTTGTTTTATATCCGTCAAAAGACTTAGCGTAGTTTCGACGAATCATGGATCAAGTCAAAAAGTTGGGGGGAATAAAAATTTAAGCATATATTTTTGATAGTCTGAAAAGGAAGAAAGGAATATCCCTTACTCCTCTGAATTGAGATCTGAATGCTTTGATTTTAGCATTAAAAGATTCAGCTGAAGCATTTGTATTTCTGTTTTCGAAGAAATTCAGAATATATTGATAGTTATTTTGTATACTTCGAGAAACAGTACCAAAGGATTTAAAACCTGATCTTTCCACTTCATCGTACCATTTGGCAAGTCTGGTGAATCCAACTCCTTTATCCTTTATCGTGTGGTATATTTCGCCCAATTTCATTGCTAAATTGTATGCCAGTTCCAAGTCAGGATAATATCTAAAAAGTAATTCGGCTCTTCTATGCTGGGAAGGAGTCCATTTACTTTCACGCTTAAACAGAATATATCGACTTCGTGCAAGTAGTTGTTTTAGAGTATCTCCATTTTCCAACACATGGGGAATATATTTCTGCTTCGTACTTTTAGCCAATTCAATTTCTTTGTTTTCCTGTTCAATGGCTTCCCAACGATAGGCAATACGCATTTCCTGTACGGCATCATAAGCTAATTGTTGTACATGAAATCGATCTGTCACTATGGTTGCTTTGGGAAAAGTCTTCTTAGCTATTTTTACCATGGTGGGAGACATATCAAGAGTTATCTCTCTAACAGTAAATCTTTTGCTTTCTTTTATGGTTTTCAGTCTTTCAATGATTTTATCGGCATCTATACCTTTTAAAATAGCTACTATTGCACCTTTCTTGCCTTTTGCCTGTTTGTTAGTTATTATGGTGTATAGTTCACCTTGCGACAAGCTTGTTTCATCAATACTTAAATACGGACCTATATTCTCTGGAAATAATAACCACTCAGCGGCATGGTCTTTTTGATTCCACTCAAAATAATCACTCAAAAATGCGATATACTGCTGTTCTAATCTTTTTCCATCTACACAATAGTATTTGCCTAAACTTTTTGCACTTATGGGCTCAGTATCGAGATATTCCTTTTAAAAAAGTCGCGAATTCTTGTGTCATTCGCGTGCCTTTTGCAACTAATTCCCAGTGTCGAATTACAATATCACCTGTATCTTTATCAATCCACCTTCTACGACGTACAATCAGATAAACAGCTTTACCTCTTAACGGAAAATCTTGTACTTTACTATCTTCATAGAAGCCTTTTGACTCTAATTTTCGACCAATATACTCTTCAGGAATTATATTCTTTTCCTGTAAATAAATAGAAGTGTCTGTTTTGGACTGATCGACTTTTAATATCTCAAAATAATCTAAAACTCCTTCAGGTAGCAATAACTCAAATCCACTTGTCTGCATTAGTTTTTTATTGCAAAACTAATATTTTATTACTTTCCCCCCAACTTTTTGACTTGATCCCGAATCATAAATTGGTCACAAAGTTGAGAAAATAGTGTTTCAATACGTTTTCTGGTCTTTCTGAATAGATATGGTTGTTTTTCATAATCATGCTGATTGACTCTCATTGGTACTTCTAACTTTATTTGGTTTGAAGTAAATAAATCGAGTTGATAATCAGCGCTTAAATAACCTTTATCACCAATCAAAACACAAGAAGACAAGTTGGTTTTTATGTTTTTCAAAAAATGAATATCATGTACAGCTGCTTGAGTGAGTTCAAAATTGGTAAATACACCATTAGAGCTACATACAGCATGTAATTTATAACCATAAAAATGCAACTTTTGACTGGCACAATAACCTTTGGAAGGACTTGTCAAAAAGTCTTCTTTGCAAATAGTAGTTCTTGAGGAACGACTTAGTTTGCAGATTTCCAAAGGCATGTTGTCAACGATAAAATAGTTTTCAGAACCAGTCAACTTTTCCGCTAACGCTTTGCGGATTCGTTCTTTTACAAAAAATAATCTTCGTCTTCGACGATTATAAACACTGCGTTCTATTCTTGAACTTAATGTATTCGGAAGAGTTCTAAACAATTGATATTCAGAATCAATACTTAGTGATTCTGCTGTTAAATCTAATGCGATTAATTCAATATCGCTTAAACGTGGAAGACGAATTTGATTCAGAAAGTTACTTTTTGTCTCAAATTGCTTTAATATTTCGAGAATTTTTTCGTACTTTGTTATAAAGTTGTTCATTATATTTATATGTTTGATAACCAGATAAATACACGGTTTTTTCCGAAATGAACAACTTTTTTTATTACTATTTTATAAAAGCACTACGGGTTACTCTAAGATATTTTTGTTATATTTGACAAAAAAATAATTCCGACAAAATGAATGAATTATATAACCTACCTTCCAATAGAAATCAACATCTCATTACTGTGTTAACAGTTTGGACTGTAATCACGCTATTGCTTATAGGATTTATTTATTTTGTTACAAAAGACAATTTGTTGTTAGGATTCGCCATATTAGCTCTTCCATTACCTATTTTTTATCTTTACTCAATCTTGAAAAATCCAAGAATTAGTCTTATTACAGCATTTTTCTTAAACTATTTTGCAATGGGTATTTCAAGGTATATTCCAGGACCTTTGGGTCTTTCCGTTGATATCATGCTCTTTGTAACATTAATAGTTTTGATTTTTAGCCAATTTAATCAAAAAGTAGAATGGAAACTTGCCGCGAACGATTACACATTTATTGTCATCATTTGGTTTATAATGACTGTTTTGCAGATTCTAAACCCAGAAGCTGTCAGTAAAGAAGCCTGGTTTTATGCCATGAGAGGGTATGCTGTTTACACAGTTTTAACAGTCCCATTGGTATATCTTATCTTTAATCGACCTAAAGATTTTGAATTATTTATAAGTCTATGTGTTTGGTTTACGCTCATAGCAGCCCTTGTTGCACTAAAACAAAAATATATCGGTTTAGATCGTTGGGAGAAAGGTTGGTTAATGGTACCGGGAAATTATTCTACTCATTTACTCTTTGGGCAATTAAGAATATTCTCCGTATATTCAGATGCCGGAACCTTTGGTGGTGCTATGGGCTATTTTGGAGCTATATTCACTATTTTAGGTATACATGAGCAAAAAAATAAAAATATGAAAATATTTTATTTTTTTGTAGGTTTTCTATCCTTGTATTCTATGTTAATTTCAGGAACCAGAAGCGCAATTTCAGTTCCACTGGCAATTTTTTTAACATATGCTGTGTTGACAAAAAAAATTAAAGTTTTAATTTTTGCCGTGGGATTAGCTTTTGTTATTTTTTTCTTTTTTAAATACACTACTATCGGACAAGGAAATTATGATATCAGGCGAATGCGAAGTGCTTTTGCTGAGGATAATGCATCCATGAATGTAAGAAAGTACAATAGAAAATTATTTTCAGATTATTTAGCAACAAGACCTTTTGGTGGTGGTGTAGGATCTGCGGGAGCATGGGGTCGTAGATTCTCTCCTGGTAATTTCTTAGCTAGAACAGCTACAGATGGATGGTATATTCAAATTTGGGCAGAAGAAGGCATTGTCGGACTTTCAGCCTATTTATTTATGATGTTTTACTTTGTAATTAAATCATCCTATTTAGTTTTTTTTAAAATAAAAAACGATAAATACCGTTACAAAGCAATTGCATTTACTTGTGGGGTATTCGGGCAAATGGCATCATCCTATACAGCAGCAGCATTAGGGCAATTACCGAACCAGGTCATTATCTTCGCAAGCTTGGTATTTATATCCATGATTCCAAGATGGGAGAAAGAGGAGGAAGAAAATCAAAAATTATCTAAAAATATAACTGCAATTTAAATTTAGTATTTTATGAAAAGTCTGATAATACCAAAGTGGGTAAAAAAACATTTAGCCCTTAATGAAAATTACTGGCAAATAAGCGATGATGTTAAATCAAGAGTTCGCCAAGGACTTAAACAATTTGTATCTGAAGATGATGTGAAAGCAACAATAGTTATTCCGGCATGGAATGAAGAAGATTCCATTTTCAGTACACTCTCTTCATTATCCGAGCAAGTATTGCCCTTTAAATGCGAACTGTTGGTTATAAATAACAATTCCACCGACCGAACTCAGGAAGTATTGAATGATCTTGGAGTTAAGTCAATTGTTGAAGTACGACAAGGCGTTGGATATGCACGTCAAACAGGGTTAGAAAACGCAAAAGGGAAATATTTCCTTTGTGCTGATGCAGATTGTATTTACCCTAAAACCTGGGTTGAAAAAATGGTAAAAACTATTGAGGAAAATGAGGCTAAGGGCGCCGAAGCTGTATATAGTGATTATAGTTTTATAACTTCAGGAAACACCCCACGGTGGATAATGGCATTTTATGAGACTATCAGAAATACTATTTATTATTTTAAATTGAGAGATAAAGTTCACCTATTGGTGCGAGGATTTAGTTTTGGCTTTATAACAAAAGCTGGTCTGGAAAACGGAGCTTTCCTAATAGGTAAGCAACGTGTAGGCAAAGGTATTCTTGGTTCCGAAGATTATGCTATTGGCGGCGAAGATGGCAATATGGCTTATACACTTATAAATAACGGAGGATTGGTTCTTCCTGCAAAAGGAAGCTCTGCAAGAGTTTGGACTTCGGACCGAAGATTAATTTATGATGGAGGTTTTATAAACGCTATCAAAATCAGAATAAAAAAATATTTTTTCAAAAGCAAAAAATAAATATTCCTACTAATTATTAAAAGCTGAAAAATATGCGTATTGCTTATATTTATCCACAGATGACCGGTGCAGGAGGTGCAGATAGGGTTATTATTGAAAAAGCAAATTATTTTGCCGATGTATTTGGTTACAATGTATTTATTATCACTACACAACAAAATAATCAGCCTTTATATTTTCCTTTATCAACTAAGGTAACACATATTGATATGGGAGTTGATTTTAATTTGCAATATAAACATGGTTTTTTAAAAAGGGGGTTCATATACTTCCAATTGATGTCAAAATACAAAAAATGCTTATCTGAAACATTAATTAATCTGAAACCGGATATAACGCTTACCTCCATCGGCAGGGATATTGATTTTATAACAACAATCAAAGATGGAAGCCTTAAAGTAGCGGAAGCTCATGTTGCAAAAAAATTTATTCGGAATAATCATTTGTTGCAACAAAAAGGAGGACTGTATAAAATTGTTGGTAGAATATGGAATAAAAAAATGGAAAATGCTATCCAGAAATTCACTGAGTTGGTAGTCTTAACCCAGAATGACTCCAATGAATGGAAAAAATACAGAACGTCAACAGTTATTCCCAATTCCCTTCCTTTTTACCCATCGTCAGTAGGTAATTGTACAAATAAAACTGTGATAAGTGTAGGAAGACTTGAAGAACAAAAAGGTTATGATTTGTTGATTGAAGCCTGGAAAATTGTTGCAATGAAATTTCCTGACTGGACTTTAAAGATTTATGGACAAGGAACACTTCACAGACAGCTAACCAAACAGATAATTGAAGCAAACCTTCAAGAGAATATTATGATTGTTGAACCTGTAAAAAACATAGCAGATCATTATCTTCAAAGTTCAATTTTTGTGTTAAGCTCACGATTCGAAGGTTTCGGAATGGTGCTTATTGAAGCAATGGCTTGTGGAATTCCGGCTGTATCATTTGATTGTCCTCATGGTCCATCGGATATTATCAAAAATAATGTGGATGGATACCTTGTTAAAAATGGTGATATTGATCAACTGGCAGAAAAAATATGTTTTCTAATGGATAATGAAGATAAAAGAAAATCAATTGGTCAGCAAGCCAGACAGAATGTTACCAGATATGACAGAGAAGTAATTATGAATGAATGGGGTAAGCTATTTAACAAACTACTTCAAAACAAGGTTGATTAACAAATCTACATGAAAAATCAAACATTTTCATTATTAGAATGTGATTAGGTATATTTCTTTAGTTTTAGTAAGGTAATTTATATCCAAAACACACATACTAAGTACAAGCATTAAACTAAACGTAACCTTTACAGATTGAGATTTGTTCGAGGATTCAATTTTGGCATTTAAAATTAAATAGGGTTGGATAATTGAGCCTTTCTTATGGTTAAACCGCAAATTGGTAAAGGGATATTGGAACCGAAGACTTTGCCATATATGGAGAAAATGGACACATGGCATAAACAATAATCAAAAATGGAGGTATGGTATATTCTGCAAAAGGAAAATCAGCCATTTTATGGACTTGACAGAAGGCTAGATTATGATGGACGTTTTTTTATTACATAAAGATTAGGATAAAGAAATATATTAAAATGTAATATTCTATTAACATTATTATTATTAAATAAAATGCGCATTGCTTATATTTATCCTGCGTTAACAACCGTAGGTGGAGCTGATAGGGTTATTTCAGAGAAGGCTAATTATTTTGCCGATGTATTTGGATACGAGGTTTTCATAATTACAGCACATCAAAACAATAAACCATTATCATTTCCTCTCTCACCAAAAGTAACACATATTGACTTGGATGTCAATTTTAATTTACAATATAAATATGGCTTTTTCAAAAGAGGTTATATTTATTTTCAGTTGCTATCTAAATACAAAAAACGCCTGACAGCTACCTTGTTTAATTTGTGTCCGGATATTACACTTACTACCATTAGCAGGGATGTCGACATTTTAACAAATATAAAGGACGGGAGTATAAAAGTAGCTGAAGCTCATGTAGCAAAAAGATTCATAAGAAATAATCATCTATTGCAACAAAAAGGTGGATTATATAAAGTAGTGGGTAAAATATGGAACCGGAAAATGGAAAAGGCCATAGTTAAATTTTCAGAATTAGTGGTATTAACTCAGAATGATGCCAATGAATGGAAACGACACAACAGGACTTCAACAGTTATTCCAAATGCTCTTCCTTTTTATCCGTCTGCACAGAGCAACTGCATAAGTAAAACAGTAATGAGTGTAGGTAGATTGGAAGAACAAAAAGGATATGATTTTCTAATAGATGCATGGAAAATTGTTGCAAAAAAATTTCCGGAATGGACATTGAAAATATATGGTGAAGGTTCACTTTATAAACAACTCACAAATCAAATAACAGCAGCAAATTTACAAGAAAACATTAAAATCATGGAACCTGTAAACAATATTACAGACCATTATCTTCAAAGTTCAATTTTTGTATTAAGCTCACGATTCGAGGGATTTGGGATGGTGCTGATTGAAGCAATGGCTTGTGGCGTTCCTGTGGTCTCTTTTGATTGCCCACATGGACCATCAGATATTATAAAAAATGATGTAGATGGATATATTGTTAGTAATGGAGACATTTATCAACTGGCAGAAAAAATATGTTTTCTAATTGAAAACAAAAATTTAAGAATTGAAATGGGGCAGCAAGCCAGACAGAATGTTACCAGATATAACAGAGAAGTAATTATGAATGAATGGGATAAACTCTTTAAAAGATTATTTCAAAACAGGGTTGATTAATTATTCCATAAAAAACACATGGTAGAAATATCATTCAATTCTAATTTTATCAAATATAAAGTACATGCAGAAAACAACTAAAAGAATAAATGGTCTTGATTTTTTAAAGTTTATTGCAGCCTTAATGATTACAAATTATCATTTTAGACCTCTTTATGAAGGACACAACATAGGCTTTGCAACATTTGGTGTGCATGGAAATGCACTGTTTTTCTTTGTTTCCGGATTTTTTTTGTATAATATTTTTAGCAAAAATCAGTCACAAAATACATCTTTCATACCATTTTCGATTTGGTACAAGAACAAAATCAACAGATTGTGGCCATCGATAATAGTTTGGCCAATAATTGCAAGTCTAATCTATAATAAGGAAATTAATTGGCAGGATTTCTTAATAGGAGGTGGTTATTGGTTTATAAGATGTTTTCTTATCAGTTTTCCTATTATATATTTTATAATGAAATATTACAGTAACTACCTTTATTACTTTCTCATAGCTTCAATTTTATTGACATTTTTATTGGTTATCAGTCATAATAAAGTAACTGGAAGTATTTATCATAACAATCTTTTTCACTACTTTTGCTACTTTAGTACAATGTTATTTGGTGTCATAGTGGGAGTAAATAAAGATACAATCAAAAATAAAAGTTTGATTAAAGATTTACTATTACTCATTATATCATTTGTAACTTATTTTATTATCATGCATTTTGGCAAGGATAAAATGAATGCATGGTATTACATCCAGCTATTGGACATAGTGCCATTAATTCTATTTCTTTATTACGCATATAAAGTTAGTTGTTATAAATGGTGCGATAAGGTTGCATCTACTAAAATATGGTATGTGATATATTTCATTGCTTCACTAACTTTAGAAATATATATTGTACAGTTTGATATTATAACAGGTCGTTTTAATATGTTATATCCTTTTAATACAATAGTCGTATTTAGTATTATTCTTTTTGCAGCCTATTGTTTGAGAGTTTGCACAAACTTTTTTGTTCAGACTATGAATAAAGAGAAATGGGATTGGAAGAAAATGATTACAATATAAGTATTTCTATAAGTATTGTTAATAAAAACGGTAAATGTAGTGATTTTTTACCAATAAGCTTTTCTAAAATATCAACAAAATAACATTTCAAAGAATCCGGCTCAAAAGCAAGATATAAAAATGTAATAATCTTAAATTAAATTAATGAATAAATCATATTATATTTAAAAAATAGATTATCATACTTGTTTTTTCAATTAAAAGAGTGTAGGTAATTTTATTAAATCAGCATTTGATAGACAATATTAATTTTTTGTGAAATAAATAGTAATTCAAGTAATAATATATTAAATTTTCATTATGAACATTTCAATTGTAGGTACCGGTTATGTAGGTTTAGTTTCAGGAGCTTGCTTGTCCGAAACAGGAGCCATTGTAAATTGTATAGATGTGAACCAAGCAAAAATCGATAATTTGAATAATGGGATAATGCCGATTTATGAGCCTGGTCTTGAAGATATTGTAAAACGAAATGTACAAAAAGAGAGGTTGTTTTTTAAAACAAAACTTTCTGAAGTTGTAAATGATAGTGATGCAATTTTCATTGCTGTAGGAACTCCGCCGGATGAAGATGGAAGTGCTGATCTGAAATATGTAGTTGGTGTAGCTCGCGAAATTGGTCAGCATCTAAATAATTATACTGTTGTAATTACAAAAAGTACTGTACCTGTTGGCACTGCAAAAAAAGTGAAAGCAGCTATTCAGGGAGAATTGGACAAACGTGGTGTTCAGGTAGAATTTGATGTAGCTTCAAATCCGGAATTTCTAAAAGAGGGTAATGCTGTTGATGATTTTCTTAAACCAGATCGAATAGTAGTAGGTGTTGAAAGTGAAAGGGCTGAAAAAGTTTTAAATCGTCTTTATAAGCCGTTTTTGCTCAACAATCACCCCTTGATTGTAATGGACATTACCTCATCTGAAATGACTAAATATGCAGCCAACTCAATGCTGGCAACCAAAATTAGTTTTATCAACGATATAGCTAACCTCTGTGAGATTGTTGGTGCCGACATAAATCTTGTTCGCAAAGGCATAGGTTCTGATTCACGAATTGGTAATCGATTTCTATATCCGGGAGTAGGCTATGGAGGTTCTTGTTTCCCAAAGGATGTACAAGCACTTATCAAAACTGCACATGATTTAAACTATGATTTAAAAGTGCTGCAAGCAGTAGAAGAAGTAAACAAATACCAGAAAACTGTGCTATTCAACAAAATTAATTCACACTTCGAAGGTAATTTAGCTGGAAAAACAATAGCAATATGGGGATTATCCTTTAAACCGGAAACCGACGATATGCGTGAAGCTCCTTCGCTTGTACTCATTAGCCAATTGTTGGAGCATGGTGCAAATGTTCAGGCTTATGATCCAATCGCATCTCATGAAGCTCAACGCATTCTGGGTGATGCAATAAAATACAGCAAAGACATGTATGAGGCTTTGATTGGTGTTGATGCACTTGCTGTTGTAACCGAGTGGAGTGAATTCCGTATGCCGAATTTCAAAGTAATGGAAAAACTGATGGGTAATAAAGTTATTTTTGATGGAAGAAATGTCCTTGATATTGAACAGATAATAGAATTCGGATTTAAATATCATAGTATTGGCAAACAACCAATCAATATTTAATCAATACCTGACCAAAAATGAATATACTCATCAATTCACTCAATATTCTGGAAATAATATTGATTGTGTTTACCGGTTTTGCCACATTATATATTTTGTTCTTTTCAACTTCAGGATTATTCTACAAGGAAAAAAAACTTTCTTTGGCATCCAAAAACCGAAAATTTGCAGTTCTAATCCCCGGATATAAAGAAGATGAGGTAATTCTTGAGGTAGCCGCCGATGCTCTAAAACAAAACTATCCTTCTGATTATTTCGATGTAGTGATTATTGCCGATTCATTTAGCCCTGAAACTATTCAGCGGTTATCGGTCATGCCATTGAAGGTGATAGAAGTAAAATTTGACAAGAGCACCAAGGCTAAAGCCTTGAATAAAGCTATGAGTATTTTGCCTGATGATTATGATATTGCTTTGGTGCTTGATGCTGATAACCTAATGGAAAGAGATTTTCTATTGAAAATGAATAATGCATTCGAAAAGAATTTCTTTGTCATACAAGGTCACAGAACAGCCAAAAACACGAATACCAATCTGGCTATGCTAGATGCTATTAGTGAGGAAATCAATAATCATTTATTTAGAAAAGGTCATCGGGCCGTAGGTTTATCGTCGGCAATTATTGGTTCTGGAATGGCATTTGACTATCAGTATTTTAAGAATATGATGTTGGAAGTAAAGGCTATTGGTGGATTCGATAAAGAAATAGAACTTAAAATGCTGAAAGCTGGTCTGAAAGTGGATTACCTCGAAAATGCTTATGTGTATGATGAAAAAGTTCAGGATTCTGAAGCATTTAGCATACAGCGCAGAAGATGGCTTTCGGCTCAATTTCATTATTTTTTCCAAGATATTGGAAGCGCTACCAAAGATCTGTTCTTTAAAGGTAATGTCGATTATTTTGTAAAAGCCATTCAGTTTATCCAACCTCCCAGAATTTTATTATTGGGGTTGGTTTGTGTAGAAGCTCCATTGTTCATAATCGTAAATAAGCTTATAGGACTAAATAGATCATTATCTGAAATATGGCTAATCGTTTTTGTTTCATGCATTATTTCATTTTTATTTTCGGTACCTATTAAATTCTATAACAAAAAAACTGCCAAAGCAATTTTGGATTTGCCTAAAGGTATGTTATTGATGTTAGTTTCATTATTAAAAATAAAAGGAGCTAACAAGCAATTCCTACACACACCACATGGCACAGTAGAAACTGAAAAATAAAACAATATGATACAAGGTCAAAATATTGTTTGCATTGGTAACTCCAACTGGTTTGGAACGTATGCCAAGTCAACTGTCCAGATTTTGGAGCGCATGGCACGAGAGAATAATATTCTTTTCGTTGAATATCCATATACAATTAGCGACCTAAAAAATGCTGGGAAAACAATACCGATAAATCGAATGCTTGGACTTGAGAAGCGCTTGCAGCAATTCGATACTGATTCCGATACGAAAGTCTATGATTTGATTATTCCGCCTGTCTTGCCAGTCTATTTTTTGAAAAACGAGAAACTTTTTAATTTGATTTTTAAACTCAATACATGTATATATAGGTATGCGATAAAAAAAGCGATTAGAAAACTGAATTTTAACAACCCAATTTTGATTACAGCTTTCAATCCGTTTTATGGACTGGCAATGAATGGAAAACTAGGTGAAAAGGCTCATATTTACTACTGTTATGATGGGGTGGAAGCAAGCTTTTTTGGGCAACGCATCTTTAAGTTCGAGGAGGAGTTTTCTAAAAAAGTAAGGGCAATTATCACTACTTCAACCTATTTGCAAAATTCTAAAAAAAAACTCAATTCCAATTGTTTTGTTGTGAAAAATGGTGTTGATTTCTCCGTTTTTTCTGCTCATAAGAAGGTAGAAATACATAAAAATATTCGTAAACGGGTTGGCTATATCGGCACTCTTGACCCTAGATTCGATATTGATATAGTAGAATATGCAGTTCAGAAATTGAGTGACTTTGATTTCGAATTTACAGGAGATATGCGCAACGAGGCTATGAAAGCAAGATTGAGTGTTTATCCAAATGTTCATTTTTTTAGTCCTATCAAGCCAAAAGATGTACCAGAACTATTAGCAAAATATGATGTCGGTATTATTCCATACATTGTAAACGAAGTCAATAAAAACATCTATCCATTGAAGATTAACGAATATCTGGCTGTAGGTGTTCCGGTGGTTATGACTTCATTTGCCGATTTGCCTGAGTTCTGCAATATTGTTTCGGCTGTAAGGGATAAGTATGATTTTGTGGAAAAATTAAAAATAGAAACATCAACCGATAGTGAGGAGAAAATCCAGAAACGAATTGATTTTGCATCTCAAAATTCATGGGAAGCACGAGCAATAGAATTTGGAAATATCATCGAGAAATATATCTAATACTTAATAGTCATAATTAATTTATTAACAACATGAAACCACTAACAATTGTAGTTGCCTCTGACAATCATTATATTGTAATGCTGGCTGCACTGATAAAGTCAATTGAAGCTCACATAAGTAAAAGTCAAAAAATCAATATTTATATAATTGAAAATCAAGTAAAAAAATCTAGTATAAAAAGGTTACATAATTCTATTAACTCGGATATTACAACCTTATTCTGGGTAAAATCGTCCGAAATAATTCCTCAAGGTACTAAGCTTCCTATTGATAAAAGTTCGTTTCCACTCACTATTTATTTAAGGCTTTTTATACCATATTTCATACCCAAAGAAATTGAGAAAGTATTATACCTTGATATAGATATGATTGTTCGACGAGACATAAAGGAATTGTTCGATACAGATATTCAAAACAATATTGTTGCTGCAGTGCCTGACCCAAAAGTTAAAACATTTGATAATAGTTGGGGTGGAGTAAAGAACTACAAAGAATTATGTTTTCCTGCTGATACACATTATTTTAATTCCGGATTATTGTTGATGGATACAAAAAAATGGAGAGATGCTGATATTACCAAAAAAACGATAAATTGTATCGAAAAAAACAAAGAATTCGCAAATTATCCCGATCAATATGGCTTAAACATTGTGTTAGCCAACCAATGGTTTGAACTTGATAGTCGTTGGAATCATTTTGCTACAATAAATTATCCTAATCCCTTTATTATTCACTTTGTTCAACGCAAACCGATATATACATCATACAATTATAACAAAGAATACAAACAAGAATTTTACTTCTACCTAAGCCAAACAGCTTGGAGAAAGTTTAAACCTATTGGTGAAACCAGACGCTACTTTAAAAAGGTAAAGAATATAATGGAAAAAGTATTTCAATAATTCAAGATATTAAGTTGGTTTTAGAACTATTACACATGGTAATTCACTCTACAAAGAGTTTTTTTGTTAGAAAAGTCATTTAATCAGAATAGTTTATGCAAATATTTAAAGACAAAATAAAGCAGTTGATTCCTCAAAAATTAATCTATTATTATTATCTACAACTAGCAAAAAAGACTGTCTTACCTGATTTAAAAAGGCGAGTTTACGACAAAGTATATAATAATTCGGATACAGAAAAAGTTCAGAGAGACCTCACTCTTTTGTATCACATTGTAGAAAAAGGACTTACAATGCCGATACCTCGTCCGGGTTTTGGAAAAAAAGTTGTTCTTGAACTTTGTCGTGTAATAGAACGACATGAAAAAATGAATCTGTCTGTAAATGATATGGAATTTCGCCAATCAGTTTCTGTTTTAAGGGAATATGCTGAATTTCATAAAAAAATAAACTTTGCACTCGATGCAGAAGTAAATGAGAACTTATCCGGAATTTTGAATAAATTCAAAAACATTTATGGGGTAGAACAACTCCAATTATCGAAAACTGAATATTTCAAAGATATTCACAAATCATTTGATATATTCTGTCGGTCGAGATATTCAGTCAGAAATTATACCAACGAGCAAATTCCTCTTCACGTTTTAAACGATTGTATTGAACTGGCTCAAAAATCACCTTCGTTTTGCAACAGACAACCTACCCGTGTTCATATTGTAAAATCTATAGCACTAAAACAAGATATTTTAGAACTTCAAAACGGAAACAGAGGATTTGGTCATTTAGCAGAGACACTTCTGGTTATAACATCCGTTATTTCCACAACCAAAGATATTCATGAACGCAATGAAAATCATTTGAATGGAGGTATTTTTATCATGACTCTACTTAATGCGCTTCATTTCAACAAAATAGGTGCTTGTTCCCTAAACTGGAGTGTATCAAACGACAAGGACGAGAAATTACGTAAACTTATTAATATTCCGGAAAACGAAGTTATTTTGATGATTATTTCGTGCGGTTTTGTACCTAACGAAATTTCGCTAGCTTCATCACCACGAAAAACCGCTCGTGAAATATCCACAGTACATTAATAAAACTCTCAGATTCGATTTACTAAAACATTTGCCATGGATTACAGAAATATTTCGAACTTAAATGATATTATCCTAAAACGGATCAGTATTTTACCTCGTGATTTTGATTTAATAGTGGGCATTCCGCGCAGTGGTATGCTTCCTGCCAATCTGATTGCTTTATACCTCAGCAAACCATTCACAGATATTCATTCATTTGTAAATGGTCATATTTATAAAGCTGGAGAGCGTGGTCAATTTATAAATGTAAAAAGTTATAAAAAAATTCTGATTGTCGACGACAGTATTGCATCAGGTTCGGCAATACAAAAATCAAAAGAACTTATCAAAAATGTAAGTGCAGATTTTGAAATTAGTCTTTGCGCCATTTATGTTGTTCCAGGAAAAGAAAAAATGGTTGATTATTTCTTTGAAGTTGTTCCACTTCCACGATATTTCCAGTGGAATATCCTGCATCACAGTACACTTGAAAAAGCTTGCTTTGATATTGACGGAGTACTATGTGTTGATCCTACTGATGACCAAAACGATGATGGTCCTATATATATTGATTTTATACTGAATGCACCACCTTTGTATATTCCCAGCAGCAAAATAGGCACACTCGTGACTTCCCGACTTGAAAAATATCGCAAAGAAACTGAAATTTGGCTTGAGAAGAATAACGTAAAATACAGCAAACTGGTGATGCTTGATCTTCCAAATAAAGAAGCCCGTCAGAAGGCGAACAATCATGCAAAACATAAAGCAAACACATACAAAGACATTTCGTACAATCTATTTTTTGAAAGCTCTCTAAATCAAGCTATTGAGATAAATGAAATTACCGGAAAACCTGTTTTTTGCACTGAAAACTTTCAAATGATATTTGATGCTCAATCTTTTTCGTACAATATGAAAAGTGGAAAATACTTCCCTTGGTTACGAAAAATTGCACTTAAACTTAGAGACAAACTTCGTAATCGTTAATCCGCAATATCGTAATTTTACCTTATGAAGAAAGCTGCTATCATAACCATTACCGATTATGTAAACTATGGAAATCGTCTACAAAACTATGCTGCTCAGGAACTTCTAAAATCATATAATTTAGAAGTAGAATCCATTGCCAACATACCTGTTCGTGAACCGGTGAACGAATTAGAATTTAAAACTACACGCATAAAAAATGCACTAAAGCTTTCTCCAATAATACTTTTTGTTAAAATAAGTGAAAAAATAGTAGAACGGAAAAACAAAGATAAATACCTAAACGCTCAACGTGCAAAAGAAAAGTCATTCCGTGAATATGCTGACAAGCACATACGTGAGACAAGCTATACTGTGATTGGCGATGAAATGCCTGAAAATATAAGTGAACAATATGATTACTTTTTTATTGGTAGTGACCAGATATGGAATCCGAATATCCGTTATGGAAATGGTTTTGACTTTGCAACATTTGCGAAAAAAAATAAACGAATAGCACTTGCTCCTAGTTTTGGAGTTTCGTCAATACCCGAAAAATACTGTAAACGGTATGCAGAATGGTTGTCAGAAATAGAATTTCTATCTGTTCGCGAACAAGCCGGAGCCGACATTATCAAAAAACTAACCGGACGGGAAGCTCCAATTCTTATTGATCCAACGCTTATATTGACAAAGGAACAATGGTTATCTGTATCTGAAAAAAGCTCTAAAAAGCCCAAGAAAGCTTATTTACTAACCTATTTTATTGGTGCAGTCTCATCTAAAAGAATGAAAATTCTACAGGAATTAGCGTCGAAAAATAATCTTGAAATTGTGCAGATGGCAAGCATGGCAGACATTGAAAGATATAATGCCAACCCAGGTGAATTTATAGATTACATCAACTCGGCAAGCCTTGTTTGCACTGATTCGTTTCATGCAATTATTTTCTCCATACACATGGAAAAACCTTTTGTAGTATTCGACCGCGAAGGAAAAAGTGCTCCCATGTCGTCTCGAATTGATACATTATTATCAACATTTAAGTTCGAGAACAGAAAATATGACATTGTAAAGAACACCAACTTATTCAAAATAGATTATTCTCACATCACAGAAATTCTTGAAACTGAACGTCAGAAAGTTTATAGTTACCTGAAAAAAGCACTAAAAACAGATATACCAAGCTAAATGAAAGTAAATCAATTAAAAGCAGGTGCTATAATGTCCTATTTGATAATAGGACTTGGAAGTTTAATTTCCATTGTCTACACGCCGATTATGCTCCGGTTGCTGGGTCAGAGTGAATTTGGGCTTTACAATCTGGTTGCATCCGTGGTGAGCTATTTGGGGCTTTTCAACTTTGGTTTTGGAAGTGCATATATTAAGTATTATTCAGCCTATAAAGCAGCCAAAGATGAAGAAAGTATTGCCAAATTGAATGGGATGTTTATGATCATCTTCGGTATTTTAGGTGCAATTGCAATTCTGTGTGGAATAGTTTTAGTTTTTAATACTACTGCTATTTTCGGAACAAAACTCAGTTTGGCGGAACTTTCAAAGGCAAAAATATTAATGGCTTTAATGGTAATAAACATTGCTATTACCTTTCCATGTATTGTGTTCAACTCGTATGTTAGTGCAAATGAAAAGTTTGTGTTTCAAAGGTTGTTGCAGATTGCCCGTATTGTAACCAGTCCGTTTTTAATTCTACCCATATTAATTATGGGCTATGGATCGGTAGGAATGGTAATCGTCACAACTGTAATCAATTTCCTGATTGAATTGATTAATGTGATTTACTCCTACAAAAAAATCAATATTAATTTCGCCTATAAGAATCTTGATGCTTCGTTAGTTCGCGAGTTATTTATCTTCTCGTCTTACATTTTTCTGAATCTGGTTGTGAATCAAATAAACTGGAATGTAGACCGATTCATTATCGGCAGATTCAGAGGAACCATAGAAGTTGCAACTTATAGTGTGGCTGCACAGTTAAATTCATATTATCTACAACTTTCCACAGCTATTTCCGGAGTTTATATCCCACGTGTAAATTCATTAGTGGCTTCAAAAAATAGCGATAAAGCACTTAGTGAACTATTTACCCGTTTAGGGCGACTTCAGTTTATTATGCTTTCGCTAATACTGACCGGACTTATATTCTTCGGAAAAGCATTTATTTGCCTTTGGGCTGGTAAAAACTATGCTGCCTCCTACCCTATTGCATTGGTTTTAATAATTCCGGTTACAATTCCATTGATTCAAAATCTTGGAATTGAAATACAACGTGCCAAAAACATGCACAAATTCCGCTCGTGGGTGTATTTCTTTATTGCCCTTGGTAATATTTGCCTTTCCATTCCGTTGGTGAAACTCTATGGCGGGATTGGAGCTGCAATTGGAACAGGATTGGCGTTAATCATTGGAAACGTGTTCTTTATGAATTGGCATTACCATAATAAATTAGGACTGAATATTAAACATTTTACAAGAGCAATAGGTAAAACACTGCCGTCGCTGATTATTCCTTCAATAATCGGAATATTGATGTTCTTATATCTCAACTTGATGAATATCCGGATTCTAATACCAGCCATTCTTATTTATTCAATAATATTCTGTATTTCAATGTGGTACATAGGTATGAATAACTACGAAAAAGAACTAATCTCGAAACCGGTTTCCAGAATTATATCGAAAATATCAAGAAAAAAGTAATTAATCAAAGTAGGCTCATTATGAATACATTAGAAATTATATTTTGGGTGTTGGTAGGTATTATTTTTTATACCTACATCGGTTATGGATTTGTATTGTTTTTACTGATAAAACTTAAACGTTTGTTCTCTAAAAAAAGTACCTTCGCAATTTCAACAAACGATTTACCTGAAGTAACACTCCTTATTGCTGCCTACAACGAGCAGGATTATGTAAAGATCAAAGTAGAAAACACGCTCCAACTCAATTATCCCAGCGATAAACTGCATCAAATTTGGGTAACGGATGGATCAAATGACGAAACACCTCAGCGTTTGAAAGCATATCGTGAAGTGGAAGTACTTCATAAACCTGAGCGAAACGGAAAAATTGCCGCAATGAACCGTGGTATTAAATTCGTCAAAACACCCATTGTAATTTTCTCAGATGCTAACACTTTGCTTGGTAAAGAGTCCATCATGAAAATTGCAGAAATGTTCAACAACCCCAAAGTTGGCTGTGTGTCGGGTGAAAAACGTATATTTAATGCAGACGAAGAAGCTGCATCTGCAGCGGGTGAAGGCATTTACTGGAAATATGAATCAGCTTTAAAGAAATGGGATGCAGAACTTTATTCAGCTGTTGGAGCTGCCGGAGAGCTTTTTGCCATTCGCACTGAGCTTTTCAATGAAGTAGAACCAGACACTTTACTCGACGACTTTATTATCTCGCTCCGTGTGGCTATGAAAGGTTATAAGATTGATTATGACCCTGAAGCTTATGCCATTGAAACTGCTTCTGCGAATGTCAAAGAGGAACTTAAACGCAAAATCCGTATAGCTGCAGGTGGTATTCAATCGGTTGTTAGGCTCTATCCGTTATTGAATATATTCAAATATGGTATGCTGTCGTTTCAGTATATTTCGCACCGCGTAATGCGCTGGACAATTACTCCGGTGGCTTTGTTGCTGGTTCTGTTTTTTAATATTATTTTAGCACGAACTTCTAACATCTATTTAATTTTGCTCATTTTACAAGTAATATTCTATGTTTCAGCACTTATAGGTTGGTTCTTAGAAAATAAGAAACTTAAAATAAAAATATTTTTTGTTCCTTACTACTTCTTTATAATGAATTATGCTGTTTTTATGGGCTTTGGACGCTATTTAAAAAAATCGCAGAGTGTAAACTGGGACCGGGCAAAACGGGCATAACACAAATTTGAAAATAATAAAAAATATAAAATATAAACGAAAGGAAAATACTATGAGTAGAGTACTAATTACAGGAGGAGCCGGATTTATCGGATCGCATTTGTGTGACAGACTTTTGAGCGAAGGAAATGAAGTAATTTGTCTGGATAACTTTTTCACCGGCAGACGTAAGAATATTGAGCATAATTTGAAAAATGGTTACTTTGAATTTGTGCGCCACGATATCACCTCACCTTATATGGCTGAAGTGGACGAAATCTACAATTTGGCTTGCCCTGCTTCTCCAATTCATTATCAATACAATCCAATTAAAACCGTTAAAACTTCAGTCATGGGTGCCATCAATATGTTGGGACTTGCAAAACGTGTAAAAGCCAAGATTTTACAAGCTTCTACCAGCGAAGTCTATGGCGATCCAAACGTACATCCACAACCCGAAGAATACTGGGGAAATGTGAATCCAATTGGTATTCGTTCCTGCTACGATGAAGGAAAACGTTGCGCAGAAACATTGTTTATGGACTATCATCGCCAGAACGGTGTGAAAATTAAAATTATCCGAATATTCAATACCTACGGTCCACGCATGAATCCGAATGATGGTCGCGTAGTTTCAAACTTTATTGTTCAAGCTTTACGCGGTGAAGACATTACCATTTTTGGAAGCGGTGAGCAAACACGAAGTTTTCAATACGTTGATGATTTACTGGAAGGAATGATACGCATGATGAAAACCGATGATTCTATAATCGGACCGGTAAATATTGGAAATCCGAATGAATTTACCATGCTTGAACTCGCCACAAAAATTATCGACCTTACCAGTTCAAAATCAAAACTTATTTTTCAGGATTTACCTACAGATGATCCAAAACAACGTCAGCCAAACATAACAAAAGCGAAGGAAATTCTTGGCGGTTGGAATCCAAATGTTCAGTTGGAAGAAGGGTTGATTAAAACCATTCAGTATTTTGAAGAAGAGTTAATGCTATCCAAATAAAACAGATCATAAATACCTATTTACTAACAAAGCCCTGATTAAAATCAGGGCTTTGTTAGTTATAAAAGATTATTGACAACTTAGAGAAAATAGACTAATTCAATGTCTTTAACTACTTTACTGAGAACCTTATTCACATCGTCAATTAGTATTTTCAGTTCACTGTCTGTATTATTTTCCGGATTAAATTTCTCCAGCAATCTTACTTTATCATGTATGCTAATGATACTAAGATTGTCTATACTCGGTTTAATTTTATGAGCAACCATTCCTATAGTGCTAAGATCATTATTATCCAGAGCTTCAGCCAGTTGAATCGTCGTTTGATTGGCAAGATTTTTAAAAGCAACCAACATTCTTTTGACAAATTGTTCATCACCTCTACTCAATTCTCTGATCTGGCTCAAATCAAATAAACTAACCTTAGAACTTAAGTTTACACTATCACTTCCCTGATTTTTATATTTATTTGAGTACATACCTATTTTATCTAACAATTCGTTTTCTTTATAAGGCTTTATCAAATAATTATTCATTCCTACGGAAAGATACAAATCAATATCGTGCTTAAAAGCATTGGCAGTAAGAGCAATAATTGGAACATCAGCATTATATTTGCTCCGAATTAGCTTCGTAGCCTCTACCCCATCCATCAAAGGCATTTGAATATCCATCAGAATTAAATCAAAATCAGATTGTTGAATTTTTTCAATTGCCTCAAGACCATTTTTAGCTTCAGTAATCTCATAACCAAGGTGTTTCAAACTCTGTATAGCTATAAAGCGATTCATTTCATTGTCCTCGACTAGCAATATTTTCATTCCTATATAAGTATCTTTATCATCAATTTTACTTTTATTTACTAGCTTTGTAGGATCACCTATTGGAAGCTGAACCTTAAATGAAATTTGAGTACCTTCACCTTTAACGCTTGAAACTTCAATTTCGCCACCCATAAGCTGTATCAATTCTTTTGTTATACTCATACCCAAACCTGTTCCTTCAAAACGGCGCTTGGCCGAACCTTCTTCTTGTGAAAACTTATCAAAGATTTTATTTATAAATTCATCACTCATACCGATACCTGTATCAGAAACATCAAACCTCAACTGTTGGAAACAATCATTAGTACTCAGTACGTTAACTTTTAGATCAATGGAACCAGAATCGGTAAATTTAATTGAATTTCCAAGTAGGTTAATCAAAATCTGGCGTAATCTTCCGGCATCACCCACAAGAGCTTTCTTTATATCAGTAGATAAATCAATTCTAAGTTCCAAATTCTTTTCGCGGGCTTTTAAGAATAAAATACTTCGAACATTATCAACCAAAGCAGAAACGCTGAAATCAGTATTGTCCAATTCAAATTCTCCTGACTCAATCTTTGACATATCCAAAATGTTATTAATAATAGTTAACAGGTGTTCTACAGCGATTTCCGAATGATTTACATACGATCGTTGCTTATCATTCAAATCCTCTTTGCCTAGCTCTCGTACCATTCCTGTAATCACATTCAGTGGCGTACGTATTTCATGGCTCATATTAGCTAGAAATTCCTCTTTCAGTTTTGATGCCTGTTCTGCCTGCTTCAAAGCTTCTGTGACTTCTTTTTCTAATATTTTCCTGTCTGTAATATCTAGTAGTACTATTACAGAACCCATTAATTCGCAGTTATCGTCATAATTAGGTGCACCGCTTATTAACCACCATTTATTTTCACCCTGTTTATTTAATACATTAACTTCGTAACTATCAGATAAACCTTGTTTCCGTAAATTCAGCTTACTTTTAATCAATTCAACATATTCGGGTTCAATAAGAAAACTGACAGGCGACTGACCGAGAAGTTCATCTGAAGTATAGCCACTCATTTCAGAAAAAGATTGATTTATCGACAGTACATCTTGATTTAAATCTAGCTCTACAAAACCTAACTTCATATTGGAAATAATATTCCCGTACTTTTGTCTGGTTTGAAACAATTCTCGTTCTGTATTTTTTCTGTCAGTTATATCCTTAATTAAGACATGAAAAGCTTTCCTGCCATTATAAACCACTGCATGCGATGTTATTTCAACATCAATCAAATCGCCTTTTTTAATCACATGCCTGCTCTGTAAGGTTTCCTTCATTTTTGATTCAGCTTTTTTTACGGCTTCATGTAATAATGGTATATCTTTTTTCTGACATAACTTTTCGTTGGTCATCGAAAGAAATTCTTCGCGCGAATAACCATAATGTGAAACGGCAGCATTATTTACCTCCATAAATCTAAAGGTTTCTGCATCGAATATCCACATGGGTTGGGGATTACTTTCGAAAAGAATCCGGTATTTCTTCTCATTTTCGCGTAATTCTAACTCAGCTCTTTTTCTTTCGGATATATTCCGATTATTCCCAACAATATAACCTTTATCGTTAACCCGAATGTACTTTAAGGTTACCTCTACAGGATAAATTTCTCCGGTTACCTGATTTTTATTCAAGCCTTCAAACGTTAAATATTCTCTGGATTTAATATTGTTTACATGGTTACGCCAAGCTTCCTCAGTTTCAAGCAGTACTTCAAAATCTCTTACCGAATACTCATGTACTTTCTCTGGCAATATACCTAAACGTTCGCTTGAAATTTTATTCACATAAACCAATTGACCTGTTTCTGAAGCCACTTCGATACCATCCGATAAATTATTCAATAATTCGGAAAAAACAGATAATTGATTCTCTATCTTCTTTCGTTCTGTATAATCAAAACTTATACCCACCATTCCGACCAAATTACCCTGTTCGTTTTTCAATGGCAGTTTGGATATTAATGAATACCGATCATCCTTCATTATACTTTCTTGGTTGATAATTGTTTTCCCTTCAAGAATTACAGCTTTATCTTCCTGCAGAATTTTGTACGCCAAAGTTTCATCATATAACTCAAAATCAGTTTTTCCAATTACTTCAGATTCACTTGAACGTCCTAAATATTTAAGTTCTGAAGTATTTGCTAAAGTTTTTTTGTATTCAATATCTTTAGCATAAATGTTTATCGGAATATTATCTATTATTGTCCGAAGCAATTGTCTCTCTTCCAACAGTATGTTTTCAACCTCTTTTCTTCGTTCTTCTTCAATAGAATGACATATGGCTTTTACCAGAAAATTTACCACAGATGTAAATTCATTTTTAATGCGACCACTAAAAGCTTTCTTACTCCCAAACACCAAAAACCCATAATTTGTTAAGAAAAAAACATGGAAATATTGCTTATTATAATTCAGTTCTAAGTAGCTCTCCTGAATATCCATAGCATAATCCGAGATGTGTTTTTTGACAAAATGCCAAGACTCGTCATTATTAGGTTCAGCAGATAAAAAATAAAGATCCGTAAGTTCAGTTAGGTTCCTTTTAAAAATACCGACCATGAAGCAACTTAACTTACTCATATAAACAGGCAATTCTCTTTTAATGATATCGTTAGTCTCACCTTGAATATCAGTAGAAAGAATTAGGTCAAGGAAAATATCTGTACTTAGTGAATCGGATTTCATAGTATAAAAATATTATTTCGTTAAAAACAACTTCTAGAAGAATCTGAATTTTCAATTTAACTCGGGATATCTACTTAGTATTTATTTAAGACAACTTCACCGATTTTTATCATATTGTAAATTGTATATTTGCAAATATTAAGCTTATATATAAGCTACTAAAAAAACATTCTGATTATACTTTTTAAGCCAATTAGATTTAATCATCTTTACCATTAACTTAAACTCCTGTTATAAAGTAATCACCTTGTCCAATCATAATATTCTCAAATCGAGGTTTAACAATAAGTGGTGTCGAAGTAGCTTTCTATACTGGATCATCTTCTATTAAGAATACTTTAAACATAGAAGAGTATTTCTGAGTAAATTAAAATAAACTAAAGGTGAAAGTTTTTATTCCTTATCATCTTTCCATTCACAAATATATATATATATTTTAGATTTCAAACATTTTCTATGAAAATTTGAAAGAAATTTTAAAGATATAAGCATTTATACCGAAGGATTTCAATGAATAGGTCTAGCTTTTCCAGAAGAAGACAAGAGACAGAATTGATGGTTTGAATTTAATATTTACGCTTAGTTTTCACATGAGCAGCGTTAAATGACTTGTTGAGAGTTTAAATGGAAAGTTCAACAAGCAAAGGAAAGTAACCTAAAATTTATAAATAGAGAAAGTTAATATATATAAATATTTTTAGGTGTAGAAGAAACACAAAAAAGAGGAAAAAGCAAAGGCTTAAAAAACGCTAAAAAGAATTTATTGAAATAAAATATTGTTCAACCCGCTTTATTCATAGCGAATAATCTTAGCCGGAGTAATTTTGGTAATCAGGTAAGAAGGTCCAATCATCATTAAAAATGAAGCAATTAAAGCACCTACATTGAGAAGAATGATATACAACCAATTGAAGGATACAGGAACAGTAGCCACATAATAGGCTTCAGGATCAAGCGGAACAATTCCTGTAAAATATTGAATGGCACAAAGCGAAAGTCCTATTATATTGCCCCACAACATACCTTTGCCAATAAGAAAGGAGGAATGATACAAGAAAATCTTGCGTACCGACCAGTCTGTAGAGCCCAATGACTTCAAAATTCCAATCATATTAGTACGTTCCAAAATCAGAATAAGCAAACCGGAAATCATATTAAAACCTGCTACAGCAAGCATCAGAATAAGAATTACCCATACATTCATGTCCAGCAAATCGAGCCAACCAAAAATCTGCGGATTAATTTGCTTGATGGTTTGTGTAAAATAAGTTTTACCATCAGCGCTAAATTTATTCGCAGTTGCATCGTAAACCGCACTGCCAAGCTCGTCAATACGATTAAAATCATTTATAAGCACTTCCAACCCACTAATTGAATCAACGGACCAGTCGTTAAGTTTTTGCACCTGACGCATATCGGCAAGTACAATCAGCTTGTCATACTCAATAAAATTGGTGGAATAAATGCCGGTAATTTTAAATTTACGTGCCCGAACCTGATCCTGAATAAAATAAGTAAAAAAGCTATCACCAAGTTTTAGTCCCAGCAAATTTGCCAAATATTTTGACAAAACCACCTGATTGCTCGGCATATTTCCAGCTAAATTAATAGTGCTTCCTTCAACCAGATTAGATTTAAAAAAATTCCAATCAAAGTTTTTGTCAATTCCTTTTACAACTATTCCCTGAAACTCAGTATCTGTCTTTATTATTCCGGGCTTTGTGACAAATGGCTGTACATGTTTTACACCATCAATACTGGAAATTTTCATTATCAAAGCCTTGTCAACCTTGATTGGATTCATTTCGTAAGTGTTGTTATTATCAAAGTTGGTGATTTGAATATGCCCTCCAAAACCAATGGTTTTGTTCCGTATTTCACGTTTAAAGCCGATTACTACTGCTACGGAAATCAACATAACTGCCAATCCAAGAGCAATACCAATAGTGGCTATACGAACGGCAGGGCGAGAAACATTCTTCTTGCCCTGCTGAAAATGGATACGTTTAGCTATGAAATATTCTAATGACACTATGAATACGAATTACACAAATTAAAACGAATTAGACCAACAGATGCGTAGAAATTTAACCAATATTGGAAATCAGCACCTTACAGTGTACGTCCCGGATATGCTTGCAACGCTTTTCCAAGAACAACCAACGCATGTTTCAGATCTTCTTTATCCAAGACATAAGCAATGCGAACTTCATCTTTCCCCATGCCGTCGATGGTGTAAAAACCGGAACCCGGAGCCATCATTACCGTGTAACCTTCGTACTCGAAATCGGAAAGCAACCACGCACAAAATTTATCGGCATCGTCAACAGGCAAACGGGCCATTGTGTAAAACGCTCCCATTGGGATTGGTGAATATACACCCGGAATACGATTCAACCCATCGATCAGAAATTTACGGCGTTCAACATACTCATTGTACATTTCGAGCATGTATTCGGCTGGAGTATCCATAGCAGCCTCGGAAGCAATTTGACCTAATAAAGG
>Ga0118677_10003918_pt1 | contig 27540 bp, 20 predicted proteins | sample AliMusrvi5mmetaG_FD_86154 | JGI IMG/M metagenome (GOLD analysis project Ga0118677, IMG submission 86154) | reverse complement strand
ATAAAATATCCAAACTCATAGACAAAAAAGACAAACTATCCGCTGAAGATTTTAATCAAGGTATCAAAGAATTGCTTCCAGAAAAATTTGAACAATTTTTAACTCTTATAAATTCCAAAAATTTTGAGGAATTTGTTGCCAAGTTACCCCAAGGTGCCGAAATTGCTGAAAAAGTTGAAGAGATCAGAAGCGTAATAGCGCAACTAGAAAAATTAGGCATTACTAATACCGTATTTGATCAAACCCTCATGCGGGGTTTTGATTATTATACCGGCATCGTCTTTGAAGTATATGACACCAGTCCGGAAAACAAACGAGCGCTTTTTGGTGGTGGACGATATGATGATTTACTTGCAATATTTGATGGTGAGAAAGTCCCCGCTTTTGGTTTTGGTGCCGGCGATGTGACAATGCGAGATATTTTGGAAACCTACAAATTACTTCCAGAATACAGACCAAAAACAGATTTGTACATTTGTACTTTTGGCAAGGATTATGAAGAGTATGCTAACGAAGTAGCTCAAAAATTAAGAGAAGATGGTTTGAATGTTGCCATAAACTTAAATAGCAAAAAAATCGGCGATCAAATCAAAAGTGCCGATAAGCAAAAAATTCCAAATATTATTTGTATTGGCGAAGACGAAATGAAAAGTGGCGAATTTAAATTAAAAAATCTAAAGACTGGCGAGGAGAAAAAAGTGACCGTAGAAACTCTAGCTAGCAATATTATAAAATAATGATAGACCACGCCAAACTTTGGTCCGAGAAGAAATATATTGATACCTGGTCAATTCCCCACCTGCTTGCAGGTGTTGTCTTGGTTGGTATTTTTAGCTGGCTAGGATTTAGTTTTTGGCCTAATTTAATATTATCTTTTCTCCTTATAATTGGCTGGGAATTTTTTGAATTGTACATTCTAGGTATTCATGAACACTACTCAAACAAAGTCATGGATGTCATTTTGGGAATTATTGGTTTCTTCATAATGTATGCCTTCATACTTAAATACAATATATACCATATGATTAATGAACTGCTGTTTATCACTATCGTCTTTCTATTTCTTAACGCCTGGGGATTTCTTGCATATAAGAAAAGAACTGGTAGAATTTCATAACTATGCGTAAAATAATTTTTGATTGCGAAACTTCAAATACTTTTGCCGGCGCTGGCAGTTCTGATCCAGCTGATTTGGATTTATCAGTGGTGTGCATTTATGATAGCGAAACTGATAAATATAGTGCTTACTTTCAGGAAGAACTAAAAAATCTTTGGCCTATCTTTGAAAAAGCCGATCTTTTAATTGGCTTTAATTCTGATCACTTCGACATACCGCTTTTGAATAAATATTATTCCGGAGATTTAACAAAAATGAAAAGTCTCGACTTGCTGAAAGAAGTAAAAAACTCTTTGGGACGAAGAATCAAACTCGACACTTTAGCCGAAGCCACTTTAGGTAAAAATAAAAGTGGTCACGGATTGGAAGCGGTCACTTGGTGGAAGCAAGGCAAAAAAGAAGAAGTAAAAAACTATTGTATTGATGATGTAAAAATTACAAGGGAGATTTATGAGTATGCAATGAAAAATGGTCACTTAAAATACAAAGATGAGGGTGTGATCAAAGAAATAAAATTAGACACCTCTAAATGGAACGATAAAGGTGAATCGGCAATTACACATACATTATTTGGGTAGATATATTTAGAATTAAAAAAGTTTTAGGCCAGCAGAGAATTTCTTCTCCACTGGCCTATTTACACAACAATCACCGACACGAGTTAACGAATGTCGCCAACTTAGTAAGGAAATCATCCAGTGCAACAAACTGTTCACTGGTATCCTTGATAGCATACAGCCGGTCGGCACTATTCCGCAGACATGATGATACATGATCCTCTTGGTGTTTGGTTAGTTCTACCTTTTCACTAACCAACACAGAAAGTTGTCCAGCTAGGTGTGCCTCAGTAGTACTTTTTGCAATACTTAAATAAGATCCCAGATAATCCTTAGCCCTCATTTAATATACTCCTTTTTTGTTTAACCTTTTGAAAAGAGTAGAACTTTTCTATATTTAAGTCAAGTATTTTTTATCAATCACCGAACTGATAACTAAATATTTAATTTATATAAAAATCAAAATCAAGACTGTCAAAATAATTCTATAAACACCGAAATAATTCAAAGAGTGATTTTTAATAAATTTAAGTAAGTAGTGTATGGATATGATGCCAAAAACAAAAGCCGATATGCTGGCAATAATCAGCGATGATTCCAAACTGCCAAATTGATGATGTTTAACTAAATCATAAACCTTATATAAACCAGAACCAAAAATAATCGGCAGAGATAATAAGAAAGAAAAACGAGCAGCTAATTCTCTGCTAAAACCAGCAAACAAACCTCCGGATATTGTTGAACCGGAACGAGACATACCGGGAATTAAAGCTAGACATTGAAATAAACCGATCATTAAACCTCGCTTAATAGAAACATTTGAAAACTCCTCTCTTTTATTTGTAGTAAGGATGCAAAGCTGATCCACTTTTGCTTTACTTTGTCTATAATCTTTGGCATCGACATACATATCCGCCGCCAGATTTTTTAAAGAATTTTTCTTAGCAATCTTTTCGGCAAAATAGAACAAAATGGCACCAGCAATCAGAGCGTATGCCACAACATGAGTACCACGAAGGACAGTATCCATATATTTTTGCAAAAATAATCCTAAAATAAGAGCTGGAACCGTACCAACAATAAGAGCGAGTACTAACCTGCCAGTCCTCATATCATCTACACTTCTTTCCTTTATATTTTCTTTTTTCTTAAATAAATCAGCAATGAAGTTGAGACAATAAACTATAAGGTCCCAGATATCTCTCCAGAAATAAATTAAAACAGCAAAACCGGTGGCCAATTGCAAAATCGCATCAAATGATAGAGAACCTTCTAGTGGTAGTCCCATCAATTTTCGCGAAATAATTAAATGCCCGGTCGATGATACTGGAATAAACTCTGTTAAACCCTGAACAGCCCCCAAAATTATTGATTGTATAAAATTCATATTTAAATAGTATAACTCAAATAACCGTTACTATCTAGCGAGTATTTGCATTTGTAGAATATATGATAAAATAGACAGCATATTTATTAATTTAATCATTTTATATGCAAAACGAACAAACAAAAAAGGATCTGATTATACCCATAGCTATTGTCGTAGCAGGGGCTTTAATCGGAGCAGCGATATATTTTTCTGGAGCAACTACACCAAGAACAAGCGTAAGTAAGAATGATAACAATCAGGTAAAAACCATAAGACCAATTACCAGTGCTGATCATATTTTTGGCAATCCAAATGCCAAGATAACAGTATTAGAGTATGGTGATACAGAATGTCCACCATGTAAATTCTTCCACGACCAGATGCACTTGGTTATGGATAATTACGGCAAGAGTGGTGATGTTGTCTGGGTCTTCAGACATTCACCTATTGATGGCCTTCACCCTAAAGCAAGAAAAGAAGCTGAAGCGACAGAATGTGCAGCGGAGCAGGGTGGAAACGATATGTTCTGGAGCTATATAAACAAAATATATGAAATCACTCCTTCAAATAATAATCTAGCGACATCATCTCTTCCAGAAATTGCTCAGGGTCTCAAATTAGACATGACCAAATTTAATGAATGTTTAAGTAGTGGAAAATTTGCGGATAAAATAGAAGCTGACTATCAGGACGCCTTAATTGCCACAAATTATCAACCAGCAACTCCTCATGTTCGAGTCATACTTAAGGGTGGCATTACAGCCGATATTAAAATAAAGTTAGCACAAACATTTGGTAATAATATTGATTATACAGGTACAGATGCTGTTGATATTGCTGGAGCAATGAAATACGACGGTATGAAATTATTGATTGATACTTTGTTGGGAAAATAATTAAGTAGTTTTAAAAATAACCCAACTGTTAAAACAGTTGGGTTATTTAATTATTTGGACGGATCTTTCCGTTTAGACTTGGAAATACGGTGTTTAAAAGTCACCTTACTTATACCAAAATCAATTTTTACTTTCCCTGAAAGAATAGCCTCGACACTACGTACAAAATCAACTTTACCAGAGAGATTATGTTCGGATAATAAATCGTCGAGACGCCTCATTGGAATTTTTGCAAGATCGATATTTGCCCTAAGCAAAGTCGAGACCTGTAAGAATTTTAACTGTTTAGACATAAGCGAAACCCTTTCCAAAATATTTGAAATAACAAACCGGGTTAATTATTTCATAACTGAGATACAAAATATAGATTGACAGAGTTTAAGTTGAAATTTACTAATCTTTGAGTAAATCCTCTTCAAAATCTAAAATACCTTGATTATCTTTGGAGTATTTTGAAATATCAGGGAAATCTAAATCCATGATTTTTTTATAAACAACACCTATAAGCTTTTCAAGCCTCGAAACATCTTCATCGTTAATGTCTTTTTCTAAAGTTATAACTTTCCCACCTTTAGGCTCTAGGAAGTCAAGCTTGCCTTTTAATACTTTAAACTTTCCAGAGAAATCTCGAGAATTTTCCACCAATAACTTATAATATAGAAGTTGTCTTTCATAATTTATAGTTTTTTTCTTTTTATACGGATCACTTTCTTGCCATGACATCAGAGGCTTACCGGTCTTATAATCTAACACCTCACATTGTCCCATTCCTAGATCAATTATTCTATCAATTTTTCCTGACAAATGAGCGCCGTCTACGATCACCCCTTGTTCTTTAAAATTAAATTCGACAAGATCCTTTGGATTAAATGAATCCTTTTTAGCTTCAAAATATACAGCTAAATCAGAACAACCCTTGCCGACATAATAATCATAGTCAATTTTAGACAATCTCTCTTTTTTAAGAAAGACAATAAACCAATCTAGGAAATCCTTTTGTTCTGGCAAACAATTTTCAGCCTTGAGATAAAGTGATAGCTTTTCTAGAGTATGATGAATCGCTGAGCCGTAGGCCCCAGAAACAGTTTTAGCTTGAGGAAAATGCAATAGATTTTGCTCCAAAAAATATTGTGGTCCACCCTTTTCTATATCCAAAAAATTATTAAGGTGCGTAATAGGCATCTGATAGTCTTCAAGCAATGATTTCAAAAGCTTTTCTTCTGTTCCCACAAAAGGTGGAGTATGATATGACAGCCAAGAAGCCGTGAGGACTTCATGGGCTTCTGGCGCATCAATATTATCATCTTGTTTACTAAAATATATTTTTCTCAAAGCCTCTTTTTTCATCACTTCTTCTTCACCTTCTTCGGCAATCAAAAAACGTAATTTATCTGAACTCTCACCATTCTCCTTTTGAAGATATGAGGTCAAATACAAGTGTCGCTTGGCACGAGTCAGAGCGACATAAAAAAGCCTCAATTGATCGTCCTCAGTGTCACCAGCTGGTCTAATCGGCAAATTACTTGGTAATGTTAGTTTACTTGGTACTGGTCTCCCTGCCCAAATCTCCTCTTGGCACGATAGAACAAAAACAGTTTCGAATTCCAAACCTTTGGCCTTGTGTGAGGTGAGTAAATTTACTGCTCCGCCTAATTTTGCAAAAGGGCTTTGATCATTGAGTGCAATATTATTTTTCTCGTGCAAATCGACAAATTCAACCAGATCCTTTAAGGATAAAATTTCACCGACTTTATATTCTCGTAAGGCATTTACAAAAACACGAAGACTTGATAAGAATGCCAGATACTCTGCTCTAGCATGTTCAAATTTATCTTTACTGAAATAAAAATTTTTAAATGGACTACCGAAATCTTCCTCTTTTTTAGAAATTTTTTCAGGATTAACATCCTCTGCCTCCCCATCAGTATCCTCTGGGTCCGCAGTAATTTGCACATGTGCGCCAATCATTTTATCCAGCACTTGTTCCAACGGCTCTGACTGCACAGATACACCTAAATCAATCAAAAACTTAGCAATTTCAGAAATCTTTTGATTTGGATATTCTAACATCACCTCTAGCCAGGTTTTACCATGATCACCTCGGCGAGCTCCAAGAGAAATCTTCCAGATATCTTCCCTACTAATTTGCCAAAATGGAAAACTTAAAATTTGTGGTAAATATTCATCAGCTTCATCTTTATTTTTATCGGACAAAGTTGTGACAAATTTTGCCATAACAATCAACTGCGCAATATGTGGCTCTTTAAATACATTCTGCTCTCGTTCATAACGAATTGGGACATTCACCGCTTGTAAATATGGAACTAGAGCTTGAAGCTGTTTGTGTTTTCTAGCAATCACCGCTATTTCCTCAGGTTTCTCACCAGCTGCTATTTTCTTTTTTATCTCTCGGGAAATAAAATGATATTCATGAGCCACGGTTGGAAATTCCCTATGCACAATATCCCCCGCTTTTAATTTGGGATTTGAAGCTACTAAATTTTTCTCTATTTCTGGTAAAAGCTTCTCCAAGCGTTCTTCTCCTTTTTTAATAATATGAGAAGCGACATCTAAAATATCTTGTGTGGATCGATAGTTATCAGTCATTGTTACAATTTCAACATCCTTAAATAACTTTTTAAAATTTAAAATGTTAGAAAGTTCCGCTCCTTGGAATTTGTAAACGGCTTGATCATCATCACCAACAGCCATAATATTTGGTCGCCCTTCATTAACCGGGGCATCCGTAATATAACGGAGCAGTCGCATTTGGGCATCATTTGTATCTTGGAATTCATCAACCAAAACGTATTGATATTGCTCCTGAATTTCATAGCGTAAAGCGGGGTTATTTTTCAAAGCCGTAATCACATCCAAAATCATATCGTCGAAATCATAGTAGCCTCGGCTATGCATTATCTCCCTATACTTGGCGTAAATCTGCCCCAAGGCAAGCATTTTATCTAGATTCAGTGAATCCTTAAGCAAGCTCATCCCGGTATCGTTTTTACGCAACCACTTCGTTTTCCAAGTACTAAGCGGGGTCATCTTGCCAGCTTCTATAGCTTCATCTACAGCATATTTTAATGATTCAGTAATTACCACCGATACCGGTGAGAAAAACTCAGAAACAAAATCTGACTTATCTTTTTCAGCTAATTTTAAAAGCCCTTTGACCGCCTCCCCAATTTTATTTAAATTTTCTTTAGATAATCTATCGGATAAATTTACACTAATTACCTCATCGATTTTTTCTAAGGATTTTTGATTATGTTTTATTATCTTCTCAAACTCTACCGGATCCAAACCAGCCTTTTTTAAAAAACTAATTACCATTAAAACATCTTTTAAGTAAACGTAGCCTTGCTCGGGATGATAAGAAGAAAATGGATGATCATGTGAAAGTGTGTCAAAAATTTCTTCCATAATCTGTACCTGTGCTAATTCATCTGCTGGTGAAAAAAAGGCGCCACCGTAAAAATATTGCGGATAACGTTGAATTATTTCGACGCAGAAATTATGAAAAGTATGAATTGCCACTCTATAAGCCTCAGAGCCTATCAATCCGGAAAGTCGCTTCCTCATATTCACAGTAGCTGATTCGGTAAAAGTTAAGCATAAAATATTAGACGCCAAAACCTGTGTTTGTTCTAAAATATTTCCCACTCGCAAGCTCAATATCTCTGTCTTTCCGCTTCCAGGACCGGCAACAACGAGGAGTGGCCCCTCAATAGTATCCACTGCCTTCTTTTGCTTTTTATTTAACTGCGCGTATCTTTCTTTGAATAATGACATGCAATAATTCTACCATAAAATATAAAAACCGCTCACCTAAACAGTGAGCGGTATCAAGTCCGAAAAATCATGTCCCGATTGGCGGCGCAGCTACTTGTCTCAGGAGTTTTGTAAAACGCCAAGACATTTCGTCAGTATGCATACGATTGTGGACCAAATGATAACGACGGAACAAATATTTAAGTTCCGTCTTCTGCTCGAGTGTGGGCGGATGGATTTGAACCAATTCAGTTATGGCCATATCGATATCACCGATCGGCATTGCGTTCACCTTATTATGACAACGCAAACGCATTTGGCACCGTTCACACATTTTCTCCGGACTGCAACCAAAACAAAACTCCAACTTCATCTTTATTTATACCAACCTTTCTAAATGTTCAAGTTCATATATAAATTAGCATTCAAATATAGATATTGCAAACAGAAAATAATTAAAGAAAAAATGCCTTACATCCATATACGAAAATGGATGTAAGGCATTGCCCGATGAGGTTGAAACCACAGAGTTACTTGTGGCTCTGGTATTTTTGGCCTTATACCAGATCGGCTGGGTGTTCTATAATCGAAATCTTTTAGCATGGTAGCAGTAAATAATTATGATGTCAATCACGACATCTCCAGATAAGAACGCTCAAATTTACAACAAATCATGGTTCAAAATAACCCTTATAATATAAGCCTAATTAAAGTTATCCACAGTTAGATTTTGACGAGTCAATAAATATCTGTTTCTATGAGTATATGAGATATATTTGTGCAAAACTAAATATGACCGCCGAAACCCGAAACTTCCCTGTTTCAGGATATTTCGCCGATTCTAAAAACCATATTTTGTTAAGCCGCGATATTTTTAAAAAACTCACGCAGAGTATAAAAATTTAATCCAACAAGACTCCTTAGAAGGATCTCGGCTCAACAAAAGCCGAGATTTTTGTTGAGTGTGTTAGTGTGTTCTTTAAAAACAAAATAAGGAGAAATGAAATGAAGAGAAATAATATAGTTCTGGTGTATGTTGCGTTCGTGTTCTTGTTTCGGATGGGATTGGGTTTTATTGGAGGCACGTATTCCAACTATCTGCGAGCATTCGGTTTGGATGAATTGCAGTTAAATTTGGTCAATGTTGCTTTCTTTATTACTATCTTTCTGTTTGAAATACCAACAGGAATATTCGCCGATGTTTTCGGCCGTAAGAAGTCGTTCGTGGTGGCATGTTTTATCTTCGCCATCTCCAACTTGATTTATGCATTTTCACATTCCTTTTGGGGATTTGTGACTGCAGAAATAATTGGCGCAATTGCAGCCACATTTTCTAGCGGTGCATTTCAGGCTTGGTTTGTCGATAGGATGAAGCACTATGGCCACAACGAGAAACTGTATGGGGTACTGAGAATCGAGCAGTTGACATCATGCGTCACAGGCGCCTTATGTGCGATTGCTGGTGGGGCAATGGCGGATTATTATCTACCACTTCCCTGGCTGGCTGGCTCTGTCGCCTTTTTTATCACGGGCATCATCGCGACATTTGCAATGCGTGAAGAAGCGTTTATCAAAACGTCCCATTCATGGAGAAGTGCCTTAGTAAAAATGAAAGATACGGCTGTTATGAGTTATCTTTTTGCAAAAAATGATAATAAATTCAGATTTGCTTTATTGGCCGGAATGATTTTATCATTCTGTGTCATGGCAGCAAATATGGAGTGGCAGACAATCTTTCACTTTGAAAAACCGAAGAACTTATACAATGGCATTATCATGGCTGGAATACTTGCTTCTATAATGACCGGCGGAATGATTTCTAAATGGTTACTAAAGAAAACTACAAATGAACAACTAGCAATAACTATTTCTCAGATAATCATTGGTATTTTTATCATTTTATCTGTGAGTACTGGTTATGTGCCGGCAATTATTGGTTTCTTTTTAGCTCATGAAATGGGTCGTGGAATTTATGGCCCAATCAAGAGTGCATATCTAAATGATGCCATTCCCTGTTCGGAACGTGCAACCTTATTATCAGTTGAATCAATGACCTCATACCTCAGTGGTACTTTAGGCCTTATCGTAAGTGGCCTTATAGCTAAGTATGTTGGCATCCCAACTGCGTGGATCGTATCTGGCGGATTGCTTATAACAATGAGCATCTTCCTATACAAAAGCACAAGAAAATAGTAGCTAAATATTAGATGATTCTCGGCATCCAATATATAGCTAAAGGCCGACAATTTTTAATTATCGGCCTTTTTATTTATATAAAAAAATAAATAGAAAAACCTCACTAAACGTAAACCAATTTTGGTTTTCGCTTAGTGAGGCTGTTTGACGAATCTGTCGTTACAGTACGTTCAAAGGTATGTAACAAACTTTTCCATCCCCGAATTTTACGGCCTTCAAGTACTTCGGCATTGGCATACGATCAAGCATTGAACCTGAATCGCAGCTAACGAATTTCAATTCGTTCCCGTCCTTGACGGTAAAGCCGATACTTCCGGCGCCGAGTGCATCATAGTCGGTGCAACATTTGTTGACCACCTCAAGAACTTTTTCTTCCTGAGTGATACTGCTCGACTTTCCTTCCTTCATCGAGGGCGGAATCGCGACAGTAGCAATTGTACCAACAACGAGCACGACCAACGCCAGAACAGACATCATTTTCGGCACATTCATATCTAACTCCTTATTTGCAGATTCCTCTGCGGTTAATGAACATCATTCAAAACTGTATTTCTTTACCTAATTAGTGTAGCATATTATAGTGTATATGTCAAGCATATGAATTGAAACAATTTTACATATTAAAATAACCCTATTTCTAGGGCTATTTCATATACAATATAAATCCTTCTTAAACACTCTACTCTAGACCTATTCTTTAGTAGTTCTGCAATCTATTTATCTTATCATGCTGTCTGATCTTCTCATGAGCTTTAGCTTCAATCTGTCGGATACGTTCACGAGTAACACCGAATTCCTTCCCCACCTCTTCAAGAGTATGAGTAATACCATCCACCAAACCATGTCGCATTTCCAAAATTTTTCTTTCTTTCAAAGATAAATCTCCGAGAATTTCTTTAACTTGATCACTTAAAATTCTTCTTGATGACTCCTGATCAGGTGACAAAATCTTATCATCAGCCACAAAGTCTCCGAGAGTAGATTTACCGTCATCACTGTCATCACCAACCGGTGTCTCAAGTGATACGGTATCTTGATCAATTTTTTCGATAGCATATACTTTTTCAATTTCCAATCCCATTTCAGTGGCAATCTCTTCCGGTAATGGTTCTCGGCCTAAATCTTGAGACAATCTTCGAACACACTGCTTATATTTAGCAATTGTTTCCACCATGTGCACTGGTACACGAATAGTTCGAGACTGATCCGCCAAAGCTCTAGTGATCGCTTGTCTAATCCACCAAGTCGCATAAGTAGAAAACTTATAACCTTTGGTCCAGTCGAATTTTTCAACCGCTTTGAACAAACCAAGGTTTCCCTCTTGAATCAAGTCCAATAAAGTAAGGTCGGCACTTCGTCCAACATATTTCTTAGCAATCGAGACCACCAAACGAAGGTTGGCTCGAGCCAAAAGATTCTTTGCGTCTTCATCACCTTGCTGAATCTTTCTTGCCAAGTCTTTTTCTGAACTTGCGGAAATCAATTGATACTGACCAATTTCTTTCAAATACATCTGAATTGAATCGTATGAAGAATCACCGCCACGGCCACCATAAGCATATTTCTTTATTACCTCAGCTTCTTTCTCAATATTCAACATTCCCCCACCTTCCAAAACATCGATTCCAGAAACTGAAAGTTTATTGTAAAATTCATCCAAGAAAATGACGTCCATCTCAATATTAGGAAATTCTTTCAAAATTTCATCATAAGTCACAAAACCTCTTTCGCGTCCTTTGACCAAAAGTTTCTCAGTCTTTACATCTTGCTCCTTTTTCTTGTCGGATGTCTTGGTTTTAACCGCAACAACTTTTTTCTTGTGTGCAACAGCCTTGGACTTTGATGCCGGTTTGGTAACCTTTTTTACAACTTTCTTTGCAACTTTTTTTAATATTTTTTTGGCCATATATTTTACTTAAGTTTTGATAATCTTTTTATTAATAAATTTTGTTCTTCTGGTGTCTTGGCTTGACTCAATTTCTTGGTAACATACTCTTTTTCTAACTCTACAAGAAGCTCGTCTATGACTGTCTGTATCTTTTTCCGATCATAGTATTGTTCAGCTTCAAACGTAGCTTCATTCAGTATATTATCTGGTGTCGCCTGCCATTTTTTAAAATTTTCTTCACCGATAATCTCCTTCACCTTTTCTTTTATTTTATTAATATCGATATCGGGAAGTTGAGCGGATGTTTCTAACCAGTTTATTACCCCTAGCACCCTCCGTTCAATTGAATCTATGCGACCAACAGCTATTTTCTCTTTAAAATCCGGAACCTTTACTTCGGCTCCCGCCACACCTGGTTCGACTCTCACCTTTTTTAAGTCTTCCCAAATAGCATCTTCATTTATACCGGTCTTCTCATGAATTTTTTTAACCCAAAAAGATTTTTCAATACTACCGTCGATCAAAGCCAGGAAAGGTAATATTTTTTCTCGAATAGATAAACCAAGCTTTCTTTCGTCTAGATTTTCGCTCAAAACCTTTGACAGATAAAAATCAATGATATGCATAGAACCTTTTAATGCCTCTTTGAATTTTTCTTTTCCATCAACTCCAGAGATTACATCAGCTGGGTCTTTGCCATCTTTAAATTCAGCAATCTTCACTTCCATCCCTAATGATAAAGCCAATTGCCAGGCTTTGGTTGCTGCGGCAAATCCAGCCTTATCTGCATCAAAAGCCATTATAACTCTATTAGAAATTCTTTTTAATAAGTGTAAATGTTCAGGAGTCAAAGCGGTACCAGAAGTCGCTACAGTGTTTTCAAAGCCAGCCTGATGGCACATTAGCAAATCCATTTGACCTTCAACGATCACTGAATAATCAAATTTCCTAATTGCAATTTTTGCTAAATCAAAACCATAGAGCAATCGAGATTTGTTGAAAACGGCAGTTTCGGGGCTATTCAAATATTTGGCTGCCTTGCCATCGTCATTTTGCGGCAATATTCTCCCAGTAAAACCAACAACTCGTCCGGCAGAATCACGAATTGGAAACATTATACGTCCGCGAAAACGATCGTAAAAAGAACGTTCGTTTCTTTTGATAAGTCCGGCAGCCTCGATTTGTTCGTCGGAATATTTTCTAGCTTTCAAATAATCATAGAGCGTTCTCCAGTCTTCAGACACAAAGCCGATTCTCCAATCCTTGATTGTTTTTTCCGTCAAACCTCTTTTTTCAAGATAAGCCAGAGCATCTTTAGCATGCGGTAGATTTACCTCAAAAAATTGAGTAGCCGCCTCAAGAGCTGTAAAGATTGCTTCCTTTTCATTTTTGACTTGGAGGTTTTCTCTGACAATAACGACTCCGGTTCTCTCGGCTAACAATTTAAGGGCGCCAAAAAAATCTACCCCTTCAAATTCTTGCACAAAAGTAAAGATATCCCCTTTCTTACCGCAACCAAAACAATAATAGGAATCTCGGTCAGGCGAGACAAAAAAGGATGGGCTCTTTTCATTATGAAAAGGACATCTGGCTTTTAAATTCTTACCAGCCTTTTCAAGCTTGATATATGAACTCAAAAGATCCACGATATTTAACCTTTCTTTGATTTGTTCAACTGGTGTGGACATGAATTTTTAAATAATTTCAAGTAATACAATAATATCTCGTGATCCCTTAAACGGCACTTTTTGTCTTAATTATTTATACCCAACAAGTATCTCTTTGTTCGGTACTATCTTTATATCATCTTCAGTCTCTTCGTATTGCATTCTTTTTTTAACTTCATCAGATATTGAAGCCATATATTCTTTTGCAAAAGAAATTAATTCACCGCAACGTCTCTTACCTAACTCAGCAAGCATATTTTCTTCCTCTGTGGTAATAACTCCATTTTTGTCCATCAAAGCTTTTCTATCTTTTGATACAAGCTCAGATTCACGGACACGCATTGAAAGCCTTGCATCGACTTCGTGTGCAATCAAAACATTTTTAAAACCAGCCACATTCAAAGCACTAATCAATTCCTCCTGTCTTGAAAAATAACGATTTTCAACCAAACTATCAAACCCGGCTATTTGGTCTTTTTTTCGTATTAAATCCTGAAATACCTTTTGAGTTTCTGAATCATGAAACGACAAATCCCAAGTGACAAATTTACCACCATTTTTTAATATCCTATACACCTCTTTGATCGCAACCACTTGATCTAACTTAGGTATCTCATGGAGACCCATTTTGATAACAACGGTATCAAACATTTCACTGGAAAACGGAGTGTTTCTGATATCCGACTGAATAATATGATCCGGTTGAATATTTGGAATATTTTTACGAGCATTCTCTACCTGAGTGGTGCTTTCATCCAATGTATATATTTCAGGAGAAAAACCCTTTTTTCCTGCGTTTTGAATAATTTCTTTTGCAGCAGCACCATAACCATCCATTCCATCAAGAATAACCTGACCGGGTTGGGCATCAATAATATCAATAAACCTTTCAAAATCTTCAGGTTTTTGATTATGGATAGCTTTAAAATCAACGATACGATCATCAAAACTTACTGTTTTAGACTTAGATATTTTCTCGTGTGACATATTTTTATTATTATACCACCAAACCCGCCAAGCCGCATTTTTCATTTGATGAAAAATGCGGCCAAAACGAATTATTATTTTTCTTCTTGATCACGAACACCGAAAATCTTTTCAATACCATCAGCCACAATTTCATGCTTTGGACCACCTTTGAAACCTGATCCAGCTGGAATCAAACGACCGATAATAACATTCTCTTTTAGACCAACCAATTTATCAATACTTCCTCGAACGGCATTATTGATCAAAACTCGATTAGTGTGTTGGAATGAAGCAGCAGACAAGAAGCTTCTTCGAGCAAGTGACGCTTCAGTGATACCCATCACCAAATGTTCTGCTCTCATTGGCTTACCACCCTTAGCTTCAGCTTCTTCATTTTCCAATCGGTAGTCTAGTTCATCAACAATATCTCCTTCAGAGACAGTAGTCTCGCCTGGGTCTTTAACTTTCAATCGTGAGAACATTTGCTTAACGATGATTTCAACGTGCTTTCTTGAAACCGCTTCTCCTTGAAGTTCATACAATTTGTTAACTTCAATAATAACGTAATTCATTGTCTTCTCGCGACCGGCGTATTTGAATAATTCATCAATATCAGCAGAACCATCGGTCAACAACTGTCCTTTCTTGACTTTCTCGCCAGTTTTTACCAAAGCGATTCTTCGGAAGCTAAATTCATATTCAACTTCAGCAGTTTTCTTGCCTTTTGCTTTTTCATCAAGCTCTGGCAAAACGGTAATGATTTTTTCCTTACCCATATCCTTGACTGAAGTCACAACACCATCACATTTTGAAATAACAGCAGGGCTCTTTGGTTTTCTCTTTTCGAAGACTTCTTCGACTCGAGGCAAACCTTGTGTAATATCTCCACCGACAGATGCAGTACCTCCAGTGTGGAAGGTTCTCATTGTAAGCTGAGTACCAGGCTCTCCGATCGCTTGTGCGGCAACAGTACCGACAGCTTCACCAAGACCAATAAGAGTTCCCCGTCCAAGATCAGAACCGTAACATTGTGCACAGACACCGTGGACTGTTCGACAAGTTAATGGTGATCGTACCCAAACATCTCCAGAAACATCATTTTCAATTTTCTGAGCTTCATCTTTCTTCAACAAGTGACCCTTTGGGAACAATACTTTTCCGTCCTTACCCATAACATCGGCAGACAAAATTCTACCTCGAATATGTTTTGCAATAGAAACACCTGATTCAAATTCACCCTCTTTCTTAATACAGATGCTGTCCTTTGTTTTACAATCGTCTTCAGTAATAATAATATCTTGAGCGACGTCGAAGAGTCTTCGGGTCAAGTAACCAGCCTTTGCAGTGTTAAGCGCGGTATCAGTCAAACCTTTTCGAGAACCGTGGGTAGTAATGAAGTATTCGATTGGTGTTAGACCTTCTTTCATTGAACCAACAACTGGGAACTCAATAGTTTCTCCGGCAGTGTTCTGAATCAAACCTTTCATACCGGCCATCTGAGTCAAAGCTCCGAGAGAACCTCGGGCTCCAGAAATCCACATATCATAGATCGGACCATTCTTATCAAGTGAGTTTGGAATTAATTTTTCCAAATCGCTTTTAGCACCGTGCCAGATTTCAATATTCTTTCTTAGTTTTTCTTCTTCAGTCAAAAGACCTTCATTGTAGTGCTCAGAAACTTCTTCTGATTTATCTTTTGCAGCGTCAACAATCGCGCCTTTTTCAGGTGGAATTGTAAGATCATCAAGACCCCAAGTGACTCCAGAATATGTAGCATATTTGAATCCGAAAGCTTTTATCTTATCTAGAATTTTTGGAACATTATCAATACCGTATTTGATAATTAAGTCATCGATAATTGACGAAATAACTTTCTTGGTAATTTCTTTATTAACGAATGGATAATCTGATGGCAAAGTTGAGTTGAACAACAATCTTCCAACGGTAGTTTCAAACGGCTTACCTTCAAATTGCTGATATTTTATTTTATCAGTTCCTAAAACGTGAACTTTAGACCTTAAACCAATACCATCAAAATCAAACATAGTAATTGCTGCGTTTGGTGATTGGAAATATTTTCCTTCACCCTTTTCACCAGCAATAATTTTTGTCATCCAGTAACAACCGAAAACAATATCCAAAAGTTTTGCAGATACAGTTGGCTCGCCGTTTCCTGGCTTCAAGATGTTTTTATCTGAGGCCATAATCTGCTGAGCTTCAATCTGTGCTTCCTCGCCCAATGGAACGTGAACAGCCATTTGGTCTCCATCGAAGTCCGCGTTGAAAGCGGTACAAACAAGTGGGTGAACCTGAATCGCTGAACCTTCAATCAAGATTGGTTTGAAAGCCTGAATACCCAATCGGTGCAAAGTAGGCGCTCGGTTCAAGAGAACATATTTATCAGCAATCACATCTTCAAGAATCGCCCAAACTTCTGGAATACTATCGTCAATCAATCTGCCAGCGCCTCGAATGTTAAAAGCTAATTCTTTCTGTAGCAATTGTGAAATAACGAATGGTCGGAAAAGTTCCAAAGCCATATGTTTTGGAAGACCACATTGATTAAGTTTTAATTCTGGACCAACAACGATAACTGAACGTCCAGAGTAGTCAACACGTTTACCCAAAAGGTTTTGTCGGAACAATCCTCTCTTACCCTTAAGGTTATCTGCCAAAGATTTCAAAGCTCGCTTCTGTGTGTTTCCAACAGCTGAGAAGGCTTCGTTACCACTTCGAATTGAGTTATCAATCAAAGAGTCGACAGCTTCCTGCAAGATTCTTTTTTCGTTTCGAAGAATAACCTCTGGCGCATGAATTTCTTTCAATTTCAAAAGACGATTGTTTCGGTTGATCACTCTTCGGTAAAGATCGTTTACATCTGAAGTTGCATATCGTCCTCCATCTAATGGAACCATCGGTCGTAGAGCTGGTGGAATAACAGGAATTCTAGTCAAGAACATCCACTCTGGTCGCTGATTTGATTCAGACATAGCTCGAACCAATGACAAGCGTCGGTTTATTTTCTCTCTATCCAAAGCTCCAGCTTTTTCCAACTGAGCTACCAATTTTTCTTCCAATTCTTTGAAGTCAATTCCAGCTAGAATATTGTAAATCGCTTCTGCACCAATACCCGCTTCGAACAATGAACCATATTTCATTGAGAATTTGTGATACTGAACTTCATCGATGACAACTCCGGTTCGAATACTTTCAACCTCTTTCTTGGCATTAATCAAAAGTTCTTTCAAAGCTTCTTTGGTCTTCTCGTCTTGAACAGTCTTTATTTTTTGTTTGAATTCATTATCAATATCCTTAAGAATTTTCTCTCTTTCATCTTCATGAGTATCGATAACAATATAACCAGCAAAGTAAATAACTTTTTCCAATTCACCGGCGGACATACCAAGCATTGTTCCCAACTTTGAAGGAATACCTCTCAAGAACCAAATATGAGAAACCGGTGTAGCCAATTCGATATGACCCATTCTTTCTCTTCGAACAATAGATCGTGTTATTTCAACTCCACATTTTTCACAAATAATTCCCTTATAACGAATACCTTTGTATTTACCACAGTAACATTCGTAATCCTTGTCCGGTCCAAAGATTTTCTCATCAAACAAACCGCTCTTCTCAGATCGCTGAGTTCGGTAGTTGATGGTTTCTGGTTTGGTGACTTCACCACATGACCATTCCAAGATTCTTGCTGGAGAAGCGACACGAAGCGAGATTGCTTCGAAATCATTAAAATCTACGTTTTTTGCTTTATTATGCATATTTTTAATTGTTAATTTAATTTAGTAATTTAGATTTTAATAAATTATTTTTCGTCTTCTTCAGAAGTCTTTTTATCTCTCAATAGTTCAACGTCGAGCGCTAGTCCTCTCAAGTTATTGAGGAGCACATTGAATGAGGCAGGAATATTAGGGGTCTTGATTCTTTCACCTTTAACGATTGAGTCGAAGGCAGCAGAACGTCCGACGATATCATCCGATTTAATTGTAAGCATTTCTCGCAAAGTGTGAGCTGCTCCGTGACCAAGCAATGCCCAGACTTCCATTTCTCCGAATCTCTGACCTCCTCCTTGAGCTCGTCCTCCAAGTGGCTGTTGAGTAATCATCGAGTATGGTCCGATTGAACGCATGTGGATCTTATCTTCAACTTCATGGTGCAGTTTCAAGATATACATATAACCAACAGCAACTTCCTGATTGAAAGCTTCTCCGGTTCGTCCATCAAATAATTTCATCTTTCCATTTTCCTTGAATCCAGCTTTCTTAAGTTCAGCTCGGATTTCATCATCGGTCGCACCCGCAAATGGAGGCACGATCGCTTGATAATTCAAAGTATTAGCCGCAAGACCTAAGTGCAATTCCAAAATCTGTCCAAGGTTCATACGTGAAGGCACACCGAGTGGTGTCAAAATGATATCCACTGGTCGTCCGTCTGGCATATATGGCATATCTTCTTCAGGTAGAATCTTTGAGATAACTCCTTTGTTTCCGTGTCGTCCTGAAAGCTTGTCTCCCACAGAAATACTTCGGAGTTCAGCGACTTCGATATGAATTCTCTTGATGATTCCGCTCTCCAATTTATCTCCTTTTTCTCTTGAGAAAACTTTAACAGAAACGATTCTTCCTTTCTTTCCACCCTCAAGTCTCTTAGAAGTATCCTTTACATCTCGAGCTTTTTCACCAAAGATAGATCGGAGAAGTCTTTCCTCTGGAGTCAATTGAGTCTCACCCTTTGGGGTAATTTTACCAACAATAATATCGCCTGATCGAACTTCAGCACCAACACGAATAATACCTTCCTCGTCGAGGTTCTTTAATTTACCTTCACCAACGTTTGGAATATCGTGAGTGGTGACTTCGGGTCCGAGTTTGGTATCACGAACATTCACAACAAATTCTTCGATGTGAATAGAAGTGAATCGGCTATCCTTAACCAATCTTTCTGACAAAATAATCGCGTCTTCATAGTTTGAACCTGACCATGACATAAAGGCGATAAGCATGTTCTGACCGATCGCTGTCTGACCTTTATCTGATGATGAAGTATCTACTAAAAGATCTCCTTTCTTAACTTTCTGATTCAAGCTAACAACCGGTCTCTGGTGAAATACGGTAAAGCTGTTTGTTCGTGAAAATTGGATAAGAGTATATTCTTTTTCTTTACCCTTATTATTTTCAACAATAATTTTCTTTGAATCAACATAAGTAACCACTCCGTCTTCTTCAGAGTAAAGTAGTCTTCCGGTGTATCGGGCTGCATCTTCTTCAATACCGGTTGCTACCAATGGAGCTTGCGGTCGCAAACATGGAACAGCTTGTTTCTGCATGTTCGAACCCATGAGCGCTCGGTTTGCATCATCGTGGTTCAAGAATGGAATCATAGAAGTAGCTACTGAGAAAGCCTGGTTGGTTGAAACATCCATGAAATCCACGTCCTGACTTAAGACAACGGTTGGCTCACCATTAACACGCACTTCCACTTCTTCATCAATAATTTTACCGTGAGCATCTGTGTGAGTAGCAGCATGAGCAATTTTAAAGTTTTCCTCTTCCAAAGCGTTCAAGTATTTTACTTCGTCAGTAACAACACCTTTTTTAACTTTCGCATAAGGAGTTTCAATCATTCCGAAATCGTTGACTTTAGCATACAAAGACAAACGCAAGATCAAACCGATGTTTGGTCCTTCTGGAGTATGGATAGGACAAACACGACCATAGTGAGATGGGTGTACGTCTCGAACTTCGAAACCGGCTCTTTCTCTAGTCAAACCGCCGGGTCCTAGAGCTGAAAGGGTTCGTAAGTGTTCTACCTCTTGCAAAATGTTTTCCTGTTGCATGAACTGAGACAACTGGTTGGTTGTAAAGAATTCTTTGATTCTTGCCTGCAATGGTCGTGGAGAAACAAAGTTGACTGGCATAGTAATATCCGGATCAACAGTAGACATTCGGTCCTGAATATTTCTCTTCATTTGAGACATACCAACTCGGATTTTTGTTTGGAATAATTCACCGACAAATCGAACTCGTCTTGAGCCCAAGTGATCGATATCGTCTTCCTTAGCTTCTGGATCATGATTAAGTTCAATCACTTTCTCAACAATAGTCATAACATCGTCAAAGTTGACAGTCTTTCGTTCAAGATCCTTTTCATCCATACTCTTACCAAATCGCTTATTGAATCGGAAGCGACCAACTTTTGAAATATCATATCGGTCTTCGCCAAAAATACCATTGATGAATTCTTTAGCGTTTTCAGCAGCTGCTAGATCACCGTCTCGCAATCTCTTATAGATTTCAACGTAAGACTCGTCGGCGGTCTTTGCATGATCTTTAGCAATGTTAAGATCCATCGCTTTCTTAGCAACTTCGTTGGTTTTAAAGTATTCAGAGATTTGTTTGTCGGATGCACCCAAAACTCTTAATAAGGAGGTAATTGAGAATTTTCTCTTTTTATCAATTTTAACATAGACGATATCGTCGGCATCGGATTCGATTTCTACCCAAGCACCTCGAGCCGGAATAATCTTGGCACCAAAGTATCTCTTACCTTTGACTTCATTGGCGGTAAAGAACATACCAAAAGATCGTGCGAGTTGTGGCACGATAACTCTTTCATTACCATTGATAATAAAAGTTCCATGATTGGTCATTAGAGGAACATCAGTCAAGAATATTTCTTGTTCCTTTTCAGTATTTAAAATTTTATTTTTTAACTTGACCTTTGCCTTCAATTGCCCTTCATATGACATCTTATTATCCTTGGCATAATGCTCATCATACTTTGGCTTGGAAATTTCAAAAGCTGTAAAAGATAATTCAAACTTTTTGTTTGCATAATCTTTAATTGGTGAAAATTCCTTGAACACTTCAGCAAGACCTTTTTCCAAAAGCCACTGGAATGAATTCGTCTGGTGATTTACCAAGTTTGGAATTGGAATAAGGGGAGCCTTAAACTTTCCGAAATACTTCTTCTCTCTTTTTTCTAATTGTTTCATTATTAAAATTGACTTAATTTCTCTCCGACAACTTCATGAAAACAGTTCATTATTTCCATAAAGCAAAAAGACCACCCCTCCGACAAAGGCGTCTTAAATTTGATAATAAATTATCTTTTTCTTATGTAAAGCAAGATAAAAACTTATATTATTCGCCGTCATCCGACTGACAGCAAAAATTCTTATAAAATCTTCTCCTTTCCCCCAGAACTCAATCTTGCTAATGTGTGTCTAATATAGACTATAATTTAAGAATCGTCAAGGACTTTATCCACTTAACATCATCATAAATACATGCTAATCAAAAATGGATGCAAATTTGGATATTTTCAAAAAAATGGCAACAAAATAGGGTCGATTGCAAAAGCAATCGACCCATAAAAATGATTTCTGATAACCTTATTCAAGATAAAAATCTGAAGGCTTAAGCTGGTTCAAAGCAAGCAAAACCGCTTCTTCAAGGATTTTCTCGCGACTCGATTTCCCTTCGAGCAAAGTCTTGTGTGGATCAGCCGGATCACCACCAAGTTCTTCAGCAATAATCTGACCGACCGTAGTTTTTCCAAAACCACGCTTCTCGGTTTTATCAACAAATTCTCCTGGGATTTCTATTCCTTGAGAAGTTGTGACAATCTTACGAGTTCTTGTTAGAACCACAATGACAGCGAGATCAATAAAAACATTCTCATCCAAACTGACTGTGATACCATTTTCAATCCCGATTGCAATTGCATCAGAGTGAACTTTGGCCGCACCCTTTGCTCTAGCTAACGCTCCATTATACATAGCAGACAAACCAATTGGTTGTTCCGCTTGACCTGATCTCACGGAGTCGCCAGAGAGGTCGTAATGTGTTTGATTAAAACAACTTCGACAAGCAGCAGATACTGCATCAAATTTTACTGCGCTCCCAGAACCAAGTATTATTTTAATTTTTCTCACTCAAATCTCCTTTCCTATTATGAATCAAATAACAATTAGATAACCTAAATTAATATACAGATTATTTTTATATTTGTCAAAAAAATATACACATAAATACCCACTCATAAAGTTTCATATCAAATGCTCAAAATTCATAGTTGCTGCGCTCGTTACAACTACCCCACATGAAATTTAGGAAGGAAACTTCTAAATTGGCCAAATTTATTGCTATTCATATTTAAACATTCAAAATATTGTGTAATGGAATTTCATACGGGGTGCTCAAAATTCATAGTCGCTTCGCTCTTTGAATTTTGGCAATTAAAAGACCCACACCATCGCCCGTAAGGACAGTGTGGGTCAAGCGTATCACCGTGTGGGCATCATCAAAATTCCAGATTTACCAAGTTAATATTCCAGAATATAGACTAAGGCGTCAAGAACGAATTAACTGAATAATTCATCGTATCAGCCTGCGCCGCGGTTAGAATGAGATCACCCCCTTTCGACCGTTTGCGGTCTGAAAGTTTGTTAAACTTTCTTCAAACACATTATGTCTTAACGGGTTCTCCTTTCTTACTATGGTTAAACAAAACCTTCACAAATAATAATATACCTATGAAAAAAAATTGCAAATAAAAAGAGCGAACGAGTTTTTTGCAAAACTTGTTCGCTCGGTGAGAGTATAAAGACGGGAAACCATTCGGGGTTCTCTTCCTATCTCACTCCACTATATTAATGGACATGAGAGAATCAATTATTTTCCGTCGCGACTCTCGAATCTATCAGGGGGAATCTCGGGGCATAATACCTCCAAGGCCGGGGTTGAATATTCAGGCGTGTTATTGACGATCACTCTCAAACAAGTGAGACCTTGATGACCATCGTTATCTTCACCATACTATGGGCCGTTGCCATAAGGCGAAGCATTTTGCTCCCTTTCTACCCTTTATCAGGGTGAAGTATATATTTTACCGTGGCTCAGGGTTTTAATTACCCCTTGCCGGCCGCGTCAGGCCCTGGGCGCCGAATCAGAGAAGATAATTTAAACCTAAAGTTGTAATTTTCTTCTCAGGCGGTCCAACTCCAATACCCATACTTTTCATATGTATTCCTCCTACTGTTTACTGTACTGCTACCAGCCACCAACCAGGTGCTGACCTACTAGAGACCAACACTATAGCATATACAGAATAAAAGTCAAGTACTTATTAATACAAATTATCCTGCTCTGATTTAGGCTTTAAAAATTGGTGTTTTTCAAAAATAGTCAAAACCTTAATCGCCTCCCTAGAATTATTTGTTTCCATTAGTTTTATTCTTAAATCTTTGGCTCCTTCAAAACCATTTATATATGCCTTAAAATGCTTTTTCATCACGGCAAAGTTCTTATCCCCTTTTCTTAATAATTCTTTATCAAAAATCTTAACGTGCTCTTTTAGCGTTTTAATTTTTTCTTTTATAGAAACACTTTCAATTTTTCTTCCAGAAAATATCCAAGGATTACCGAACACTCCGCGACCAATCATAGCACCGTCACAATGATATTTTTTAATTTTTTCTTTTGCATCATCTAGATCCTTAATGTCACCATTACCAATCACTAAAATATCCTTACCACTTTTTTTGACCATATCAACTGCTCTTTTAACATAATCCCAATTAGCTGGGACCAAAGACATTTCTTTTTTTGTTCGTGCGTGAATAGTCAAAGCCTTAATATCCTCCTTGAGCAATTCAGGAATCCAAGTATCAATTTCTTCTTTATTAAAACCAACTCGAGTCTTTACAGATACCGGCAAACCATTCGCTCCAACAATCGCAGCACAGATTATCTCTCTAGCAATTTTAGGAGTTTTGATCATTGCCGAACCAGCACCTTGTTTAACAACGCTTTTATCAGGACAGCCCATATTAATATCAATGCCATCAAAACCTAATTTTGAAATTAATCGACAGGCCTTTTCCATGTTTACAGGATTGGAACCAAATACCTGTGCCACAATCGGTTTTTCCACCTTGGAAAATTTCAAAACATGCATCAGATTTTTCTTGCCTTCCTTATTACATAAGCCGTCTGCAGAAACAAATTCCGTCCAAAAAACGACTTGATTCTTATTCAAATTATTTTTTCCATATTTTGCAAGCATTTTTCTAAAAGCAATATCGGTCACATCGGCCATTGGTGCTAAACAGAAAAATGGTGTCTTAATTTTTCCCCAGAAATTTTTATTCATCCCGTCGATTCTAACACCACCTAATCAAATTGACAACTAAAGATTTAATTGCTTTAATCTATTTAGTTTAGTGAATTAAGTAGTCAATATTTTGACGGTTCGCTTAGGTCTTTTTTATAAAGGAGGGATTCAAATGTTCGAGCCTATAAGAAAATTTATGCTGTTTATGCTATTACTCAGCCTAACCGGCGCTTCTTTGTTTGGAAGTTTAATCAAGAACCAAACAATGGTGATAATCTGTTTTACCGTTGCCTTCATGGACATCATAGCGATGTTCATATGTTACAAAGCTTACCTTGCAGGTAAAGGGCAACCAAGGTTGCTTGAAGATATGCCGATGAATATCCAACACAAAGTGGAATATCATCACAGCAACGGTGATTACAATGTGATTGGTTTAAGAAAATGTACAATCATATCCCGAGAACATATGTTGATAAAAATCAGCGACGAAGTGATCTCGTACTTAGGCAAAATTCCTGAATTACCTCAATCTACAGTTTTTAAGCCAGAATATGTCATGTTGACAGAAATTGGCAACAATCAAGTACTCGGCTGGTCAAATATGGGTTCCTATAAGGAACATCGATAAAAGGTATTAAACCTTTTGATAGCTTCCTCGGCTCGGAAATGTGAAATATGAATTTCTCATTTCTCTGTCAAAAGTATTTTTCTACTGAAAAATCTTTCGACCCTGTCTCGGCACGTCTACCTCCGACCTTGCGGAAGTTCCAAGTATTCACTTCCTCACTCTACGTCGCTAATAAAGTGTTATTGTCAGCGGAACATAAAATGTTCCGCTTTTTAATACAGATCATTTAGATAAATTCTTGCCGACCAATACCTTATCTCCAAAACGCAAATCAACATACTTTATTTTTTCACTGCCTAAAGCTAGATCAATTTGATTAGCATTAATAGCCGATGACAAATTATCAAAGGCTGATTGAAAACCAATCTTGTCACTGAATTTTATTTCAATTCCATTTTCCAAAACCAAACTAAAATCATCACCGTTATAAAATAATGTTCCCGAACGAAAACCTAAACCAGAAATTGAATCTATGAATTTATTTAATTCAAGATAAGTCAAAGGATTTAAAAAATTTTCACCAATAGGAGAATTACTGCTTATACCGCCAAAATTCTTAACAAAGGCGTTACCTGAGAAAATCGGTGCTACGCCAAATATATATCCAGTTTCATCCATAAAATAACAATCTTCGGTTTTAAGTAAATTATTACCGCACCAAAGAGAAAAAGGCTTTCTCTCTTTAACAGTAATCGTAATTGTATTCAGGTCAGACCATTCAACATTTACACCTTCAAAACGCTTTATAGTATTAGCCAAATCCTTTTCGATAAAAAATCTAGGAAAAATCAAGGAATTTCTTTTTGAAAATAAATAAAAATATCGCCCAGACAGATCAGTATTTACGATATCTTCAATTTCTTGTCTTCCAACGGCAATATTTCCAGAAATTTTAATGTTGCTAATTTTTGTCTTATCTATTCCCGACAACAAAGCTAAACCAATTATCACAAAAAATAATACCCCGAAGATAATAGTTAGGCGTATCTTAAGAAGCCTTCTTTTTTTGGCCCTTACTTGAGATACACCCAAATTTGGATTTTTTCGGGGATTCATTTTATTTTATATAAGAACTTAAGCGATTTCCTTTTTATCCCGTTTTGAGATAACAGTTTTACCCATGTATTTTTGCAAGGCTTCTGGCACTAAAATCGAACCGTCAGCTTGCTGATAGTTTTCCACCACTTGTATAAGGATTCTCGGAGTTGCTAGTGCGGTATTATTCAATGAATGAACAAATTTTGACTTACCATCTGCATCCTTATATTTAATATTCAAGCGTCTTGTTTGAAAATCATGAAAATATGAACAAGAATGAGTTTCGCGATACTTGTTTGCGGCTGGTGACCAAGTTTCGATATCATATTTCTTAACCTGACCCAAACCTAAGTCTCCTCCACAATTAATAACAACATGGTATGGTAATTTTAAAGCGCGTAAAATCTCCTCAGCATTTTCTCTTAATTCTTCATGATATTTAACAGATACTTCATGACTAGCTTCGCACAAAATCACTTGCTCAAATTTCATAAATTCATGAACACGATAAAGACCTTTGACATCTTTAGAATGGCTTCCGGCTTCGCGTCTAAACGCCGGTGACAAGGCAATTATTTTTTTTGGTAATTCACCATTATCCAAAACCTTATCTGCATAATAGCTCATAGCTCCAACCTCAGCTGTACCAGCCAAAAAATCATTATCCTGTGTTTTATATAAATCGTCTTCACCTTGTGGCAAGTATCCAGTACCCAAAAGTGTTTCTCTGCGAACCAAAGAAGGCACAAGCATTGGATTATAGTCTTTTTTATTTTCTCTAAAATATTCCATTACAAACTGCCACAAAGCATAATCTAAAAGTGCCCCATCATTTTTTAAGATATAACCCCTAAATCCAGCAATTCTGGTCCCGGCTTCCAAATCGATCATGCCTAAATTTTCCATAAGTTCAACATGGTCTTTTGGTTGAAATGCAAATTTAGGAATTTCACCCCAGGCACTTACTTCTTTATTTTGTGTATCATCTTCTCCCTCTGGAACAGAAATGTCTGGAATGTTTGGGCATTGCAACATCAAACCCTGCCAGGTTTTCATAACTTCTTTTAACTCATCATCCTCTTTAACCAGAGATTCCTTAACCATCTTCATCTCGGAAATAATCTGACCACGAGCATCTGGATTCTGTTCACGCACAATCTTATCACTCATTGCATTTTGCTCGCTGCAGCCGGTAATTGGTCAGTATCCCGCACTCGCGCCTCGCTCTGGCCCAGCTGCCATCGCCCAACTTCTTCATTGCCGCCGCCTGCAAGTACAGATAATTAGCCCGCATATTCATATAGGAC
>Ga0118677_10003917_pt1 | contig 27550 bp, 25 predicted proteins | sample AliMusrvi5mmetaG_FD_86154 | JGI IMG/M metagenome (GOLD analysis project Ga0118677, IMG submission 86154) | reverse complement strand
GATGACGACGGCGCTCGGCGCGAAGCCGCCGTAGCGGCAGATGATGTCCATGAACTTCTCGGCCCCGAGGTCGGCGGCGAAGCCGCTCTCGGTGACGACGTAGTCGCTGAGCTTCATGGCGACCTTGTCGGCGATGATCGAGTTGTTGCCCTGGGCGATGTTGGCGAACGGGCCGGCGTGGATGAGCGCGGCATTGCCCTCGAGCGTCTGCATGAGGTTCGGCTTGATGGCGTCCTTGAGCAGGACGGCCATGGCGCCGCCGGCACCGATATCGTCGGCGGTCAGCGGCTTGCCGCCCTTGGTGTAGGCGAAGGTGATGCGGCCGAGGCGCTCGCGCAGGTCCCTGAGCGAGGTCGCGAGGCCGAGGATGGCCATCACTTCGCTCGCCACGGTGATGTCGTAGCCGGTCTGGCGCGGGAGACCGTTCAGGCGCCCGCCGAGGCCGTTGACGATCTCGCGCATGGCGCGGTCGTTGAGGTCCACGCAGCGGCGCCACGAGATCGTGAGCGGATCGATATCGAGCTCGTTGCCGTGCATGAGATGGCTGTCGACCATGGCCGCGAGCAGGTTGTTGGCGGTACCGACGGCGTGGATGTCGCCGGTGAAGTGGAGGTTGAGGTCCTCCATGGGGATGAGCTGCGAGTAGCCGCCGCCGGCCGCTCCGCCCTTGATGCCGAACACGGGGCCGAGCGACGGCTCGCGCAGGGCCAGCATCGTGTCGATGCCGATGGCGTTCATGGACTCGGAGAGCCCCACCGCGGTGACGGTCTTGCCCTCGCCGAGCGGCGTCGGGGTGATGGCCGTGACGTCGATGATCTTGCCGTCCGGCTTGTCCTTGAGGCGGTCGAGCACGGCCATGTAGTCGATCTTGGCCTTGTAGCGACCGTACAGCTCCAGCTCGTCCTCGAGGATGCCGGCCTTCTCGGCGATCGCCTGGATGGGCTGCATCGTCGCGGCCTGGGCGATCTCGATATCGCTCGGCACCGGGGACTTGCGATCGAATCTCGCAGAACTCAACGCGTCCTCCTTTGGTCTCCACTCTCCCGCGCGTTTCGCTAGGCGGTGGACCGCTCCACACGAGGGCGAAAAACGGCCGCACCTTGTGATGGATTGTACAGGTGCGGATTCGAGAGGGTCAATTTGGCCGGGCAGCCGCACGAAGGCACGGCGCGGGGCCGGGAAAGCCCCGCCCGCGCCGCCGCTGATGGCGACCCTCAGGAAGCGCTGAAGCGAGCGCGCGCGGCCGCCTGGGCGGCCTCGTACACGACCTTGGCGGGCCGCCCCACCGCGGCCGCGACGCGGCGCACATCCTCGTACTCGGGCGAGACGGTGACGAGGCGTCCGCCGACGAAGCCCAGGCGGACGCCGATCTTGAGCTTGCCGATGGTCACGGACTCGCGCCGCTCCTCGGCGTAGATGCGCCCCACGGGAAGGACGCGCACGCCGAAGGTCGACGTCTCGCCGAGCAGCACGTCGGCGAGCCGCCGCTGGTCGGCGTCTTCACAGAGCACGTGCAGGACGACGCCGAGGCGGCCCTTCTTCATCGTCGCGGGGCTCATCCACACGTCCACGGCGCCGGCCTCACGCAGCGCGTCGGCGGCGTGCGCCAGCAGCTCCGGGCTCATGTCGTCGATGTTCGTCTCCAGCAGCACGTGGTCGAGCGCGATCGGATCGTCCACGGCGGGCGCGCCGTCCTCGGCGGGCGCCTCGTCGGCGGGCGCGCCGTCCTCGGCGGGCGCCTCGTCGGCGACCGGGCCGTCCGCAGCAGGCGTGTCGTCCGGCGGCGCAGCGGCCGGCGGCTCCTCCACTGGCGCTGCGGCCGGCGGCTCCGCCTCGGGCTGGGCGGCGGTCGAAGCCGGCTCAGCGGCGGCACCGCGGCCCTGGTGCTCCGCGTCCTCCGGCGGCGCTGCAGCGGGCGGCTCCGCCTCAGGCTGGGCAGCGGTCGAATCCGGTCCCGCTGCGGCCTCACGGACCTGCGACTCCGGCCGGGAGCCGGCGGCCGAAGCCGGCTCACCTTCGGCGTCGCGGCCTTGCGGCTCCGCGTCCTCCGGCGCGCGCTCGCGCCGCACGCCTCCCGCGACGCCGGACGCCGTGCGGCGCACGGCGCCGCTCCTGTCGTCGGGACCGCCCGCGCTCTCGCGTTGCTCGTCCATGCTGTCCTCCCGCTCCGGCGCCGGCTCGATGAGCAGCGCGCGCAGTACGTTGAGTCGGCCGGGGACCTCGCGCGTGCCGGCTCCGTAGCCGACCGCCGCGACCTCCCCGGCGGGCGCCGGTCCAAAATCATCCGCGAACGCGGCGAGCAGGGCCGCGCCCGTGGGCGTGGTGAGCTCGCCGAGGGTGACGCCATCGTCCGGCAGGTCGGCCGTCGGCAAGCCGTGCACCAGTACGGCCACGGCCGGCGCGGGCACCGGCAGCACGCCGTGCGCGGTGTCGACCATGCCGTTCCCGAGCGCCACCGGCGAAGCGACCACGCGTTCGGGTCTCAGGTGGTGCAGCAGCGCGACGGCGCTGATGAGGTCGACCGCCGTGTCGATCCCGCTCAGCTCGTGCAGGTGCGCGACCTCCACCCCGTGCACCTCGCTCTCCGCCGCCGCCATGTGCTGTGCCAGCTTGGCCACGTCGTCGGCCACGGCCTGGTCCAGCTTCGACGCGTACATCGACACGATGAGCTCGTCGAAGGTGGCGAAGCCGGGGCCTTCCGGCACGCGAAAGGCGAGCGCATCGATCTCGCCCCGCCTCACGCCGCCCAGGGAGACGAGCCGCCCGTCGATGCCGGCGGCCCTGAGGGCCGGCCTCACGACCTTGTCGAGCGGGCCGGCCTTGTCCGCCGTGGCTCCAGCCACGCCGAGAAGCGCGGCGACGAGCATGTCGCCGCTGATGCCGTTGGCGCAGTCGAGGTAGAGGATCATCGCCGTCACTCTACCCGGGGGGTCGAGTGTGTGGACACCCGGGCCTCATCAGCATCGGCACGCCCGCCTCGCGCCATGAGCCCTCGCAGGACGCGCTCTGGCCTCACGGTCTGCGTCCGGTACAATGCCCCCATGCGCATCGCCCAGCTAGCACCTCCGTGGATCACCGTGCCGCCCGCCGGCTACGGCGGCACGGAGTGGGTCGTCCAGCAGCTCTGCGACGGGCTCGTGGCGCGTGGGCACGAGGTCGTGTTGTACGCTACCGGCGACTCGCACACGGCCGCCGAGCTGCGCGCCCTCTTCCCCGTGCAGATGCCGGAGGTCCTGGGCCAGTCGAGCTACGACGCACGTCACGTCTCGCACGCCTTCGCCGACATCGAGCGCAGCGGCTTCGACCTCGTGCACGACCACTCAGGCTTCCTCGGCATCGCCTTCAGCCGCTACCTGGCGACACCGATGGTCCACACCGTGCATTGCGCCTTCGACAAGGCCGCCTTCGGTTTCTACGACCAGTTCAAGGACGCGGTCCCCTACATCGGCATCAGCGAGTACCAGCAGTCGATGGGGCCGGCGGGCATGGACTGGGCCGGCCTCGCCTACAACGCCATCGCTGTGGAGCAGTGGCCGTACACGCCCGAGAAGGACGACTACCTGCTGGCGTTCGGCCGCGTCTGCGAGGCCAAGGGCTTCCACCTGAGCATCGAGGCGGCCAGACGCACCGGCCACAAGCTGATCATGGCCGGCGTGCTCCAGGAGCCCTACCGCGCCTACTTCGAGGAGAAGGTCGAGCCGCTCATCGACGGCGACCAGGTCGTCTACCTCGGCGAAGTGAGCGACGCCGAGAAGCGCGAGCTCTTCGCGCACGCCAAGGCGTTCGTCTTCCCGATCACCTGGCCGGAGCCGTTCGGCCTCGTGATGATCGAGGCGATGGCGACCGGCACGCCGGTCGTGGCGCTGCGCCAAGGCTCGGTGCCCGAGGTCGTGGACGACGGCAAGACCGGCTTCGTGTGCGACACCTTCGAGGAGTTCGTGGCGGCGGTGGGCCGGGTCGGGGAGATCGACCCGGCGGTCTGCCGCCGCACCGTCGAGGAGCGCTTCACGGTCGACCGAATGGTCGCCGATTACGAGGTGATCTACCGGCGCGTGCTCGGGGCGTGAGCGCGAGGCCGGACGCCGCAGACCCGGCCGCGTACCTCCGCGAGGCTGCGGTCGCCGCCCATCCCGACCCCCTCTTCCTGTGCGGCGACGCGCGCGAGGTCCTGGGGCGCTTCCCCGCCGCCTCAGTCGACTGCTGCCTGACGAGCCCGCCGTATTTCGGTCACCGGCGGTACGCCGGCGGCGGCATCGGCGCCGAGGGCCGCTGGCAGGACTACGTGGCGGCCCTCGGCGCCGTCCTCGCCGAGGTGCAGCGCGTGCTCAAACCGACCGGCTCCCTGTGGCTCAACCTCGGGGACACATACCGCGGCAAGCGCCAGCTCGGCATCCCTTGGCGCGTCGCCTTCGCGCTCGCCGACGAACAGGGCTGGATCCTGCGTAACAGCGTCGTGTGGCACAAGGTCAAGGGCGGGCCCGACGGGAGTCACGACCGGCTCCGCAACGTGCACGAGCTGCTCTTCCACTTCGTGCGTCAGGCGCGCGGCTACTACTACGACGACGACACCGTGCGCGGCGCCCCCGGCACGGCGCGCGTGGAGGGCGGCGCCGTGATCAGCGCCACCGGCGTGCGCGGCGTGCGCTACCGGCGCCAGATCGAGCTCAGCACGGCCCTGGACGAGGCGGAGAAGGCGGCCGCGCTCGCGGCCCTGGAGGCGACGCTTGCGGAGGTCGCCGGCGGCCGCCTCGCCGACTTCCGCCTCGTCATCCGCGGGCAGCAGCGCTCCACGCATTCGGACTCGCCGGCCGTGTCGGGCCGCGCCCGGGAGCTGCGCGAGCGCGGGTTCTGCGTTCTGCGCTACCACCCGGGCGGGAGCAAGCCCGGCGACGTGTGGGACATCATGCCCGAGGACACGCAGGGCCGGGAAGCGCACTTCGCGGCCTTCCCGGCCGACCTCTGCCGCATCCCCATCCTCGCAACCTGCCCGCCCGGCGGCGTCGTGCTGGACCCCTTCTGCGGCACCGGCACGGCGATGCTGGTGGCGCGCGAGCTCGGGCGACGCTCGGTGGGCATCGACATCGCCGGGGAGTACCTGACGCTGGCGCGGGAGCGGCTGAAGCACTGAGTCTGACGGGACCGCCTCGTGTGATGAGCGTTGGGCGCCTGCCGCGCTGAATGCCCGCGAAAGCGCTGCGCGCGGCTTACGCGGCGGTTTCCCGGGTAGTAGCATCCGCGAGCAGAGCCGGACGCCGCGGCCGGCCGCACGCCGGGCCGCGGCCCCCCCGAACGATGGTGAGGTCACGATGTCCGAAGCCAACGTCAATACCGAGATCGCGAAGCACCTGAGCGAGCACGGCGAGCACCACAGCGCGCCGGAGCCCCAGAGCCGTTTTCGCCTCGAGAGCGTCGAGATCCTCGAGGCGATCCTTCTTGCCCTCGTCGCTATCCTCACGGCCTGGAGCGGGTATCAGGCGGCCAAGTGGGATGGAGCGAGCGCCCGGGAGTACGCCACGTCGTCACGGTTGCGCGCCAACGGCAACACCCTCCAGCTGACGAGCAATCAGCAGCTGATCTACAACACCCAGACCTTGGGCACCTGGCTGCAGGCGGCTACGACGGGCGACACGAAGCTGGCGGCGATCATGGCGCGCCGATTCACACCCAACTACGCCGTCGCCTTCGACGCCTGGCTCCAGACCAATCCCTTGACCAATCCGGCCGCGCCCACCGGCCCGCGCTTCATGCCCGAGTACAAGGACCCGTTGGCGTCGCAGGCGAGGGCGCTGGACGGCCACGCCACGGATGCGTTCGGCGCCGGGGTGGAATCGCGAGACCGGGCGGAGCACTACGTGCGCGTCACCGTGCTGCTCGCCGCCGTACTCTTCCTCATCGCCCTCGGCCAGCGTTTCAAGTTCCGCGGCGTGCGCGTGGCGGTCCTCACGGTGGCCGGGATCATGCTGATCTACACGCTGATCACGGTGCTGAAGTACCCGCGCGCCTGAGGCGCGCGCCGGCGGTCAGCCGCCTGAGCCGCCGGCCGGCTTCGTCGCGGCGGCCAGCCACTCCCGGATCTCCGCGGCGCCGGGCACTCGGCCCCGGCAGACGGTCGTGCCGTCGATGACCAGCCCGGGCACGTGCCGGATCCCGCGGGCGATCATGCGCGCGGGGTCGTCGAACCTGCGGACTGTGACATCGGCCGCCCGAAGACCCGTCGCGAGAGCATCCCGCACCGCGGCCTCCAGATCGTCGCTGCGCGCGTCGCCGATGCCCAGGATCTCGATGATCACCGCACGACCTTCCGCCGTGGCTCTCAGAGCCCCGCGGCGTCCAGCTTCTCGGCGATGTCGGCGAACTGCGCCGACACCCAGCGCTCGACGCTGTTGACGTCCACGACGGTCCTGATCGCCGCGTTGCGCGTGCGCCGCTCCTGGGCGTCCATCGTCAGGGCCTCATGGATCGCCTGCGCCTGCTGCTCGATATCGAAGGGGTTCACGCCCAGGGCGAAGGCGCCGAGCTCTTCGTAGGCACCGGTGTTCTCGGAGAGTATGAGGACGCCGTCCTGCGTGTTGAGGATCGGCCCCTCCTTGGCGACGAGGTTCATGCCGTCGAAGATGGCGTTGACCATGAGCGCGTCGTAGTGCCGGTAGGCGGCCAGGGTCTGGGGGAAGTTGTCCTGGATGCGTACGTCGATCGGCATCCAGTCGGTGTTGCCGTACTTGGTGTTGATTTGCTCCACGGTGCGCATCACGCGTTCGCGATAGGTGACGTACTCCTCGACGTCCTCGCGCGACGGCTGCAGCAGCGCGAGGAAGGTGATGCGGTCGCGATACTCCGGATGCAGGTCGAGGAAGCGGTCGAAGGCGAGGAACCCGCGGATGATGTTCTTGCTGAGGTCGAGGCGGTCGACGCGCACGAGCAGGAACTCACGGCGGCGCTCGAGCAGCGCCGCCTCCTCGGCCGCCACGCGCTGCGCTCCGGCGGCCTTCCTGAGCGCCTGAGGGTCGATCGAGACCGGGTAGGCGCGCACCCAGACCTCCCGGTCCCCCACGGTGACCGTGAGACGCGCTGGGTCCACCGGCAGGTCGAGCAGGTCCACACAGCCCTGAAGGAAGTTGCGCGCGTAGTGCGGCGTGTGGAAGGCGACGATGTCGTTGCCGAGCAGCCCCTCGAAGATGGCGTCGCGCATGTCCTTGGGCAGCACCAGCCACGCGTCGCTCTGCGCCCAGGGGATGTGCACGAACTGCTGCAAGAAGGCGCCGGGAAGAGCCTTGCGTACCAGCGGCGCGACCCCGTACAGATGGTAGTCGTGCAGCATCACGAGCGCGCCGGACCCGGCGGCCGTGCCGGCCGCCCCGCCGGCGCCTCCGGCGCGGCCGGCGCCGGCCTCGTCCACGATCGCCTCGGCGAACAATCGCTGCACCGGGAGGTAGCCGTTCTCCCAGGCGTCGCGCTCGTTGGGCGAGATGTCCGGGTGCCGTCCGAGGTCCCAGAGGTAGTGCTGGATGAACCACAGGATCGGGTTGGCGATGATGTTGTAGTACTTGTCGTACACGTCCGCCGCCACGGAGACGTAGCGTACGCGGTACGTGTCGCCGTCGAGCTCGACGTCGACGGAGCGGGCCTGCTCGGCGAGACGGGACTCCTCGTCGCCGAGGGCGGTCGCGATCCAGGTGCCGTCGTGCTCGCGCAGCACCTCGGTGAGGACGGTCACGAGACCGCCCAGACCGCGTGTGACGATGGGCTCGCCGGAGGGGTCGCTGTGGAACGACACGGGGCCGCGGTTGGCGGCCACGACGAGACGACGGTCCTGGAGCTCGCCTCGGTCCATGCCGCCCCCTCGCCTGTCGGTGTCCGGCGGGGGCGCTCCGGCCCCCGGCCGTGTCAGGACTGTATCTTACCCGCGAGCAGGTCCGCGAAGAGCCGCAGGTCGTCGCGCAGGAGGCGCGGCGTGAGGAACTCGCGCCGCACCTTCTCCTTGCCGATCAGCGCCATGCGGTGGTGCTTCTCCGGGTCGGCGAGCACCTGCAGGCAGCGCTCGGCGCATTTGGCGACGGAGTCCACCAGGTACCCGTCGACGCCGTCCGTGATCTGCAACGGGATGCCGCCCACGTCGCCGCCGATGGTCGGCCGTGCCTTCCACAGCGCCTCAGTCACCGTGAGGCCGAAGCCTTCGCGCGTGGACTTCTGCACGATCACGTCGGCGTGACTCTGGAACGCGTTGATCTCCACGGAACCCACGTTGTCGATGTTGGAGAGCACGAACACGTCCCGGTCCTCGCCCACGTAGTCGATGACCTTCTCGAGATACTCCCAGCCCTCGGGGTCGTCGCTGGCCATCGAGCCGACGAGGGCCAGTTGCAGGCCAGGGTGGCTCTCCTTGACCTTGCGGTAGACGTCGACCACGCCGAGCGGGTCCTTCCAGGGGTCGAAGCGCGAGACCTGGAGGAGTAGCGGACGCTCCACGTCGATGCCGAACTGCCTGACGATATAGGCGGCGTCCTCGGGCGCCAGCTTCATGTTCTTGGGCGCCAGGGGATCGATGGTGGGGGCGATCGCCCGCACCGGCACAGTGAGCCCCGCGGGCACGTAGTCCTCGAGCGTGTAGACGGCGGCGTCGTAGCGATTGATGGACGGCAGCAGGTAGTCGTAGAGGCCGCGGTCCGGCGTGGAAGTGTCGATGTGGCAGCGCCAGATCCACCAGGTGGACCGGTCCTGGCTGCGCGTCACGAAGTCGCGGATAGCCAGGGGCTGCGGATCGTGGATGACGACGAAGTCGTAGAAGTGGCTGAGCGCGGCCGCGTTGTCGCGACAGACCTGCTCGTAGAGCTCCTGCGATTCCTTGGGGAAGTCGACGGCGTGCCCCTGGAGCCCATTGTGGAAGCTCTTGGTGACGTTGAAGAACTCCGGCGGAGCGGTGATGACCTGCCACTCCGCCTCGAGGCCGGCGTCGTTGACGAGCGGCACCAGCGTGTAGAGGATCTCGGCGACGCCGCCGCCGAACGCCGTCGCATTGACGTGCAGTACGCGACGGCCTTTGAGCCCGGCGGCGAGCTCATCTATCTCGGCCATGAGCTCCCTGGGGACGATGGACCTGTAGTCCGCCAGGGTCTTGTGACCGACGTTGACCTGGTGCATTGGACCTCCGTACCGGGGCCGCGGGCGGGTGTGCCGCCCGTGATGAGTCGCGCGAATCTCGGTAGTACATCACACCGGCGGCGGTCGGCTAAACTCGGAGCGTGGACGCCGAGCCGACAGTGCCGCCCGAACCGCTGACGATCGAGTCCGACGGGCTGGAGCTGGCCGGCCTGCTCTACCGGCCGGCCGGCGCTCCCCGCGGCGGCCTCCTCGTGTGCCACGGCGCCGGCAGCCGCAAGGAGAACCACGCCCTCATGGGCGAGCAGGCCGCGGCGGCCGGGCTGGCCGCGCTCACCTTCGACGCGCGCGGCCATGGCGAGAGCCCCGGCGTGTTCGGCCCGGACGGGTGGCGCGACGCGGCCGCGGCCGGCGAGGCGCTGCTGGCGGCGAGCCGGGCGCCGTGGCTCGCGGCGCGCGGCGCCAGCATGGGCGCTTGCTTCCTGCTGCTCGCGGCGCGGGCGCGCCCAGGGCTCTTCCGGTCGCTCGTCCTGCTCTGCCCGGCGGACGGCGCTTCGCTCCTCGCCGGGCTCGACGAGCTCGAGTCGGTCGTGGAACCGGGCTCGCATCTCGCCGAGTACCGCGGCCGCTTCGACGCCGCCGCGCTGCGGCCGTTCCTGCGCCGCCTCGACCTCGTGGAGGCGGCGCGAGGGATGCCCCGCGTGCTGCTCGCCCACGCGCGCGACGACGAGGCGGTGCCGTTCGCGCACAGCGAGCGCCTCGCCCGCGTGCTGGCGCCACCGGCGCGCTTCATCGCGCTCGAGAGCGGGGGGCATCACGGGCCCGGCCGCTCTCCGGAGGTCGCAGCGGCGACGATCGAGTGGGTGCTGGAACAGGCGGGCTGACGGCAGTGGAGCAGGCCGGCTGAGCCCGCGGTGAGCGCCGCGAGCGCTGCGCCGCGGTCGCGCTGCGCCGCGGTCGCGCTACGACCCGTGCCGCTCCAGGATGTCGAGCCGCTGCAGCTGCGAGCGGATCGCCGAGCGGCTCACGTCGAACCTGTCCGCGAGCCGGTCCACGTCGGCTCCGTGCTCGCGCGCCGCCTGCCGCACCAGGTGCTCCGGCATGAGCAGCTCGGCCGCGAACGCGTCGGCCTCGCGGTCCTCGACGCGGCCCGCCTCGGTGACCTGGTCGCTGCGCTCCGGGCGCGCAGGCTCTGGGTGCGCGAGCTCCGGGTGCAGCACGAAGTGCCCGATCTCGTGCGCGATCGTGAACCGGCGGCGGCGCTCGCCGCTGCCGCTGATTCCGCCGTCAAGCACGATCGCGTGCCCGTCGCCGCGCGGCTCGAGCGCGGCCTCGCAGCTGAACGGCATGTCGGCGTGCGCCACGAGCTCCAGGTTGAGCGCGCTGACGACGTGCCGAAGGTCCACCGGCTCGCGGACGACTCCGGCGGACGCGAGCAGGCGAGCAGCCTGACGGTGGATGTGTGCGTTGGAATAGGTCATGCAGATGGCCCCTGCGGGCAAGCATCCTACCACTCCGCGGAGCCGGAGACCGCGGGGGGCCGGCGGGCGCCCTTCAGTGACGTGGCGCCTCAGGCGCCGAGGAGCGGCAGCAGGCGCGCCACGAGGCCGCCGACGGCGAGGGCCAGCACGATCGTCCCGGCGCTGATGTAGACCGTGCGCTTCCAGCCGATGACCTTGACCAGCACGCCGATGGTCGCGAGGCACGGAATGTAAATGGCGTTGACGATCGCGTAGGTGACGATCTGCGAGGTCGTCATGATGCTCGAGATGCTCACCACGGCGCCGCCCGCCTGCACCGCGGCGAACACGAGGAGCAGCTGCAGCGCCATCTCCTTGCGCAGGATGGCGAAGAGCAGCGTGAGCCCCGCGACCGCCGGGAGCATTAGCCAGCCCTGGACGACCGGCGCGAGGATCGGCTCGAGCTTCCAGACGAGCCCGGTCTCGTAGAGCGCGCCGAGCGCCATGCTGCCCAGCAGGATGATCGGGGCGGCGTCCCAGATGAACTCGCGGAAACGCCGCCACGTCTTGCGCAGCACCTGGCGGACGACGGGGCGGCGGAAGGGGAACATCTCCATCACCATCGGGCTCTCGTCGCCCGGCAGCAGCCGGTTGAGCCCGAGGCCGGCGCCGACGATCACCACGAGCAGGATGCCGTAGGTGAGCAGCGCGTACTGCCAGCCGGCCACGCCGGCGACGGCGCCGATGATCACGGCCGTCCGCGCGCTGCACGGCGTGAGCGTCGCCAGCACGGAGGCGATGAAGCGCTCGCGCGGGTTGGTGAGCGTGCGCGTGGCGATGACCGCCGGCACGTTGCAGCCGCCGGCCGCGATCAACGGCATGATCGCGCGGCCGTGCAGCCCGAAGCGGTGCATCACGCGGTCGCTGAGGAAGGCCGCCGCGTTCATGTACCCGGAGTCCTCGATGACGGCGAGGATGAGGTAGAAGGTGAGGATGTAGGGGATGCCCACGGCGAGCGTGGCGAGGATGCCGCCGTCCACTCCCCACAGGACGATGCGGCCCGCGACGCCGGTACCGAGGACGGCGTGCACGGCGGCGATCACCGCCGGCGAGATCCACGCGGTCCACGCCGCCGTGAGCAGGCGCGCGACCAGGTCGCCGACGACGAACAGCGTGGTGAACATCGCGGCGATGACGCCGAGCATGATGGGGATGCCGGTGCGCGGCGAAGTCGTCAGGCGCCAGAGCGTGTCGGCGCCGGCCTTGGGCAGCGGCGCCTGCGCCGCCGCCGCCAGCCGGCGCGCCTCGGCGTGCCGCGCCTTGGCGATCTCCATCGCGAGGCCGTCGTCGGCCGGGGTGAGGACGCCGTCGGCGGCGAGCGCGAACCGGTCGGCGAGGCGCGCGTCGCCCTCGAGCACCGCCAGCGCGGCGCCGCGCGGCGAAAGGCCGCCGGGCACGTCCAGCCCGGCCGCGGCCTTGGCGGCGATCGCCGCCGCGAGCGCGGCGATCCGCGCCTCGGCCGCGGCGGGCAACGGCGTCCCCACGATGTGGCCGGGATCCTCAAAGACCTCCTCGATGGCGGCGACTTCGAGCGCCGCGACCTGGAGTTCGGGCAGGCCCTCGCCGCGCGGCGCCACCGTCGCCACGACGGGGATGCCCATCTCCTCCGCCAGCACGCGCGCGTCGGGCTCGCGCCGGCGGCGGCGGGCCTCGTCCGAGAGGTTGACGGCGAGCGCGACCCGGTAGCCCAGGTCGCGGAGCTGCAGCGGCAGGTACAGGCTGCGCGCGAGGTTCGTGGCGTCGGCGACCGCGACGACGACGTCCGGCCGCCGCTCCATCAGGGCCTCGCGCGCGACGACGTGGTCGCCCTCGTGGCCCTCGAGCGCGTAGCTTCCGGGCAGGTCGACGACCTCCACGCGCCGCTCGCCCCAGTGCGTGCAGACCGACGCCGCCGCGACGCTCACGCCGGCGTAGTTGGCGGTCTCGCCGACCGCACCGGTGAGCGCGTTGTACAGGGACGTCTTGCCGACGTTCGGGTTGCCGGCGACGCACACGACGAGCGGTCGCGGCCCCTTGTCCGGCGCGGACGCCGACGCCGCGCGCACTCTGCGCCGTGGCCTGAGGACGGTCGCCACGGCGCTACGCCCTCACGAGGATCTTCCCCGCCACCTCGCGCCCAAGCGCGTACTGGGACCCGGCCACGCGCACGAGCACGGGACCCCCGAAGGGCGCCACGCTCTCCACTTCGACCGGGGTGTCCGGCAGCAGGCCCAGAGAGGCGAGGTAGCGCAGGAAGTCGCCGCTCTCCTCGGCGATGCAGCCGATGACGCCGGACTCGCCGACGGCGAAGCTCGAGAGCGGCCTGAGCGCCTCCTCCGCGAGCGAGCCGTCCGCCTGCGGGATGACGTGGCCGTGCGGGCAGGTGCGGGGGTCGCCGAGCTGCTCCGCGAGGCGCGCCTCGACCTCCGGGCTCAGGACGTGCTCGAACTTGCAGGCCTCGTCGTGGACCGCGTCCCAGGGCATGCCGAGATAGTCCACGAGGAAGCGCTCGCTGAGTCGGTGGCGGCGCACCAGGCGGGCGCCCTCGAGCTCACCCTCCGGGGTGAGCTTCACGCCCGCCTCGCCCGGCGCCTCCACGAGCCCGGAGGCGCGCATCCTGCCCAGCATCTCCGACACCGACGGCGGCGCCACGCGCAGTTCCTCCGCGACGCGCTTGACGGTCACCGGCTCTTCGCCGCGCTCGAGCTTGAACAGCGCCTCGAGGTACTCCTCGATGCCGTGCGTGCGATTGCTCACGATGATCCTCCGCCTGGGAGTCGCGGGACGGACGCCTGCATCACCGCCGGCAGGGCGTCCAGTGGACGTAGTTAGGATACCCTAACCATCAGCACGAGGGAAGCCTGACTGAAGTCAAGTGGGCAGCCGAACGGAAGCGTGGGGCGGCACGTAGACAGGCGCGGCGAGCGAGGATTGGAGCGGATGGCGGGACTCGAACCCGCGATCTTCAGCTTGGGAAGCTGACGTGTTACCAACTACACTACATCCGCCCGCCGCAGTAGTTCACCACACCTGCGGCACCCCCGCAACTGCGGCCCGGCAGCCGCCGAGCCGTCGCCGGTGCGGCGAAGTCCCGCTCCGGCCTCGCGCCTCAGCCCTCCAGATCGGAGAGTCGGACGCAGGTGAGGAAGCTCAGGTAGATCTCCTCGTACGTCTCCCCCGCGATCTTCAGCGTGCGCCCGTCGAGCCGCTTCGCCCCCGGGCAGGAGGCCGCGCGATCGCAGAACTCGGCGCGCGTGAACGTGAGCGTCAGCGGCCGCCCGTTCCAGACGAGCGGCCGCGCCTCCGCGCGGCGCCGCACGGCGCTCTCGGCGTCGGCGCGCATGCGCTCCCGGGCCTCCTGCGGAGGGCACAGTTCGGCGCACAGGCGCGTGACGCCCTTCTTGACCGTCGTCGTCACGACGCCGGGGGCGAGCGCCCGCACCTCGGCCGCCGTCTTGTCGTCGCCGGACACGTACAGCGGCGGCACGCCGAAGTGGCCGGCGAGCAGGGCGCCGAGACCGAACTCGCCGACCTCGAGGTCACCGAACCTGGCGGAGAAGACTTTGTAGTTCCAGGTGTGCTCGAGGACCGCGGCCTCGGTGCCGGCGCGCGCGTGGTAGCCCACGAAGAGCGCGCCGTCGCAGCCGGCGCCGATGCCCTGCATCATGCTGTGGCGGCCGCCGCCGCCGCTCACCAGCATCACCTGCGGCGGCAGCCCGCCGGCGTCGAGGTTGCGCCCGTCGTCGTGGGCGTCGCACACGACGACCTCGCCGGCCCCCGCCGCGAGGCAGCCGGCGAGCACGGCATCGAGGTCCGCGCGCATGTGCCTGCGGGCGAGCTCGGCGGCCGGTCCTTCCCGGTCCGCGTCGCGCTCGGACACCACGGCGCAGATCCCCTCGAGATCGATGGCGACGAACAGCTTCACGATTCCTCCCTCCTGCAGCCCGGCGCCGTCAGGCGCGCGGTTCGAACGAGCCGCCGGTCCAGACCTCGCCCGCCCGGCGCGCGAGCGCAGCTACCAGCCGCGCCGCCGCTTCCAGGTCGTCGGTGTGCGCCACCTCGAACGGCGAGTGCATGTAGCGCACCGGGATGCTCAGCGAGAGCGTCGCGGCGCCGGTCGCCATGAGCTCGTCGGCATCCGTCGATGAAGCCTCCGGATAGGCCTTGATCTGTACCGCGATGCCCTCCGCCGCGGCGACTTCGCGTGCGAAGGCGAGAAGCCTCTGGTTGCTGCCGGCACCGCGACCAAGCACCGGGCCGGCGCCGAGACGCACCTCGCCGGCCAGCCGTTTGGCGTCGGCCGCCGGCGTGTCGCTGCAGAAGTCGCCGTCGACGACCACGAGCACGTCGGCCTCCATGCGCCGCGCCTGCGCCTTGGCGCCCATGCAGGTGGTCTCCTCGTGCACCGTGGCCACGCCGGTGAGCTCCGCCGCCCCCGGGTCGGCCGCGTAGTGCTCGAGCGCGCGCATCATCGCGTAGACGCCGGCGCGGTCGTCGAGCGCCTGGGAGGCGACCACGCCCGGGGCGAGCTGGACGTAGTCCGGCGTGAACGTCACCGGGTCGCCGACGGCGACGCGCCGCAGGGCGTCCTCCCGCGTCGCCGCACCGATGTCGAGGAACTGCTCCTCGAGCGGCGGCGCGACGTTGCGCTCGGCGACGGGGATGATGTGCGACGGCTTCTTGCCGCCGACGGCCTGCACCGGTCCGGCGGCGCCGTGGACGACGAAGTGACGGCCGGGCACGAGCACGGGCGCGACGCCGCCGATCTTGTCGATGAAGAGGTAGCCGTGCTCGTCGACGTGCGTGACGATCAGGCCGATCTGGTCCGCGTGCGCGACCACCGCGACGCGCGGCGTCCCACCGTGGCCGACGGCGAGCCAGACGTTCCCCAGAGCGTCGGCCTGCACCTCGCCAAGCGCCGCCAGCCGCGAGCGCACGACCTCCTGGGCCGGGGCCTCGAAGCCCGACGGACCTGGTGCGAGCAGAAGTCTCTTGAGCAGTCCGTCGTCGACGGTCACCAGCGCACCTCCTGAGAACGGAGTGCACAGTCTACCCCAGCCGCCGGCGCCTCTGGCGGCCGGCGGCAGCAGCCCGCGCCCGTCACCGGCCTGCCGCCCGCTCGCGAGCTCTCCCGTCGTACGGCGAGACGGCGTGACTTCGCCGCGAAAGGGTACTTCTAGTATGCAATGAGTACTGCGCCCTGAGTTCGGGGCGCCACAAACGAAGCACATAGGGGGTCGCGATGGACGAGCCGCTGCAACCGAAATGGATCCGCAGCAGCAAAGGAGCGCCCTTCACGGGCATCGGCTCCCTGGAGGCAGACATCCTGGCCGTTGTCTGGGAACTGGACACGACCACGGTCCGGCAGGTCTACGAGACCCTGCGCGAGCGGCGCCAGATCGCCTACACCACGGTCATGACCGTGATGAACAACCTGGTCAAGAAGCACCTGCTCACCCAGGACAAGACCAGGATCGCCTACCTGTACACACCGGCGATCCCGGGCCGGGAGGTCGTCGACACCGTGCTCCACAGCGTGGTCGACCGGCTCCTCCGCGGCCAGTACAACGTCGCCGTCTCACAGCTGCTCGACCTCGACAGAGAGCTGACGCCAGATCAGTTCGACGCGCTGCGCAACCTGGCCCGCGAGAAGTTCGCCGCCTGAGCCGCAGCCTCACGATCCCCGCCTGAGCCGCGCCCGCCTGGCGGCGCTGGTCACGTGCGCCGCAAGAGCGGAGCCTACATGGACTCCGGAGCACTGACTCCCAGCAGCCGCAGACCCGACGCGAGCGTGCCGCGCGTGACGGCGCAGAGCGCCGCGCGGAACGCGGTGACGCCGGCGTCGTCGGTCAGCACGCGGCAGTTGCGATAGAACACGTGGAACTCGGCGGCGAGCTCACCGAGATAGGCGTGCAGGCGGTTGGGCGTGCGCTGGTCGGCGGTCGAGACGAGGACGTCCGGGAAGCGGGCGAGGGCGCGCAGCAGCGCGCGCTCGTGGGCGCCGACGCTCACGGCCGGCAGGGCTTCGCCGGCCGGTCCGGCCTCTGGCGCCGGCCGCACACCCGACTCCTCGAGGTTGCGCAGGATGCTGCAGATGCGCGCGTGCGCGTACTGCACGTAGTACACCGGGTTGTTGCTGGACTGCTGCACGGCAAGGTCGATGTCGAGCTCGAGAGTGGTGTCGTGCGAGCGGCCGACGAGCAGGAACCGGGCGGCGTCGACGCCGATGGCGTCGATCAGGTCGTCGACCGTCACGATGTCGCCGCGGCGCTTGCTCATCCGCCTGGCCTCGCCGCTCTCGAGCAGGCTCACCATCTGCCCGATGATCAGCTCCAGCCTGTCGGGCTCGTGCGGCGGCAGCGCCGTGAACGCCGCCTTCATGCGCGGCACGTAGCCGTGGTGGTCGGCGCCCCAGATGTCGATCATGTGGGCGAAGCCGCGGTCCATCTTGTCGCGATGGTAGGCGATGTCACTGAGGAAATACGTGTGCTCGCCGCTGGAGCGGATGAGCACGCGGTCCTTGTCGTCGCCGTACTGCGTCGTCTTCAGCCAGACCGCCCCGCCCTCGTCGTAGAGGAGACCCTCGCGGTCGAGGTCCGACAGCGCCTTGCCGACCTCGCCCCCGTACCCGCGGTGCTCGCCCTCGCCGACGAAGAGCGTGCTCTCGGGCGTCCACACGTCGAAGGGCACGCGCAGGCGCGCGAGCGTCGCCTTGAACTGCGGGAGGATCGCGTCGCGGCCCCAGACCTTGAGCTCGTTGACGACCTCGGCCGGCAGCGCCTCCATGTCCGGGGCGGCCGCGACAACGGCTTCCTTGTAGCGGTCGCCGACCTCGGCGATGAGCGCGTCGGCGAGGTCGAGTACGTACTCACCCTGGTAGCCCCCTTCGGGGACCGGCGTGTCCAGACCCATGCGCTGCCCGTATCGCGCGGCGAGCGCCTCGCCGAGACGCGCCATCTGCGTGCCGTAGTCGTTGACGTAGAACTCGCGCGTCACGTCGTGGCCGACGAAGGCGAAGATGCGGCAGAGCGCGTCGCCGTAGGAGGCATAGCGGGCATGGCCCACGTGCAGCGGGCCGGTGGGGTTCACGCTGACGAACTCGACGTTGACCTTCAGCCGGCGCGTCTCCGGCAGCGAACCGCGGCCGTAGTCGGCCCCCGCCTCGAGCATGCTCGCGAGAGCCCCGCGGTACCAGACGTCGTTGAGGAACAGGTTGAGGAAGCCGGGGCCGGCGACCTCGACGCGCTCGCAGAGCGCGGCGCCCGGGCCGGCCATCCAGCGCTCGCCGAGCGCTTCGGCCAGCTCGCGCGGCGGCCTGCCGGCGCGCTTGGCGGTCACCATCGCGGCGTTGGTCGTGAGGTCGCCGTGCTCGGGGCGCGCCGGCAGCGCGAGCTCCACCGGCGGCAGATCCGTCGCGGGCGTGCCCGACTCTGCAAGGAGGGCGGCCAACGTGGCGCCGAGCGAAGCCGCGAGTCCGTCGAGATCGTACAGGTCGTCGCTCATGGTCCTCCGCCGCTCGGTTGCCGCGCCGGCCCACGCCGGCGCACGAGCCATTCTAGCGGGCGCGCGGAGGCGTTGCGACGCGAGGCGGCGGGGCGAGTCGCCCGGCCACCGCGTGAGCACGAGGCGCGCGGCCTTGACGGAGCGCGGCGGCGGCGGGGCGCCGCACCCCTAGTGGTGGTACGGCTCGCCGCGCAGGATCCTCGCGGCGCGGAACAGCTGCTCGAGGAGCACGACGCGGGCGAGCTGGTGCGGGAGCGTGAGCGCCGAGAGCGAGACGCGCGCTCCGGCCCGGACCAAGACTTCGGGGGCCAGGCCCAGCGAGCCACCCACGACGAACGCGGCCCCGCCGCGCTCCACGCCGCCCTGCAGCCAGGCGGCGAACCCCTCGGTGTCGAGCGCGCGTCCCTCCACGGCGAGCGCGGCCACCAGCGGCGCCTGCGGCCACGCCGCCAGCAGGCGCCGGCCTTCCTCGCGCAGCACCTCGGCCTCGCTACGGCCGCGCAGAGGCGTCTCCTTGACCTCGCGCACCGTCACCGCCGCATAAGGGCGCAAGAGATCGAGATAGTGGCGCGCGGCAGGCTCGAAGTCGCGGTGCAGCGGCCCCACGGCGAGGATCTCGATGCGCGCCGCCACTCCGGCGCGGTCAGCGGCGCGGCGGGTGCGAGTAGAAGGCGATGCGGCCCGGGCCACCCGCCCTCGCCGTGTACATCGTGGTCGCCGCCTTGGCGACGAGCTCTTCGACGGTCCGGCCGTCGTCGGGGTAGCTGGCCACGCCGGCGGACGCGCTCAGCGCGACCGTCTCGCGAGAGACGTCCACGGCGAGGTTCTGCGTGGCGCCGAGCACGCGCTCGAGGGCCGCGTCGGCCTGCTGCTCGGCGGTCTCCGGAAGCACGAGCAGGAACTCGTCGGCGCCGTATCGGCACACCAGGTCGCAGCTCCTCAGCTGCGCCGTGAGCGCCGCCGCCCAGTGACAGAGCACCTCGTCGCCGGCGTCGCGGCCACCGTTCCCGTTGACCGCGGCGAAACCGTCGAGGTCGAGCATCACGAAGGCGACCTTGCGCTCGTGACGCTCGGCGCGTGCGAGCTCGAACGCGGCGCGCTCGCGCAGGTGACGGAAGTTCAGCAGCCCGGTGAGCGGGTCGTGCGTCTCGTGCTCGCGGCGCTCGTGGGTGAGCCGCAGGTTGTCGAGGGCGACCTCCGCCTGGTCGGCCAGCTGCCCGAGGAGGCGGCGCTGCGCGTCCGGGTGGAAGCCGTTCTCCTGATACAGGTAGCCGGCCTGGTCGCCGCTGTAGCCCTCGAACTGACACACGGTGTCGCCGAGGCCCCAGCACAAGGTCTCCTTGGTGAGCACGTCGGTGCCGCTGATGACCTCGAGCACGCCGTCCACGAGGCCGCGCTCGAAGTCGCAGAGGGCCGTGCCGTTGGCGGGCAGCTGCTCGCAGCTGCGGCAGTGTCTGAGCTTGACGAGGACGCGTTCCTCGTCCAGTTCGACCTCGAGCTCACCGAGGCCCATCTCGACGAACCAGTCCTTGAGGCCCTGGATGGAGCCGATGCCGAGGCCGCGGCTGAAGCGCTTGCTGGCCAGGTACATCGCCGGTCCGGCGCTGGCGCCGAGGAGCTCCGGCAACACCGAGAACTGCAGGAAGCGCAAGAGCACGGCCGGCACCTGCGCGCCCGCCGGCGTGCCGGCGACGATCTGCTCGGGAGCAGGCCATGCACGGCGCTCTTCGGCGGTCGTGAGTGCGATCACGTTCTTCAGCGCGCGCGCGAAGACGGTCGCGAGAGCAACCTCCTCCTGAGAACGCATCGCCATGCTCATCCTCTCGATGGGGCGCGGCTTGCGGCGCCCCCCGCATCGCCGTCGCACGCAGCCCAAAAGCCCGCCGGGCGGCGACACTTATACTATAGGCCACGGGGCCGGGCCCTAGTCCTCGCGAAGCCCGGCTCCCGCGTCCAAGCGTTGCCAGTACAGTGCACACCTGGGAGGTCGATGACGCCTCACGCACCCTTCGGGGACGAGCCCGCAGCCGACAGGACCCATGCCAAACGCGCCGCGCGCGAGCAAGCCTTGGCGCGGCGAGACGCGCTGTCCCCGGAACGCCGCGAACGCCTGAGCGCCGCCATCTGCGTGCGCGCCGCCGCCCTGCCGGAGCTGCAGGCGGCCGGGACCCTCCTCCTCTTCGGCTCCTTCCGCACGGAGATCGACACGAGCCCGCTGATCGCGTGGGCCCTGGCGCGCGGCCGCGTCGTGTGCCTGCCGCGCGTGCTTGCGCCGCGCCTCATGGCCGCCTATCGCGTCCGCGACGTGAGGGCCGACCTCCAGCCCGGCGCGTGGGGGATCCCCGAGCCGCGCGCCGGACTGCCCGAGATCGCGCCCGAGGCCATCGACGCCGTGGTCGTGCCCGGCGCGGCGTTCGACGTCGAGGGCCGCCGCTGCGGCTACGGCGGCGGCTTCTACGACACCTATCTGCCGCTCACGCGCGCCGGCGTGCCGCGCGTAGCGCTCGCCTTCGAGGCACAGATCGTGGACGAGGTCGCCTGCGAGTCGCACGACCTGGCCGTGGACGCGATCGTCACCGAGGACCGCATCATTCGCCCGTCCTGAGCGCCGTCGCGCGGGCCGGCCGCGCGGGCTCACGGCGACCTGGCAGGCGGCCGCGGGTAGACTACGGCCATGGCACCCGCAGTCGCTCTTCCCGTCCGCACCGGCGTCCTGCTCGCCGGCGGCAGCAGCCGCCGGGCGGGCGTCGACAAGCGGTACCTCGTGCTCGGCGGCCAGACCATGCTGCGGCGCAATCTCGAGTTCCTGCGCGGGCTCTTCCCCACCGTGGTCGTATCGGTCGGGCCCGGCCAGACGGTCGATCTCGGCGACGCCTCGCCGGCCGACATCGTCGCCGACCTGTGGCCGGGAGCGTCTCCGCTCGCCGGGATCGCCACGGTGCTCGAGCACTTCCGGCTGCCTCTGTTCGTCATGGCCGCCGACATCGCCTTCCCGGACGCGGCGGCGGCTCGGGCCGTGCTCGCCGCCTTCCCCGGCGCCGACGCCGCTCTCCCGCGCATCGGACCGCACCGGCAGCCACTCTTCGCCGCCTACGGCCCCCGCTGCCTGCCTCCCATGCGCCAGCTCCTGCAGTACGGCCGCCACCGCATCGTCGACGGCCTCGCCGGGCTCACTGTGGCCGAGGTGCCCTTCCCCGACGAGTCCACCTTCCATAACATCAACACCATGAGCGCCTACGAGACAGCGCGCGAGCGCACCGGCGGTGCGTCCGGGCCACCGGCGCTGGTGGCGATCGTCGGCAAGAGCGACTCCGGCAAGACGACCTTCATCGAGCAGTTGCTGCCCGAGCTCATCGCCCTCGGGCTGCGCGTGGGCACCGTCAAGCACCACGCCCACGCCGCCGACATCGACCACGAGGGCAAGGACTCCTGGCGCCACGGGCGCGCCGGCGCCTCCGCGTATGTGGTCTCTTCGCCGAGCCAGCTCGCCTACGTCGCGAGGACCGACGAAGAGGTGCCCCTCGCGACGATCGCGCGGCGCTTCTTCGAAGGCTTCGACCTCGTCGTCGCCGAGGGATACAAAGCAGCGGCGCCGCACCGGGTCGAACTCTTCCGCGTCGCTGCCGGCCACGAGAGCCCCCTCTGTGGCCCCGGCGAGGCGATGGCCCTCATCACCGACGCGCCGCTCGGGCACGAGCACCGCTTCGCGCTCGACGACGCGCGCGGCGTGGCCCGCTTTCTCGCCGCGCGCCTCGACACCCTGCGCGAGTACTGACGAGTCACGGACGCACGATTCTTGCGCGCCGTGTGCCGCGGCCTTACAGTAGTCCTGCGGGACCGGCGCGAGCGACGCGTCCCCGCACTCGCCCGGGAGATCGGTCCCGCGAGCTCGAGCAGGAGAAGGAGAGGTCGGCATGCCCAATATCGGAGCACCAGAGCTGCTTCTGGTCCTTGCGATCGTCATCCTCATTTTTGGCGCGTCCCGCATCCCGAAGCTCGGCCGTTCGATGGGCCAGAGCATCCGCGGGTTCAAGCAGGGCCTCAAGGAGGACGTCGTCGATGAGGACGAGGCAGGCGCGGCCAAGAAGGTCGACACCGCCGCGACCAAGACCGACGAGAAGTAGGACCGAGTGACGGCCGGCACAGCCGGCCTCGCGATCAGAGTCCTGCCGGCGCCTTGTCGTCGCGCGCCAGCAGGCACACGGCCGAAGCGGCGATCCCCTCGCCCCGGCCCTCGAAGCCCATGCCTTCCGTAGTCGTCGCCTTGACGCTCACCGCGTCGCTGGCGACTCCCAGCGCGACGGCGAGGTTCTCGCGCATCTCGAGACGGTAGCCGGCCAGCCGCGGCCGCTCGCAGATCACCGTGACGTCGGCGTTCTCCACGCTCCAGCCGTTCCGCGTGAGCCAGGCCATCACCTTGTCCAGGAGCTTCATGCTCGAGGCGTCCTGGAAGGCCGGATCGGTGTCCGGGAACAGTTCGCCGATATCGCCGAGCCCCGCGGCGCCGAGCAGGGCGTCCATGAGGGCGTGGACCGCGACGTCGGCGTCTGAGTGCCCCGCCAGACCCTGGGCGTGGTCGATGTCGACGCCGCACAGGACCAGGCGCCGCTCCTCCGCGAAGCGGTGTGCGTCGTAGCCGTTGCCGACCCTATACGTCTGCCTCGACCTCCCAGGACATCAGCGCGCCGGCGAGCGAGATGTCGGCCGGCGTGGTGATCTTGACGTTGGCAGGCGTGGACGGCACAAGGTTGACCAGATAGCCGCCGCGCTCGAGGAGCACGGCGTCGTCGCTGGCGCCGTTGGTGTCCGGGCGCGAGTACACGTCGCGCAGCGCGGCGGCGCGGAACACCTGCGGCGTCTGTGCCGCCCACAGGTCGCGGCGGTCGACCGTGGTGGCCACCTTGCCCTGCCGGTCGGTGCGCTTGAGCGTGTCGCTCACCTCGATGCCGGGAACAGCACCGTCGGCGTCGCCGAGAGCCTCGACGCAGCGCTCGAAGACGTGGCGCGCGAACAACGGGCGGGCGCCGTCATGGACGGCGATGACCGTCGCCGAATCGGGCACCTCGAGGAGGCCGGCGCGCACCGAGTCGGTGCGCATCGCGCCGCCCTCGGCGATGAGGAGCGGCTTGCTGTCGTCGAACGCCAGCAGTTCGCTGGCGAAACGGACGGTGTGTGACGGATGCAGCACCACCACCAGGCCGTGGACGATGTCCATCGTGAGGAGGCGCCGGACGGAGTGGTTGAGGATCGGCTCGCCGCCCAGCAGCAGGAACTGCTTGGACTCCCCGTCCGGCAGCCCCATGCGCCGGCTCTCCCCGGCCGCGGCGACGATCACCCAGAGCTCTTCGGTCTGCTGTTCCTCCATGTACGTCCCCCAGTGGTCGGTGGGTGCTAGGCCAGCACCCGCGTGAAGATGATCTTGCCGGACGGGCTCTGCAGCGCGACGCCGTACACGCAGCCGATCGCAAAGCCGGCGAGCATGAACGCGACCGGCCGGACGAGCTTGCCGGTCTGGTCGAGATGCGGCGCGAACGAGGACGCGCAGATGCGGTCGGTGGTCTGCTGCCCGGCCAGAGCACCGAGCAGCGCGAGGGCGAGCCGGAGTGCCGGCGCCAGGACGCCTTTGGGATTACGGGCCGGACGAGCCGGAGCCGCGTCAGACGACGGTGGCCGGCTCTCGGGAGTCGTCGGCAAGCGCAGCCCCATCCACGTTGATGTTCTCCAGCACTTCCTCGAGGAAGGCGTTGGCCTCGTCCTCGCTGAAGTCGCGCGCGTACATGAGCTCGCTCGCGAGGATCTTCTTGGCCTTGGAGAACATCTGCTTCTCGCCGGTCGAGAGGCCCTTGTCGGCGTGGCGGATGGCGAGGTTGCGCACGACCTCTGCGACCTCGAAGATGTCGCCGGTCTTGAGCTTGTCGCGGTTGTGCTTGTAGCGACGGCTCCAGTTCTTGGGCATCTTCGTGGGGTCGCCGCGCAGGACCTCGAGGACCTGGTCGACGACATCCGACTCCACGACCTTGCGCAGACCGGCGCGGTCGGCGTTCTCGACCGGGACCATCACGGTCATGTCGTTGTGGAGGATCTGGATCGTAAGGTAGTCGCGCTGCTGACCGAGGACGTCTTTTGACTCGATCTTCATGATCTTGCCCGCGCCGTGGTGCGGGTACACGACTTTGTCTCCGACTGAATACACTCTGTCAAACCCCCCTGTCTTCGTGCTGGGCCCCGGCGGCCGACTGCGGTGACGCGCCCTCACTCAGGAGGGACGCGAGGACGCCGCGCACGTTGGCCACACCTGCGGCGATCCCGCCCGCTCGGCTCGCGTCGGCGGCGGGTACGACGATACGAGTGAAGCCGGCACGACCGGCTTCGGCGATGCGTCGCTCACTCTGGCTGCAGGAACGTAGTTCGCCCGTCAGGCTGATCTCCCCTATCGCTGCGACCCTCGGCGGAAGCGGTGCGTTGCGCTCGGCAGAGGCGATAGCGAGAGCAACAGCGAGGTCGGCCGCAGGTTCGTCGATGCGGATTCCGCCTGCAATTGTAACAAAAATGTCGGCCTGAGACAACTGCAGCCGGGCATGGCGGCCGAGGACGGCCACCAGCATCGCCAGGCGGTTGCGATCGAACCCCACGGCGACGCGCCGCGGCATGGCGAGTTCGCTCCGGTTGACGAGCGCCTGGACCTCGACCGGGAAGCAGCGGCTTCCCTCGACCGCGACGTGCACCGCCGCGCCCGCCGCGGGGCCCGAATCGCTGAGGAAGAGACGTGAGGGGTCTGCCACGCCGGCGAGGCCGCCCGGCGTCATCTCGAAGATGCCGAGCTCGTTCGTTGACCCGAAGCGGTTCTTGGCGGCGCGCAGCGTGCGGTAGAAGCGGAAGCGGTCGCCCTCGAACTGCAAGACGGTGTCGACCATGTGCTCGAGCACGCGCGGGCCGGCGATGGCGCCCTCCTTGGTGACGTGCCCGACGAGGAACACGGCGGCGCCGGTGTCCTTGGCCAGGCGGAGGAAGCGGCCCGCCGCTTCGCGCACCTGACTCACGCTGCCCGGCGCCGACGTGAAGGCGTCGCTGTAGAGCGTCTGCACGGAGTCGACGACCACCAGCGCGGGTGCTGCGGTGGCGACCGCCTCGAGGACCGTCTCGAGCTCGGTCTCGGCGAGGACGGAGATGGCGCCCGGGTCGCGGCAGATGCGCTCGGCGCGCATCTTCACCTGGGCAGCCGACTCCTCGCCGCAGACGAGCAGCACGGAGCGGCCGGAGGAGGCGACCTGATCTAGCACCTGGAGAAGGAGCGTGGACTTGCCGATGCCGGGCTCGCCGCCCACGAGGACCAGAGAGCCCGGGACAACGCCGCCGCCGAGGACGAGGTCGAGCTCGGGGATGCCGCTGGAGAAGCGCGCGACGGCGGACGAGACGACGTCGCTCAGACGAACGGGAGCGGCGCCTGCGACGCCGCCCCCGTCACTCTTCTTGCGGCGGGCCCTGCCGGCGTAGCCGGCCCCACCCGCCGCGACGACCCGCTCCTCGACGAACGAGTCCCAGGCACCGCAGTCCGGGCAGTGGCCGAGCCACTTGGCTTCTCGCCGGCCGCACTGGCCGCAGGTGAAGACGGTCTGCTGCCGGGGCACAGCGCGGGTCAGGCGCCGGCCGCCGCGCCGCCGGCATCCGGGCCGTCGTCGCCGCCGGACGCCGCCGAGACCGGCCTGACTCCCTGACCGACAGGCTCGTCGAGGCCCACCATGGGCAGCTCGACGCGGCCGCCGATGCGCTCGCCGTTGACGGTGAGCACCGTGTCCTCGTCCTCGCCGTCGACGAGGATGATCGTGCCCTCGGGGAAGGCGCGCTCGAGCATCGCGTCGCTCAGCTTGTCCTCGATGTAGCGCTGGATGGCGCGCCGCAGAGGCCGAGCGCCGAGCATCGGGTCGAAGCCCTTCTCGACCAGCACCTCGCGGCCCGCGTCCGTAAGCTGCAGCGTGACCCCGCTCGGGTCGAGTTGCTGCTGCAGGCGCGCGATCATGAGGCTGACGATCGCGCCGATCTCCGAGCGCTCGAGCTTGTGGAAGACGATGACCTCGTCGACGCGGTTGAGGAACTCCGGCTTGAAGACGCGCTTGAGCTCACCGGTGATGCGGCCCTTCATGTCGTCGTAGGTCATGCCCTGGATGGCGGTCTGGCCGAAGCCCAGCGGCGTGTCCCTGGTGATCATCTCGGCGCCGATGTTGCTGGTCATGATGAGGATGGCGTTGCGGAAGTCTACCGTGCGCCCCTGCGAGTCGGTGAGGCGCCCGTCCTCGAGGATCTGCAGGAGGATGTTGAACACGTCCGGGTGCGCCTTCTCGATCTCGTCGAAGAGGATCACGCTGTACGGCTTGCGGCGCACGATCTCCGTGAGCTGGCCGCCCTCGTCGTGCCCCACGTAGCCGGGCGGCGAGCCGACGAGGCGCGACACGGAGTGCTTCTCCATGTACTCGCTCATGTCGATCTGCACGAGGTGGTCCTCGTCGCCGAAGAGGAACGCGGCCAGCGTGCGCGCGAGCTCGGTCTTGCCGACGCCCGACGGGCCCAGGAAGATGAACGAGCCGGTAGGCCGGCGCGGGTCCTTGAGGCCGGCGCGGCTGCGGCGGATCGCCTTGCTGACGGCGCGCACCGCCGGATCCTGGCCGATGAGGCGCACGTGCAGCTCGTCCTCCATGCGCAGGAGCTTCTTCGTCTCGGCCTCCGTGATCTTGACCACCGGGATGCCGGTCCACATGCTGACGATCTCGGCGATCTCGTCTTCGCCGATGCTGGCGCGCATGCCCTCGTCGCTCGTCTTCCACTCGTCCTCGAGCTCGAGCTTCTTGTGGCTCAGCTTGCGCTCCTTGTCGCGCAGGTTGGCCGCCTTCTCGAACTCCTGGGCCTCGATGGCGGCCTCTTTCTCCTTGCGCACCGTGGAGATCTCGTCCTCGAGCTCGCGGTAGCTCGGCGGCGCCGTCATGGTGCGGATGCGCATGCGGCTCGCCGCCTCGTCGACGAGGTCGATGGCCTTGTCCGGCAGGAAGCGGTCGCTGATGTAGCGGTCGGCGAGCTCCGCCGCCGAGGACAGGGCCTCGTCGGTGATGCGGATGCGGTGGTGGGCCTCGTAGCGGTCGCGCAGGCCCTTGAGGATCTCGACGGTCTCGGCGACCGACGGCTCGGCGACCTTGATCTGCATGAAGCGCCGCTCCAGGGCGGCGTCGCGCTCGAGGTACTTGCGGTACTCGTCCAGCGTCGTGGCGCCGATGGTCTGCAGTTCACCGCGCGCCAGAGCCGGCTTGAGGATGCTGGCGGCGTCGATGGCGCCTTCTGCGGCGCCGGCGCCGACGAGGTTATGCAGCTCGTCGATGAAGAGGATGATGTCGCCGGTGTCGCGGATCTCCTTCATGACCTTCTTGAGGCGCTCCTCGAACTCGCCGCGGTACTTGGAGCCGGCG
>Ga0118677_10003915_pt1 | contig 27553 bp, 23 predicted proteins | sample AliMusrvi5mmetaG_FD_86154 | JGI IMG/M metagenome (GOLD analysis project Ga0118677, IMG submission 86154) | reverse complement strand
GTTGCGGGTGCGTTCATGCCGTGGCGAAAGACCTGGCGGATATCGGCGTGACCATCCTCAATCCAATCCAGGCGCGCGCCAACAACCTGGACAGGATCAAGCGCGACACCGTTGGCCGGATGGCGTTGCATGGCGGGATCGACACCGCAATACTGGCCAACGGTACGCCCGATGATGTGCGCACTGAAGTGATGCGCATGCTGGATATCCTCAAGCCGGGTGGCGGGTATATCTGCGCCCCCGACCAGGAAATACCCGGCATACCGGATAAGAACCTGAGGATGCTGTGGAAGACGGCGCGGGAGTGCGGGAGGTATTGAGGGCAGCAGACATCGGCTGGAAGCCGACCAGCCTTCCAGCGTGCTTTCATAAGCATCCTTGAGTGCAGATTCCTGTGATGTCGGATACGTCATCGAGTACACCGACGCCGCGACCAACCTGCGCTACTACGAGCAGGACTTTGTCGTGGTGACGTCTGATGGCTGCTACTACCTCGTGGAAACCAAGGGGCAGGTGACCGAAGAAGTGCCGCACAAGAACCGTGCGGCGGGACTGTGGTGCGAGAACGCCACGATCCTGACAGGCGTGCCGTGGGCGTTTGTGATCGTGCGGCAGACAGACTACGAACTACTCAGGCCGGATGAGTTTGCGGATCTGGGTGCGCTGCAGGGCGAGATGCCCATCGCGTCTGTCTGACGAGCAGGACGACATCAAACTGGCACTGGATGCGTTGAAGCTCGATCCAGTCGATCCCGATGTGGATCACCCGCTCGTTGTCCTTTATCAGGCGCTACACTTAGCGGTCATGACAGGATGGCCTATCTGAGCGCAGAGCATAAGAGGTTGCTGGTGGGTTGCGTGGCTGGATACCGGCTGATATGTAATAATAACTTCGACGTACAATCTTGTGGATTCTGAGTATTGTTTGCAGCCGATTGCTAAGGCAAGGTGTGTTGTGAATCCGTCAAACGCCGATATTCGCCAGTTCATTCTCGACACATTTACCGAAGGGGACTTCGTTGATCTTTTCTGTGCCGACTATTTCCCACAGGCGGAAAACGACTTTTCGGCGAGTATGTCTTTCGCGCGCAAGGTTCAGACACTCATCTTGTACTGCCAGAATCGCGGCGTCGTAGACAACCTGCTGGCCGCATTACAGAAAGAGCGACCGCAGCCTTATAGGGAACAATTTCCGCGTGACCCTCATGTACCGCAAGTGGTTTTTCGGGCCGCACAGGTCACAATCCGAAACCCGCGTCAGATATTCATAAGTCATGCGCATCAGGATACCGAGTTCGCTCACCGTTTGGCAAGTGACTTAGTGAAACAGGGATGGTCTGTATGGATCACGCCAGACAGCATTCAGCCTGGTGAAAAGTGGGTGAAGGCTATTTCACGAGGGCTGGATGAGAGCGGCATTTGCCTGGTGGTTTTAACACCCTCGGCAAGTGAATCGACCTGGGTAGGCGATGAAACGGCGACTGCGATCGAATTTGTGCACGAAAAAATGATGGGGCTGATTCCCTTGCTGTTTCGTCCATGCAAAATACCAACCGAATTGCGACCTTATCAGCGGATTGACTTCGTGGAAAGTTATGACAATGGTTTGTCTAAACTACTGACTGGGCTTGCTCCTCAGAACATGAACGTAGCATCCGTTCAAGCACAACCAATTATTGTGTCAACGGAGATCGCTCCCAATGTAAAGCCTGCGAATGTTGTGCAGGCAGTTGATCATGGTCGGCTCGCCAGCCAGAACTTACTTAACCGTATACGTGGAATGAGTAAAGTCCCCATGTGGGGATGGGTGGTAGGCGCTGTGGTATTTATCGCATTACTAGCCGTGAGTGCGGTTGTTCTACAACTATTCGCCCCGAAGACCAGCATTGCGTCGCCTTCTGGCTACGCCAGTCCTACTCCGAATGCGGTGTTGACTATCATGTTGTCTCCGAGTCAGGAGGCGACCGCCACGTCGATGCCAGGCTCTACAAGGCCAACCGTGCCCACGATATTGCCTGTACCAACGGTCGCAACGAATGAGATTGTGCTGACGCTGGCTCCGGGCGTGACGATGACGATGGTTCGCATCCCAGTTGGTGTGTTTCTGATGGGCAGCACTGACCGTGACAAAGGTGCATCTAGTGACGAAAAACCGCAGCACAAGGTGACGCTGGATGAGTACCTGATAGGCAAATACCCGGTGACCAATGCGCAGTATGGTTTGTTTGCAAGAACAAAGAGAGTTGGCTTGTTATCGTTTGGAAAAGTAAATGACCCACATTGGTCGATGTCATCCGTCAAAGAGAACCATCCCGTGATGCAGGTCAAATGGGACGACGCTTTGGCATTTTGCGTTTGGGCCAGTCAGGTCACCAGGCGTAAGGTCAAGTTGCCGACAGAAGCTCAATGGGAGAAGACGGCGCGTGGCACGGATGGACGAATATACCCGTGGGGAAATGAAGAGCCGAATTCAAACTTACTCAACTATGCCATGAACGTCAATGATACGACAGCCGTAGGCAAGTACAGCCCGGTGGGGGACAGCCCATATGGTTTAGCGGATATGGCGGGGAACGTATGGGAGTGGACAGCGGATTGGTACAGCGATACTTACTACGCCAGGTCGCCTGCGAGCAATCCGCAAGGCCCAACTTCCGGGCAATATCGCGTGGTGCGCGGCGGCGGGTGGGTCAACGGTTCCAACGGCGCGCGCACGGCCTTCCGCGACGGGGTTAAGCCATGGAGTCGCGACGGTGGCTACGGTTTTCGGGTGGTGGTTTCTACCCATGTTCCATAGAAAAGCAAGTGTGTGAGAACAGAGCGAGTGCCCCCGCAGAAAACGAAATCCCATTGCCCGTGCATCAAAATCGTGGAGTGGAGTCATTGTTAGACCGGAAGCGATTCCGGCTTATGGGGTTGATCCTCAAGAACCCTCGTCGCTTTAGCGCGAGGAGTTGTCAAATTGATGTGGTCTCGGCGTCAGTGGAAAACGCCAGTAATTGGTGATGAACTGTATAATCACAGTATAGAAAAGTCGATTCGACTTCTCCCGCTCTACGAAAAGTGACCGCCGGTGGTCGCCTGTCACCTGCTAAGTGCAGAAATGACTAGTAGAGCGGGTTCTGTTTACTCTCTAAATTCCAGTACGCGCTTCATTTTCGGCGCTAATCAATCATACGGATCAGAGCCTTGCCCAGTGTCGCGTCGCGCAATAGCCCCGGCAACAAGATCAGCAATCTGAAGCAACGGTGTTGCGTGCTGACGCAAACATGAGTCGCGCCGATCTCGCGGTTGTGCTGGGTGTCAGCCCACGGGCAGTAAGCGCACAGCTAAAGAAGCTGAGGATGCCGGCAGCATCCGGCGCAACGGCCACATTGAGGTGGTGGGGGTGTAAACACACACCTTTAGCTATTTCGATTGGCACGGTGGAAACAACTTCATATTTGTGTATCAAAACCTCGGTAGATAACTACAAATACCGAGGATTTGTGACACAATAGGGTTTATGTCTTCAGCCAATACTGAACAGATTATTCAACTTGCCAAGCAGCATAAAATCCTGCGCGCGCGTGATTTGGATCCTTATGGGATTCCACGAACTTATCTTCAGCGCCTCATGGAGCGGGGGTTGCTCTCGCGTATTGGTCGAGGTATCTACGCACTCCCTGATGAACGAGCCAGTGAATACCAGAGTCTCATCGAAGCCAGCCTCATTTTGCCAAAGGGTGTAATCTGCTTGCTCTCGGCATTGCGTTTTCACCACCTCACGACGCAAGCGCCATTCGAGGTCTGGATTGCCACAGATACTAAGGCATGGCGTCCCCAAAATGCTGGCGTTCCTCTGCATATTGTGCGATTCTCTGGATCAGCCATGACAGAAGGTGTAGAGGCGCATCTGCTGGACGGGCAGCAAGTGCGCATCTATAACCCGGCAAAAACAGTAGCAGACTGTTTCAAATATCGTCACAAGATCGGTACCGATGTTGCTGTCGAGTCTCTTCGTGAATACATGCGAAAGCGACTCGCAACGATGGACGAGCTATGGCACTATGCAACAATCTGCCGAGTGAGTAATGTGATGCGTCCATACTTGGAGTCATTAACGTGACAATACAACCCAAGCGCAACTTGCAGGCATCAGTGCGACAACGCCTGTTGAATTTGTCCAGGCAACGTGGTGAAGTGTTTGATCTGGTGCTCAACCTGTATGCTCTTGAGCGTTTACTATATCGGTTGGGCATCTCGGAACTGCGTGATCGCTTTGTGCTGAAAGGCGCATTGCTCTTCGCATTGTGGTCGCCTGTGTCCCATCGACCGACGCGTGACCTTGACCTGCTAGGGTACGGTTCGCCCAATATCGATGAGATAGAGAATGAGTTCAGAAGTCTGTGTGGCATTGATGGTGGAGATGGGATCACGTTCATACCCGATTCTGTTCATGGAGAACAAATTCGCGAGGGAGCCGAATACCAGGGCGTGCGCATAACACTAAATGCTGAGATTGATCATGCGCATATCAAACTACAGATAGACATTGGATTTGGTGATGCTGTCACACCTGCACCGGAATTGATATCATTCCCTACGTTGCTTGACTTTCCTGCGCCGCGCCTGCGCGCATACCCTATCTACACTGTCATCGCCGAGAAGTTTGAAGCTGTTGTGAAGTTAGGCATGGCTAACACACGCATGAAAGATTTCTATGATCTATGGTTTCTGGCACAGCGGTTTGAGTTCAATGGTGATTTGTTGCGTCGCGCAATTAAGGCAACTTTTGATCGGCGTGGCACATCCTTGCCGAGTGTTTTACCGCTTGCATTAAGTGATACATCCGCTGCTGATCCTGGTATAACGACTCAGTGGGCGGCGTTTGTTCATCGGAGCAAACTACTCGCCGTACCCGTTGGATGGGCTGATGTCATTACTGTTCTACGTCAGTTTCTGATGCCACCAGCCATTGCTACCGGAAAGGACGAACCATTCATCAAGCGCTGGGTATTGCCGGGTAAATGGAATGCTCAGGTTAACGCCGATGTTTCGAAATCCGATCAATAACCCGCAGAAGTCACTTGTTCTCTATAACAGGCTTCGCGGTCGAGATCACTCCCACTGCTTGTGGCGGTCGTGTAGGTATAGTCCATGAACGGTTGTGCCCACGTATCCAGTTCAAGCGCCATCGACATGCTATGTGTTGCCCGGCAGGGATGGTGGCCTGGGGGCCGTAGACAAAAAATGTCCCTGAAGACGGACTATTCCAGGGAGTGTTTGTGTTCCTGCTCACAATTTTCTCAAACCGCTCTCATTTCCGTCACATAGGATGAACTCTTTTGTGTTTATTGTGAAAAGAGGAACAAATATGCTTAATGAAACAACTCAGAACGCCAAAAACCTGCCCCGGCGCAACCCGCCCGGCCCGTCGGGATATCCCATAGTCGGCGTTGCACCCCGCATCGGCAAGGACTTTCCTGGGTTCCTGCTGAAAATGGCGGTTGAATACGGCGGAATCACGTTGCTGGAATTGGGTCCCAAGCGCACGTACTTTGTGACGCAACCCGAATACCTCAAGCAGATTCTGGTGGACAATAACCGCAATTACGTCAAAGGCTATGACGCGGTCAAACCGCTGTTTGGCGACGGCCTGTTGACCAGCGACGGCGACACCTGGTTTCGCCAGCGCCGCCTGATGCAGCCCGCATTTCATCACCAGCAACTGGCGTCTTTTGCCAACACGATGATTGACTTCACCGCGCAGATGCTCGATCAGTGGGACATCGTCAAGCGAAATAACCAACCCATTGATGTCGCCGCGGAGATGATGGGGTTGACGCAAAAGATCATCCTCAAGACGATGTTCAGCGCAGACGCAAATGCGAACATGGCCGACATCACCCTCGCCTTCGACATCGCCCTCAACCATTTTAACAACGCGATGTTCTCGCCGCTCAGCCAGATCACCTGGCTGCCGACGGCCGCCAATCGCCGCTATCACTGGGCCTTGCGCACGTTGGATGAGGTTGTGTATGCCATGATCACGGATCGCCGCACGACCCACCGCGACGAGAGCGATCTTCTGACGATGCTCATGAATGCGCGCGACGCCGACACTGGTGAAGGGATGAGCGACAAGCAGATTCGCGATGAGATGATGACGATCTTTCTCGCAGGCCACGAGACAACTGCCACGACACTGTCCTGGGCATGGCATCTTCTCTCGCAACATCCAGAAGCAGCGGACAAGCTGAAGGCTGAGGTTGCCACCGTCCTCGATGGGCGCGCGCCGACGGTCAAAGACCTGCCCAATCTCACTTATACCCGCATGATCATCGAAGAAGCCATGCGTCTCTATCCGCCGGCGTGGATGTTCGCGCGCGTTTCCGTGAACCCGGATGTCATCGGCGGTTTCGACGTGCCCGCCGGTTCGTTAATAATGCTCAGCCCCTACGTGACACATCACTTACCATCAATCTGGAACGATCCGGAGAAATTCGACCCCGGCCGTTTCACGCCTGAGCAGGCCGGGACTCGCCACAAATACGCCTACCTCCCGTTCAGCGGCGGCCCGCGCATCTGTATTGGCAACAGCTTTGCCATGATGGAAGCGCAGTTGATCATGGCGATGATCGTTCAGAAATACCAGTTTCACACCGTGCCGGGTCGCGAGGTGACTCCGCTTGCGCGCGCAACTATGCGGCCTTTTCCCGGAGTGTGGATGACGCTATAGTACAGGCACTATGGCAGACGTTGTAAGTATGGGTGAATTGCTGGTCGAGTTTGTATCGACCAGCACAAACGTTTCTCTCGCTGACTCACCAGGTTTCATCAAGGCGCCCGGCGGCGCCCCGGCCAACGTGGCGGTCGCGGTGCAACGCCTGGGGTTACAGGCGCGTTTCGTCGGAAAGGTGGGCAATGACCCATTCGGCTTGTTCCTGCGCGCAAGCCTTGACGACACCGGCGTCGACACTGGATGCCTGGCTATCGACCCCGTTGCCCGCACGACGGCTGTGTTTGTCGCCGTGTGGGATGACGGGCGCAAGGATTTGTGCTTTTACCGCAACCCCGGCGCCGATATGCTCCTGAATGAAGACGACATTGATGAGCGCATCTTTCAGGATGCGCGTTGCTTCCACTTCGGGTCGATCTCGTTGATCAACGAACCCGCGGCATCGGCGCAACGCAAGGCACAGAAGATCGCGCGGGATCGCGGCCTGATGCTGTCGTATGACCCGAACTACCGCCCTACCCTGTGGCCGGATGCACAGACCGCCCATCGCGTCATCTTTAGTGAATTCCGCAATTGCCACCTTGCCAAGATCAGCGCAGAAGAGTGGGAAGTGGCGACCGGGTGCGCCAACCTCGACGAGGGCATCCGGGCGGTGCTGGGTCAGGGTGTTGAATTGCTCGTGATCAGCCGTGGCGAGCAAGGATCCATTGCCACGAACGGCGTCTACCGCATCGAACTGCCCGCATTTCCGGTCGATGTCGTTGAAACCACCGGCGCAGGCGACGGCTTTATGGCTGCGATGATCGTTAAACTGCTGCCGGAGCGCGAGAAGACCGGCTCATTGGCCAAGGTTGATGAGTGTATCGTGCGCGACGCCCTCTACTATGCGAGCGCAACAGGCGCACTCACCTGCACCAAACCCGGCGCGATCCCCGCATTGCCGACGCGCGAGGCGGTCGCAAGCTTTTTGAGCACACTGGAGGGCGCAGGCGATGACGCAGGCTGACACACTCACACCCGAACGCCTGGCGGGCATGATCGACCACACCTTCTTAAAACCGTTTGGCACACCGGGCGACATCGAGAAGCTGTGTGCCGAAGCGCGCCGGTACCGCTTCGCCATGGTTGCGATTAACCCGGCAGAGGTCGAGAACTGCGTCAGGCTGTTGCGCGGGTCAGGCGTTCGCGTCGGGGCAGCCATCGGCTTTCCGCTGGGTCAGAACACCGCGGCTGTGAAGTTATTCGAAACACGCGACGCGATCGACCGTGGCGCGGGTGAAATCGACATGGTGATTAACATCCGCGCACTTCAATCCGGCGATACGGCGCTGGCGCAATCCGAAATTGAGGCGATGGCAACCGTGTGTCGCCAGGCCGGCGTGATCAGCAAGGTAATCCTGGAAACCTGTTACCTCACGAACGCGGAAAAAGAGACGGTCTGCCGGATGGCTGTCGCGAGCGGTGTTGACTTCGTAAAAACCTCCACTGGATTCGGGACGGCAGGCGCAACGGTGGAGGATGTGCGGTTGATGCGCGCGACAGTTGGGCCGGCCATGGGCGTCAAGGCCGCGGGCGGCATCCGCACACTAGACGGCGCGCGCGCATTGATCGCCGCAGGCGCATCGCGCATCGGCACATCGGCCGGCGTCGCGCTCGTTGAAGAACTTCGCAGACAGACGTCGACACAAGTCCTGTAAAAATTCCCGAAATTGGGTCTTGACAAATCCATCCAAAATCGTTATCCTCTCACCCTAACAAAACTGAATATATTAGCTAGCACTCTTATCCAGAGAGGCAGAGGGAACGGCCCGATGAAGCCTCGACAACCTGAAGTGTCATTCGACATCTCAAGGTGCCAACTCCGACAGCGAAAAACTGGAAGATGAGAGAACGCAGACAATCTCGCTCGATTGTTTTCGCCCTCTTATCGTATATCAAGGTAAGGGGGCGCTTTTGTTTTCAGGATCAGGAATATCCGTTTTTATAGGAGATTGATTTGTAATGGCCGAAGAACACAAGTTTCATTTTGACACCCTGGCGCTGCATGCTGGCACCGCTCCGGATCCCACAACCGGCGCGCGCGCGGTTCCGATCTACCAGACGACATCCTATCAGTTCAAGAACACCGAGCATGCCGCCAATCTGTTCGGCCTGCGCGAGTTCGGCAACATCTATACCCGCCTGATGAACCCCACGAACGACGTGGCGGAGCAGCGCATCGCGGCGCTCGAAGGCGGCGTCGCCGGACTGGTGACAGCATCTGGCCAGGCTGCCGAGACGCTCGCGATCCTCACACTCGCTAAGGCCGGCGATCATATCGTGAGCTCAGCCTCGCTTTACGGCGGCACCTACAACCTGTTCCACTACACGCTGGCCCGCCTGGGCATCGAAACGACCTTCGTTGATCCATCGGATCCGGAGAACTTCCGCAAGGCGATCCAGCCCAACACAAAGGCGATCTACGGCGAAACCGTTGGCAATCCGAAACTGGACATCTTCCCCTTGGAAGCCGTGGCAAAAATCGCACACGAAAACAGCCTTCCGTTGATCATCGATAACACATCGGCATCGCCCTTCCTCGTTCGCCCGATCGAATGGGGCGCGGACATCGTCGTCCACTCCACCACCAAGTACATCGGTGGTCATGGCACATCCATCGGCGGCGTGATCGTCGACAGCGGCAAGTTCGACTGGGCCAGGAGCACCCGCCACGCCGAATTCAACGAGCCCGATCCGAGCTACCACGGCCTGATCTACTCGCAAGCGCTCGGCCCAATTGCCTACATCATCAAAGCGCGCGTCCAGGTGCTCCGCGACATCGGCGCATCGCAGTCACCCTTCAACTCGTTCCTGCACATTCAGGGTCTTGAGACATTACCCGTGCGCATGGAACGCCACATTGCCAATGCCAACGCTGTGGCTGCTCATCTGGCGCAGCACGCCCAGGCATCGTGGGTCATCCATCCCAGCCTGCCCAACTATCCGCAGAAGGAAGAGGTCAAGCGTGTCGCGCCAAAGGGTTTGACGGCGCTCATTGGCTTTGGCATCAAGGGGGGGCGCGACGCCGGTCGCAAGTTCATCGACAACCTTAAGCTGTTCTCGCATGTTGCCAACATCGGCGACGCGAAGTCGCTGGCGATTCATCCCGCATCGACGACGCACTCGCAGTTGACCGCAGCAGAACAGGCCAGCACCGGCGTGACCGATGACTTTATCCGCTTGAGCATCGGCCTTGAGGATGTGCGCGACATCACCTGGGACCTGGATCAGGCGTTGGAAATAGCTTCTAAGTAAGCCTTGCTCTCATGGCGACGCCCAGGCGCAATACACCTGGGCGCCGCCGAAAAACACACCGCGCGCATGACCAATTACCGGCTCACCACCCGCCTCGTTCACGAAGGCGAACACCTCGACAAACAGGCCGGGGGATCTCCGACCGCAATGCCGATCTACACGAGCACCACGTTCGTGCATCCCAGCAGCGCTCAGCTCGATCAGGCCTTTGAACAGGGCAGCCGGGAAGGTCAGTTCGTCTATACCCGTTACGGCAACCCCACTGTATCGGGGTTGGAAGCCGTGATGACTGCGGCTGAAGGCGGTCGCGGCGCCGTCGCATGTTCTTCGGGGATGATGGCGATTTATCTTGCGCTCCTCGCCGCTGGCACGCCCCGAGGCGCGACGGAACATCATCCTCGTCACATCCTCGCCGCGCAAGACTTGTTTGGGTCGACACATGTGCTCCTGCGCAACTTTTTCAGCGCGCAGGGAGTGGGCGTCAGCTATTTCGACTCAACCAGCCTGGACTCGCTTGAGGCCGCGCTTGATGAACACGAACCCGATGTTGTGTTGATCGAATCGCTGTCGAACCCGCTGTTGAAGATCGCCGACATTGCCGCAATCGCAGAATGCGCTCACGCGTGCGACGCGCGTCTCGTCGTGGATGCAACCATGACCACGCCCATCCTTCACCAGCCGTTGGCGCAGGGCGCCGACATCGTGGTGCACAGCGCGACGAAATATCTGGGCGGGCATGCCGATGTCTCCGGAGGCGTGCTGGTTGCGCGCACCGGGTTAATGGCTGACACCGCTGTGAAGTACTCGCGGCTCATCGGCGCCAACCTCGGCCCGTTTGAGGCGCGCCTGGTCGCGCGCGGCATCAAGACACTGTCGCTGCGAGTCCGACAGCAATGCGCCAACGCGCAGCGAGTTGCAGCGTGGCTGCAGCAACAGCCTTGTGTCTCAACCGTCATCTATCCCGGCCTGGAATCACATCCGCAGCACGCACTCGCAATGCGCGCTTTCGGCGGCCTGTATGGCGGCATCGTGACGTTTGAGCTAGCCGAAGCAACGCGCGACAACGCGTTGCGTTTCATGGATCACCTCAAGCTCGTGCTCGCGGCCACCAGCCTCGGCGACATCTACACACTGATCACCTACCCGCCAATTTCCTCGCATCGAGACCTGAGCCCGGAACAACGCAAGGCACAGGGCATCAGCGATGGCATCCTGCGGTTATCCGTCGGCATTGAGGACGCGGACGATATCATTGCCGATCTCGCGCAGGCTTTCGAACAACAGCCATTGACGCCATCTACAAACACTGTAGAATTCAAACCATAATCAAATAGGACCGGAGCTTGGTTAGGCCAGGCTGAGAGGTCGGTTGCGGCGCAATTGCGCCGGCTATGCCGACGACGGTGTTACCTGATCCGGATAATGCCGGCGGAGGAAGTGAGCATGATTTTGAGCCACCCCGGCATTGCCCTGGGTGGCTTTTTTGTCGCCATCTCCGGCTCTCGTAACATCCGCTGCCGGAGAGGAAAACAAATGTCCAGTATTCATATTGTTAAGAGACTGATGATCACATTCGGAACCGCCAGCATTCTGCTTGCGGCTTGTGCGAGCGCAGCGACGCCGGCGGCAACCGCGCCAAGCGCGACTAAGGCGCCTGAACTGACTGCGCCAACAGCTACGCCTAAGGCGACGGTTGCGCCTAAGGCAACTGTCGCCCCGACGGCAACCGCTGCCCCCACAGCGACTACGGCGCCAACAACGACGCCCGCAGCGACATCGAGCGCTCCCCGCACACTGACTGTCATGACGCACGACAGCTTCACGGCCAGCGACGATGTCTTGAAGGCATTTGAACAGGCGAATAACGTCAAGCTGAACATCCTTAAAAGCGGCGACGCCGGCGCCGCACTGAACAAGGCGATCCTGGCAAAGGGCAATCCGCTCGCGGACGTCTTCTACGGCGTCGACAACTCGTTCATCAGCCGCGCCCTTGAGGCGGGCATCTACGAACCCTACGCAGTCACTGGCGCAAGCATTCCGGCCGAGTTCAGCGGCGACACCGCCAACCCGCCGCAGGTCACCGCCATCGACTATGGCGACGTGTGCATCAACTACGATAAAGCCTACTTCGCCCAGAAGAAGTTGGCGTTGCCAAAGACACTGGATGACTTGGGCAAACCCGCTTACAAAGGCTTGCTGGTTGTGGAAAACCCTGCCACATCCTCGCCAGGTCTGGCCTTCATGCTGGCGACCGTGGCGCATTTTGGCGCCGATAAGTTCCTCGACTACTGGAAGCAACTGAAAGCAAACAACATCAAGGTCGTGGATGGCTGGGATGCCGCATACAACACGGAATTCAGCGGTTCAGCCGGCAAAGGCAGCTACCCGCTGGTGCTCAGCTACGCCTCTTCGCCGCCAGCTGAGGTTGTGTTCGCTACGACCCCGCTGACTGTGTCACCAATCGGCACACTGCTGGGCGACGACATGTGCTTCAGGCAGATTGAGTACGTGGGCGTCTTGAAAGGCGCGAAGAACCTTGACCTCGCGCACAAGTTCATCGACTTCCTCGCCAGCGCCAAATTCCAGGAGGATATGCCGCTCCAGATGTTTGTGTTCCCGGTGAACCCGCAGGCCGCGTTGCCGGACGCGTTCATCAAGTACGCTCAGATTCCTGCAAAACCTGCGAGAATGCCGGCTGACGAAATCGCCAAAAATCGCGACGCCTGGATTCAGAGCTGGACAGAAACTGTAACGCACTAAACACACTCACTAATCAGAAACCGCAAGACGCTTCATACTTCATACTTTCCTAAACAGCGGTCAGTGGAATGACTACCGGAAATACCATCGTGACGCAGCCAGACCAGCGGCGAAAGGGCTTTACGCTTTCACCGCTGGCGCTCGTTGTCATTCCACTGGCTTTTCTCAGCGCGTTTTACTTCTACCCGATTTTCTCAATCGTTCGCCTCAGCCTTGCGCCGGCCGGGACGCTTGACATCAGCGCGTTCGGCAAGATCGTCGGGTCATCGTATTACCTTAAAACGTTGTGGTTTACACTGTGGCAGGCCGTTGTGTCAACCGGCCTGACGCTGGCAGCCGGGTTGCCCGCCGCCTATGTCTTCGGCCACTATAACTTTCGCGGCAAGGGGCTGCTGCGCGCGCTTTCCACCGTCCCGTTCGTGCTGCCCACCGTAGTCGTGGGTGCGGCGTTCACCTCGCTGATCGGCCCCAACGGCGTGCTGAACACACTGTTGATGGGCGTGATGGGACTGGAGAAACCGCCGATCCAGTTACTCGGCACGATCTGGATGATCCTGCTCGCGCATGTCTTCTTCAACTTCACAGTCGTCCTGCGGATCGTGGGTTCTTTCTGGGCAAACCTGGATCAGTCGCTGGAAAACGCAGCGGCTGTGTTGGGCGCAGGACGGTTGCGACGGTTCGTCGAGATCACCCTGCCCTTGCTGAGTCCCGCAATCCTTGCCGCCGGATTGCTGGTCTTCATCTTCGACTTCACCAGTTTTGGCGTCGTGCTCATCTTGGGCGGCAGCCAGTTCGCAACACTTGAGGTGGAGATCTATCGCCAGACGGTCAACGTATTCAACCTCCCGGTCGCCGCCGCGTTGTCGCTCATCCAGGTGCTCTTTACGCTCCTTCTCACGATAGTGTATACGCGCTTACAGACGCGCGCCGCGCGCCCCCTCAATCTGCGTCCGACCCAGCAAACGCTTAAGCGCGCAACCACAACACCTGCGCGCTTACTGATCGGCGCCACGGTGACTTTCATGCTCCTGCTATTGATTGCGCCGCTTATCGCGCTGGTTGTGAAAGCGCTGGGGGACGGCGTCCAACCGCTCAGCGAGTTGTTCATCAACCGGCGCGGGTCGTATTTCTATGTGCCGCCCGTAGTTGCGATTCAAAACTCACTCTTAATTGCAACCGCGACGGTGCTTGCCTCGCTCTTTCTTGGGACAATTGCAGCCAGCGTGCTTGCCTACGCCGGTCAAACGTCCTCGACGATGCGAATACGCTGGTCCGCATTTCTTGACCCGATCTTCATGTTGCCGCTGGGCACATCGGCGGTAACGCTCGGTTTCGGCTATATCATCTCGCTGGATCATCCGCCGCTCGACCTGAGAGCGTCGCCCATCCTCCTGCCCATTGCGCACACACTCGTGGCGTTCCCATTTGTGGTGCGGTCGCTTTTGCCTGTTCTGCGCGGCATCCGGCCAGACTTGCGTCAATCGGCCGCCGTGCTGGGCGCATCACCGTGGCGCGTGTGGCGTGAAATCGACCTGCCTATCGTTGCTCGCGCCATGCTGGTCGCTGCGACGTTTGCCTTTGCGATATCGATGGGCGAATTCAGCGCAACGGCGCTGGTGGCGCGCCCCGAATTCCCAACCATGTCGGTCGTCATCTATCGCTTCCTAGGCTTGCCAGGGGCGCTGAACTATGGCCAAGCCATGGTGATGAGCGCCATCCTCATGCTGGTCTGTTCCGCCGGCATCATTTTGATCGAGCGCGCGCGATTCGGCGATGTAGGAGAATTCTGACCACGCTCACAATGAAACAGACTACATCAGACATCCTTTTGCAGGTCAGTCACGTCGTGAAGTCCTTCGGCGCGACCAGTGTGTTGCGCGATGTCAGCTTCGATGTCGCGCGCGGCGAGATCGTCTGCCTGCTTGGGCCGTCAGGCTGCGGCAAGTCCACCCTGCTCAACATCATCGCGGGTCTTGAACACGCCGACAGCGGTTCCGTCTTCGTAAATGGCGAAGACATCTCTGGCACTCCCGTGCACCGGCGTGGTTTCGGGCTGATGTTCCAGGGTCTGGCGCTGTTTCCACATCGAAATGTCGCCGACAACATCGCATTTGGTTTGCGAATGGCGCAGCAGGACAAGACCGCAATCAGTCAACGGGTTGCCGAGGTGCTTGAACTGGTCGGGCTCGCCGGATTTGAAAAGCGCGACGTCAACCAGCTTTCAGGCGGTGAACAGCAACGCGTCGCCCTGGCGCGCAGCCTGGCGCCCCGCCCAAAACTGCTCATGCTGGACGAGCCGTTGAGTTCACTCGACCGCGCCCTGCGTGAGCGATTGATGGATGAACTGCGCGAAATCCTGACGCATGTGGGGCAAACAGCTATCTATGTCACGCATGACCAGCAAGAAGCCTTTGCGCTTTCAGATCGCATGGTGATCTTAAACGCAGGACAGATCGCACAAAGCGGTGCGCCGCGCGACATCTACCAGTATCCGGCGGATGCATTTGTCGCCAGATTCCTGGGACAGACGAACCTGCTCGCAGGCACAGTGCGCGCCGCTGACAAGCGCCTGGTGCACACGGCAGTAGGGCCGCTGGTGCTCGAAAATGAATCCTGCAATGAAGGAACGGTCACCGTCCTCGTGCGTCCGGATGCGGCGCTGATCAATGGCGAAGCCAACCGCATTGCCGGTACGCTCTACGAGCAGACTTTTCGCGGGCGCAACACACGAATCACTTTCAAGACAGACGCCACCACGTTGATCTTTGAACTGGACTCAACCGCCCCCCTACCACCACTGGGTTCAGCGCTCATCTTGTCGCTGCGACCCTCGGCAATCACGTGCCTCCCGCAGACAACGGTTTAATCAGGACACGTCCGCCAATGTGGTGTTCTCGAGTTTCTCGGAAACATAGTCGCGGATGTCTCTGAACACACTCACCAGCTTCTTCTCCTTCTCGATTGGCGTGGATTCGTAGAAATACTTGCTGACCGACTCCGTAGGCGCGAGGGCGCCGTCAAACAGGCGGATGATTTCAGCCAGTGATATCTTGTCAGAGGATTTCGCGAGTTTGTAGCCGCCATGTTGTCCCTTCGAGCTGCGCAGGTATTTACCGCGCGTCAGCGCCAGCAGGATTTGCTCGAGGAACTTCGCTGGGATTTTTTGCGCCTCGGCGATCGTTTCGGCTGACACGTAACCCGTCGCATTACTGCGCGCAAGATAGACCAATGCCAGAAGTGCGTATTCACTGCGTGATGTCAGCTTCATGATTCATCCTGTGCTGTCAAGGGATGATGCAATCATACTTCACGCATTGCGCCCTGACCTTCCCTATGAGTGCGAATGCACCGACTGTGTTGAGAAGTGTATATGCGGGAAACACTCCGGGACGTGCGAATCCCAGACATGATGCGAACTCCATGTCCAACCGCCCGAATCCTGCGCCGGCGCCGCTTCCTTATAGGTGTTGAATCGCGAGAAATCCATCCGCCAGATGTCGCCGTCGCGCGGTGGAAGCGCGCGTCCATCACCGTCAGCGAGCACTTGCAGGCCTGCCCAGGGCAACTGCAGTTCAACCGTCCACCCTCGGTCGCGATCCTCATTCTGGTTGATGGTGCCATCCACATAAACCGCACTGCGCAGCCCGGGATAGTCCCACTCCCAGAATCCGATGCGCGCGCCGCGCGGATGCTTAAAACCGACGCCATCCCACGGGCGCGCGCCAAGGGCGTCTCGCCGCAACTCAGGCCGATGGGCGTATTTGTGATGTGCGTCATCCCACACAAACAGCACCTCATAGAGTGTGCCAAAGGCATTGATCTCGAACTCGTAATAGGCATCCTGGCCGGCGATGAACACCTCGACATCGTTGTCGTAGTAGATCAAGGAATCGCGTTGTGTGAGCGTCGCCTGCACAAACGGCTCCTCCACCCAGAAGCCGATATAAAGATTCACGTCATCCCAGAGCACTGCGGCGCGGGTGTCATGGAGGGCGCGCCCGCCACTCACAAGGTCAACGAAGCGCGGCGACCGAGGGGCATGCTGCCAGGCCGGCTCGTCAAGACGGCCATCAATCGTGATGGGTTCATCGGTGCGATAGGCGGTGTAGTGCTCTACCTGGCTCAGCTCACACGGAAACTGGTTGTGTTGTTCGGACATGCAATCATCCCTTCCTGAAGTCTGTGACGTCATTCTATCGCCCTATCGCCGGTGTGCATTTGGTTTGATCTGTGGCATCAGATATTGGATATACTCCTCCAGGCAGGCCGGGTCGCCGTTCAGCGGCTGGAATACAACCGAATCTACTCCTGTGGCGATGACGCGTTGTATGGCATCGGCGGCCTGATCCGGCGTTCCAGCGGCGGACATGGCATCGAGCCACTCATCAGGCATGTGCTCTGCGACCCCAGCGACCCCATGAGCCAGAATGAACGCAGCAACATCTGCCGTGATCCCCAATGTGTCCGTGTGCGCATCGACCCAGGGCAACCAATCAGCCAGAGATCGTCGCGCAGCAGCACGCGCCATCGCGCCATCAGGATTCACTTTCACATCCAGATAGACGACTGTGCGATGTCGGGTGCGACCGGCTTCTGCCATGCCGGCGCGGATATGCCCCTGCGCCCAGCGAATATACGCGGGCGAGGACATTGCAGTCAGGATCGTGCCGTCGCCAACGCGCCCGGCCAGGCGCAACGACTTTTCCCGCATCGCGCCGACATACAGCGGGGGAACACTGATCGGAGTCAGATGCATCTGCACCTTATCTAGTTTTACCTGTTCGCCCTGTGCTGTGACGATTTCGCCATTCAGAAGCTGACGTATGGCGGTCACAGTTTCACTCAAAGACTTCATGGTCGATTTTGGCGCAGCGCCGATCTGTGCCATCCAGGCGGCGAGACCGTGCCCAAAGCCCGGCAAAATACGATCCGGGAAAGCGCGCGCCAGAGTCGTCAATTCCATCGCCGCGAACAATGGATTAAGCGATGTCGCAGGCAGGAGACCAATCCCGACTTTCAGTCTCTGCGTGGCAGACAGCGCAATCGCAGCAGAGGTTAAAGCGCCCGGCAGGAAACAGTCGTCCCACAGCCACAACTCATCGAAACCAGCAGCCTCAGCCCGACGCGCATAGTCAGCTAACGTTTCGGGCGGGAAACCTGGGTGGAAAATTACACCAATCGCAGGTGTGGATATAACATTATTCATACTAACTCCTATACCGTGGTTACATCTATCCGATCATACGCTTCATGCATTCCCACAAATCGAATGTAAACCACACCATTTGGTTATGAAGGAACGATTTGTTCAATAGCAACTTTCAATACTCTGGCAATGGCAGATACGACATCCAATGAACCTTTGCGTTTGTTTGTCTCTAACTGAGATAGATAAGGCACACTGATACCTGCTTGTTTAGCCAGATCCGTTTGTGACAGCCTTCGAAATTCGCGCCAGACTTTGATCCCATTTTCTCCATCCAAAATAGCATTTACCACTTCACCAGGGATCAGCTCATCATCGCCGCGTTCTACATCTGCTTTCGCACTGTCGTAGTCGTGAACATCCTCCAGCATTTCTGCTTTTTCTACGAGTTGAAGGTAGGTTTCGTAGGGTATAACCGCCCATTCCGGTTTGTCATTTTGCCTAATCACTTGCACACTCATTTATACACCTCTGCTCTGGGGCAATTTTCAACACAATAATCACAACTTCATCCTGGTTGATTTCATAAATTACGCGCCAATCCCCAATCCGCAAACGATACCCTGGTCTACCTTGCAGTTTTTTTGCATTCGGGATCGAGGCAAATGGATCCAAAGCAACTTGCTCTAACTTCTCGCGAATTAACTGGGCCGTATTTCTGGGCATTTTGAGTAATGCTTTCGCGGCCTGGATGGTGTAGGTAATTCTATATACACTCACATGTTAGCATATCGCCAATAAAAATTCAATACAAATTAGCTTATTGCAAAACATCAGGCAAACAGTTGAGTAAGGCCAAGAGAGTAGCGAAACGCGTCAGCACATGGGGCAAGCTCGTATAGCAATCTCAGAAACTCACCGGCGTGTGCGCGTTCCTCGTCCGCTATGTCCTTGAGCACATCCACGACGAGTTTGTTGTCAGTGGACTCGGCAAGCTGCATATACATCTGAGTCACTTCGTGCTCCTTGAAGTTTATTCTGTGTTTGCCTCATAGATATCACAGAACGCTTGGTGGTTTTGTTTGAATGCTGAAAGAATAACGGGGTCGAAATGCTCCGGCAAAGTGCGGCCATCGCCGTGCGTTATGATGTCGACGGTCTTCAGGTGGTCAAATGCCGGCTTGTATGGCCGCTTGCTTCGGAGGGCATCATAAATGTCGCATATATTCATAATGCGCGCCGTCAGTGGAATGCACTCGCCACGCTTTCCGTTTGGATACCCGCCCCCGTCCCAACGCTCATGGTGATTGAGTGCGATCTCGGCGCCCATAGCGAGATACGATGACTTACTATTGCCAATGATCATCGATCCTATCAAGGCGTGCCCCTTAAGAACCTCCCACTCGTCCGGCGTTAAGCCGCGCGGTTTGAGAAGAATGTGGTCCGGGATGCCTATTTTGCCGATGTCATGCATTGGACTTGCGAAAAAGATTCTGTCGGTGAACTCTCCATTTAAGTGAAGCATGGTGGCAAGCTCGCGACAGTAATAACTGATTCGCTGCACATGAGCGCCGATGTCATCATCTTTGTTTTCCACCGCGCGCGTAAGCATGTAAATGGTTTGCAGATAGCTATCCTGAAGATCGGCAGTCCGTTCCTTCACTTTTTGTTCCAGGTCATCGTTGTAACTGTGCAACACCTTGTGCAACAAACGCACTTCCATCATATTTTGAACGCGCACCAGCACCTCGGCCAGTTCAAAAGGCTTGCTGATAAAATCCTTTGCGCCAACCTGAAGCGCGCGTAGTTTGTGACCAGGTTGGGCGGTGATGACAAGCACCGGGAGGTAGCCTTCCCGTTCAATCATCTTAAGCCCCTCGATCACTTGGAAGCCATCCATTTCCGGCATCTGAAGATCGAGCAGAATCAAATCGTAGCGGTTTTTAAGGTGAAGTTCACAAACCTCGCGCGGTTCTGTCGTAAATGTGACCGAAACATATCCGGCGCCACGCAGTATTCTTTCGAGCAGAAGAATATTGACTTCCTGATCGTCGACGATCAGGATTTTACCGTGAAGAATATCAAATGGGGTTACCATGAGAATCGAAAAGTCTTGCTATTGCTCCATTAGGATTTTACTCCTGCATATTCCAACGCCACATCCAGGGCATCCATGAACTCACTTACCTTGATCGGCTTGGTGATATACAGTAAAAATCCTGCCTGTAGACCATTCTTGACATCGCGTGGCATGGCATTTGCGCTGAGGGCAATGACGGGTATATGCTCCGTCGTCGGATTCGAACGCAACCTTATTAGGGCTTCGAAGCCGCTGATGTCTGGCAGATTTATGTCCATCAGAATTACGTCGGGCTGGGAAACACGCGCAACTTCAATGCCGCTATTCCCGTTCACCGCGGTCAGCAGGCGCATGTCAGCGCGGCGCGCAATGATTAACTCGACCAGTTTCAGGTTCGCCGGGTTGTCTTCTACGTAGAGGAGCGTATGCATCCGTGCTCCGCGATCTATGTCCGGTTGGGCCAATGCCGCTCCATCACCCACATTCACTGCGAGGTGTGGCTCAACAACCGAACTGAGTTCGAACCAGAACACGCTACCCACCCCAACAGTGCTTTCCACCCCGATAGCGCCGCCCATCAGTTCGACCAGTCGCTTACTCACGACAAGACCGATGCCGGTGCCTTCCACGCCGGCAGCATCCTGTCCCAGACGGTTAAATGCCTGAAATAGCTGCCCCAGTTGTTCTGGACTCAGCCCCGCGCCGGTATCCCTGATATTCACACGAATGCGCCCCGAATGACCCTCTGTGTATTTCACCTCAACCACTCCCTGGTTGAGGTTGTATTTGATCGCGTTGGTGAGCAGATTGATGATAACCTGCTTCAACCGAGTCCGATCGGCGCGCACATAGCAGGGGATGTCAAATCGGGGAAAGGTCAGCTTAATGTTACGCTGTTGCGCCTGCTGTTCAACCATACCCTTGCATTCGAGCATGACCTCGGCCAGCGAGACGGGTTCCGGCGAAAGCGGCACCTGACCGGATTCGACCTTTGCCAGATCGAGAACTTCGTTGATCAATGTCAGTAGATGCCAGCCCGCCCGAGTAATCTGGTCCAGGCTTTGCTTCTGGATGGGAGTTGGCGGTGGGGTATCCGACTCCATCAACTGGGCAAACCCGAGAATGGCATTGAGCGGGCTGCGCAATTCATGGCTCATGCTGGAAAGAAACTCCGATTTGGCGAGGTTGGCTTTTTCTGCCACAGATCTGGCGCTCTCTAGTTCGACGTTCTTTGCCCTCAGTGCCTGATCCAGGAGATCGCGCTCGGTGACGTCACGGAACACCAACACTGCGCCGACAACCTGACCCTCGTGATCGCGAATCGGTGCGCAACTGTCTGCGATAGCACATTCGCTATCATCGCGCGCAATCAGAATGGTATGGTTGGCCAGGCCATGTATCGTGCCCAGCGTCAAAGTTTCCGCTACCGGGATAGTTGCAGGCTGACGGGTTTCGTGGTTGACAATATGAAAAATCTCGCCCACCGGGCGACCAATGGCATCCACCCGTTCCCAACCGGTAAGTTGTTCGGCTTGAGGATTCAGAAGCGCCACCAGCCCACTGGCATCAGTGGCTATCACGGCATCTCCGATGGAGTTGAGAGTAACCGCGAGCTTTTCTTCATTGACCCGCAAGGTGATGTTGGCCTGTTGCAGTTTTTTGTTCAGCTCTTCCTGAATCTCGAGAAAATGCTGTGTTTCGAGATGAATTAAACTCTTAAGCCGCTGTTGTGTATCTCGATAGATCAAATAGGCGAACAAAAGTGCCAGCAGCAGCGCAAACAGGCTGGAGATAACGATGAGGATGAATAGAAAGCGCATGTTCGCTTCGAAGTCTGTTTCATGCTGAAGCAGCGCGCCTTCCCCAATCTGGTTGATGCTGTTAATCTCGGCCCGAACCAAATCCATCAACCGCTTGCCCTCGCCGGTGCGCACAAACGCTATCGCAGCAGTCACGTCATGGCTGCGGTACAACTCCACCGTATGCGATATATTATCCAGGCTGGCAGCCACCAATGGAGCCAGTATATCGAGATGTTTCTGTGTTGCACTGGCTGAGGTAAGTTGACGCAACTCTTCTACGCGGCTGCCGAAGCTATCGCGCACCGCCACATACGGCTTTAGAAATGCCTCGTCACTGGTCAACAAGTAGCCACGTTCACCGGTTTCGGCGTCTTTCAATGCAGACAGCAAATTGTCCGCACTGATCAATGCCAGGAAAGTCTGCCTTCGCAACCGGGCTGATTCCTCGATCTGTCCGAAAGACCAGAACAAAACTACGACTCCCAGTGCCACAAGTAAGGCCGCTCCGGCAAACAAAGCGATGATTCTAAAGTTTACTTTCATGATTATTTCAGCCGCCGCCCAAAGCAAAACCCACATTTTGCTTGAGTTCATCCATCACCAGGAGTTCATCCATTCAGCACAGATTCGCTCGATCAGAAAGGTAATGAGATTTTGTTCCGGCATGTTCCAACGCAACATCCAGCGCATGCATGAACTCATTGACCTTGATCGGTTTGGTGATATATCGCAAGAATCCTGCATTCAAGCCCTTTTCGATGTCCAGGGGCATGGCATTGGCACTGATGGCAACGACGGGGATATGCGCTGTGGCCGGGTCTGAGCGCAGTCTTTTCAGCGCTTCGTAGCCGTTGATGTCAGGGAGATTGATGTCCATCAGGATCACATCCGGATGGGAAACGCGCGCAATCTCGACTCCATCGCGCCCGGTCACTGCGGTCAACAGGCGCAGATCATCGCGTCGCGCGATGATCTGCTCAACCAGCTTCAGGTTCGCCAGGTTATCTTCTACATAGAGGAAGGTGTGCAGCCGCACTCCACGATTCACACTCGGTTGGGCTATTACTGCGCCTCCCACATTCACCGATAGGTGTGGCGCAACTTCCGACATGAGTTCAAACCAGAACTCGCTTCCCACCCCAACGGTGCTTTCCACGCCGATTATTCCCCCCATCAGCTCAACCAGACGCTTGGACACCACGAGGCCGATGCCCGTGCCTTCTATGCCGCTGGCGTCCTGTCCGAGACGATTGAATGGTTGGAATAATTGCGCCATCTGTTCCGGGAACATGCCGGCGCCAGAGTCCCTTATGCTCACGCGAATGCGCCCCGGTGTATTCGCGGTGCATTTGACGTCAACCATTCCCTGGTTGACGTTGTATTTGATCGCGTTGGAGAGCAGGTTGATGATAACTTGCTTCAACCGAGTCTGATCAGCGCGCACAAAGTATGGAGTGTCGAAACTGGGAAAGGTCAGTTTGATGCCGCGCTGTTGCGCCTGTGGCTCGATCATGCCTTGACATTCACTTAGGACTTCAGCCAGCGACACCGGTTCCGGTGAAAGCAGAACGTGCCCGGACTCAACCTTAGCGAGATCGAGGATTTCGTCGATCAACTTCAGCAGGTGCCATCCCGCCTTCAGAATCTGGTCTATGCTTTGCTTCTGGGCGGGCGTTGGCGGCTGGGAATCCGACTCCATCAACTGTGCGAATCCAAGAATGGCGTTGAGCGGGCTGCGCAATTCATGACTCATGCTGGAAAGAAACTCCGATTTGGCGAGGTTGGCTTTTTCCGCCACTGATCTGGCGCCCTCCAACTCGACATTCTTTTCCCGCAACACCTGATCCAACCGATTGCGCTCGGTGATGTCGCGCGCAGCGGCGAACATACCCTGCAGCTTCCTGTCGCGATCGTAGAAGGTCGTGGCATTGTAGGACACAGCAGTTTCTCTGCCGTCAAAGGCGCGCGCAGTAAGTTCGTAATTAGTGACTTTCTTTTCGCTCAGCACCAGCTTGATGCTTGTTTCGGCCCGTTCTGGATCGGTGAAGTAATTCTTGAAGGGGGCGCCAATCAACTCGTCGCGCGTGCAACCCGTGAGCGCCTCCATCTGTTTATTGACATCAGTGATGATACCGGACGGATCAGTGGTAATCAACGCATCGATGTTGGATTCGAACAGGGAGCGCGTGTAGAACTGTTGGTCGCGCAACCGTTGACTGAGCAGCTTCTGCTCGGCCTCGATCTGCTTGCGCACTGTATTGTCGGTGCCGATCAATAGGTAACCGATGATGGTGTCTTGATCGTCGCGCAGCGCCGTGACCGACACAACCGCTGGGAACCGACTGCCATCCTTACGGATATAAGTCAATTCGTAAATGTCCTCAATCCCGCGCGAGGCTTTGAACACCAGTGCTTCGAAACCCGGCGTAATCGGCGTAGAGAGTTCGATGCTCAATGACTTGGCGCGACCGATCACTTCCTGCGGATCCGAAATGTCTGCCGGTGTGATCTTGTTCAATACATCAGCGGCCGCATAGCCAAGCATGCGCTCAGCGCCAACATTGAAAATTTGAATGACGCCCATTTCATCGGTGGCAATACTCGAAAAGTTGGCGCTGTTGAATATCGCTTTCTGCAAAGCTCCCGCCTTAAGCAGGGATTCTTCCGCCTGCTTGCGGGCGGTATTGTCGGTGCCGATCAACAGGTAACCGATGATTGTGCCTTGATCATCGCGCAATGCCGTGACCGACACGACCGCCGGGAAGCGACTGCCATCCTTGCGAATGTAGGTTAATTCGTAGATATCCTCGATCCCGCGTGAAGCCTTGAACACCAAAGCCTCGAAGCCCGGCGTAATCGGCGTTGCAAGTTCGATGCTCAATGCCTTGGCGCGACCGATCACTTCCTGCGGATCCGAAATGTCGGCTGGTGTGATTTTGTTCAGGACGTCGGCGGCCGTATAGCCCAGCATGCGCTCGGCGCCGATATTGAATATCTGAATGACGCCCTTTTCGTCGGTGGCAATACTTGAAAAGTTGGCGCTATTGAGAATCGCGTTCTGCAAGGCCCCGGTTATTAACAAGGACTCTTGGGGTCGAGCACCAATGGCGCCTGTAGCAGCGACTATGATGGGCTTGAGAATGGCGGGATCGTGGATAATGTTGAGCATAACCGGCCTCCTTTTCACATGCGAATACGTCTATCTATTCGCACGGCCGATAGTGAGAGAATATCCCACTAACTTATGTCAATCTTATCACACTAAGTCATATGCGTTCGCACAGTTGACATGCTTGCTTAGAACTGAGACCGGCGCCCCTGGTTCAGTGCGCATACAACCATCACACCGGACTAAGCTGCTGGTCTGAATTTATACCCATACACCAGCATGCCGCGTTCGCCATCTTCCCGCAGCACGCGCGTGACCATCTCAACTGGCATACCGACCTGCACGTCCTTCGCCTCAACATCGGTCAACTGTGCCGTGATGAGTGGTCCCTCCGCCAGGCGCACCAGTGCCACCATGTAGGGCGCATACTTTTCAAATCCCTCTGGCGCCGAGTGAATTGTGCTGTAGGAGTAGACCTCGCCTTTCCCACTGAATGTGTACGGTGTTTTCGCCTCGTGATCGCAGGTGGGGCACACATCGCGCGGCGGAAAAATCTTGTTCCCGCAATTGCCACACACTTCGCCCTTCAACTGATATCGCTGTCCCGTCGTCCGCCAGAATCGTGCTACTTCCATGATGTACACCTATTAAGTATGAGTATATGAATTAAAAGCTGCTTTCCAGAATGGTTGTAACGACTGTTGCGCCGCTACCGCCGATGTTTTGCGCCATGCCCAACCGGGCGTTGGCTATCTGACACTTGCCAGCATCGCCGCGCAACTGAGTCGCCAGTTCGACAATCTGATACATGCCCGTCGCCCCAACGGGGTGACCGCGCGCCTTCAAGCCGCCCATCGTCGTGATCGGAATCCGGCCTCCGGGCGTGATATGACCTTCTTGCGCAAGCCCGACACCCTTGCCGCGCGGCGCAAAACCTGCTGCTTCGAGCGACAGCGCCGACATAATCGTGAAGGCGTCGTGCACCTCAAACAGATCCATGTCCGCCGGGCCGACGCCGGCCATCGCATACGCCTTCTGCGCGCTGATCGACCCGCCCTCCAGAAAGAGCGGATCACGGCGATCATGCACAGCCACGCTATCCGTCGCAATCGCGGTGGCGCGAATACGCACCGGTTTGTCGGTGAACTCACGGGCAATTGCAGTCGGCGCCAGGATGACGCACGCGGCGCCATCCGCGATTGGCGATGAATCGAGCAGGCTGACCGGGTCGGCAATCATCTTCGACTCGGCAAACTGCTTATAGGTAATCGGCGCATGGAACATCGCGTAAGGGTTATTGACCGCATTGGCATGAGCGTTGATGGCAAAAGGCGCAAAGTCCTCTTTCTTGTAGCCAAACTCATACATATAGCGCCGCATCAACAACGCGTTGATGCTGACGAACGACAACCCGTGCAGCGCCTCATAGTCGCCATCTGCGGCCATGGCCAGCGCTGAGGTCACCGTAGCGCTCTGCCGGTCGGTCATTTTTTCCACGCCGACGCAGGCTACAAAATCGCTGATCCCGCCCGCAACCGCGATGTAACCCATCCGCAGCGCCGCAGCGCCGCTTCCACACGCCGCCTCAATGCCGACCGCTTCGACGCCGCGCAGACCCGCGAAGTCCGCGATGATCGCGCCAATATGCTCCTGCCCAGTCAACTCGCCCGACAACATATTGCCCACATACAGTGAGTCGATATGCCCAACTTTTGCATCACGCATCGCGGCGCTCAGGGCGTAGTAACCCAGTTCGCGCAGGCTCTTGTCCCAGTGCTCGCCCACCTCAACCTGACCAATGCCGATGATTGAAACGTCTCTCATAGTTCAGTTCAGCTTGTAGTTCTCTTTGTAGCGCGAATAGGTTGCGTAGTTGATCTGCACAGCCCGTTTTACATACCACTGTGTGGTGTGCGCGCCATTGTCAGCATGCTCACGCAAGACACGCAGACTGAACGCATCACTACCTGCGCCGCTGCCAAAGGAAACCAGCAAAATACGATCCCCGGGTTTTGCAATATCCAGAACAGCCGTCAGACCAATCATGGACGATCCGGCATAAGTGTTGCCGATCTCGTTCACCAGCATTCCCGGCTCGATCTGCGAGCGCTTAAAACCCAGATCCTCGCCCACCTTGAGCGGGAACTTGGCGTTTGGCTGATGAAACACCGCATACGTGAAATCCTGTGGGGTCAGGTGAGCCTGTTCCAGCAACTCACGCGCTGCGTTTGTAATATGATGGAAGTAGGCCGGTTCGCCCGTGAAACGCCCGCCGTGCTCAGGGAAGCGTTCGTTTTGCCTGCGCCAAAAGTCCGGCGTATCGGTGACATAAGAAAGCGACCCTTCAAACTCTGCAAAGGATTCACTGGCTTGACCAACCAGGTACGCGGCGCCGCCAGCGCCTGCGGTATATTCCAGAGCATCGCCCGGGCGCCCTTGTGCAGCGTCCATGCCGATCGCCATCGCGTACTCCGTCATACCACTGCCGACGAAGCCGATGGCGGCCTGGAGCGCCTCGGTGCCGGCCTTGCACGCGAACTGCCAGTCCGCTGCCTGGGTATGCGGCGTTGCGCCCAACGCTTCCGCCACAATGGTGCTTGTCGGCTTAACGGCATAGGGATGGGATTCACTCCCTACCCAC
>Ga0118677_10003913_pt1 | contig 27555 bp, 13 predicted proteins | sample AliMusrvi5mmetaG_FD_86154 | JGI IMG/M metagenome (GOLD analysis project Ga0118677, IMG submission 86154) | reverse complement strand
CAACGTGTAGGCGCCCGCGTCCGACGCGCTCTTGCCCATGACCACCGCGTACCACGTCCCCGCCTCGGTGGCGGTGTAGTCAAGATATGGCCGGCCGGTGCCGGCACTCGCGGTGTCAAAGATCGCCTTGCTCCAATCGACCGAAGTGATGTGGCCTTGGCCATCCAATGTGATGGCCGAAGGCGGCAGCAGGGCCAGTAGCGGCTTGAAGGCGGTCGTGGTAACCTCCGCGAGGATCGGCTGTCCGACCCCGACGCTCGCGATGGCCCAAAAGGACTGGCTGCCAGCCGAAAGCGTGCCGGCGTTCTCTCCCATTGTCGGCTCGCTCACGCATGCGGGGGCCATCCTCGACCGTGTGACGCGGCCATCGGCGTCGTAATCGTACTGGTAGTTGGCCGAGTTGCTAGCCGAGTTGCTAGCGGTGTCGTGCTCGGTTATTCCGCGAATTTGGCTGGTGGCGTCGTACCAGGTGTTGATCGTGTGGTAAATCGTGCCGCTATTGTCGAACCAGTCCTCCTCCACTTGGCGGTTCAGCGGATCGTAGACGAACTGCGTGACCCGGTGGTCCCGGTCGATCTTCTGGACGATGTTGCCGTCGAGGTCGTAGTTGGCGGAAGTGGTGTTCTTTAAGGGATCGGTGACTTGGATTTGCCGATCGAGCTGATCATAAAAGTAGCTCGTCGCGTTGCCGTCAGGATCGGTGACGGAGATCGCCTTGCCCACGGCGTCGTAGATCGTGGTGGTGGCGAAATTCGTGTCGTTGGGGCCGTTGCCCAGCGCGCTTACGGATCGAATGGAACGATTGAGGGCGTCAAAAACCCTGTAGCTCGTGTGGAGGTCAGGATCAGTCGTCGAAATGACGTTGCTGTTGAGATCGTAACTGAACTGCGTGACGGGGCTGCCCGTGCCTTTTTGCCCCGTGACCGGGTCGGGGTCGAAGTCCTTGGTCTTGCGCCCGAGATCGTCGTACTGATACGTGGTCGCGCGGCCCAGTTGGTCGCTGACCGTCAGGACGTTGCCCAGGGCGTCATAGGTCGTGCGGACACTATGGTCTCCTGCCGAGTAAGCCGGGGCAGAGTCGGGAATCGTGCCGATCGTCCAATGTTGGCCGAGTGGGTCAATGGTGCAGACCTGCCGATTCAGCGTGTCGTAGAAATACCAAGTGGTATGGGCTGTATCGCCCGCAGCCGAGCCGAGCGGATCGGTCGTGTATTTCAGGTTTCCATCGAGGTCATAACCATAATAGGTCGTCGGGCTGCCCGTGCCGGGGTCGGGAGCGATGGTCTCGACCTTTCTCCCGAGGTTATCGTAAACGTACTGCGTCGTGTGCCCCAATTGATCGGTCACCTTCCAAATGCGGCCCAGCTCGTCATAGGCGGTCGTAACCGTGTGCTGGAGATCGCCGGCCTTCCAGCCCAAGGCGTCTGTCGTCTGCGTCGGCAGGTTCCATCCATCATACTGCGTCCAAGTCGTGTTGCCCAGAGGGTCGGTCACGGCGGTGACGTTGCCGTTGGCGTCGTATTGCACGGTGGAGGTCGGGCCGCCGCCACAGATCACCTGGCCGAGAACGGGAACGGAAAGCACCCTCACCCCCTGCCCCTCTCCCGAGTATGGGAGAGGCGAGATCTCCGCGATCTTGCGGTTCAGCGCGTCGTATTGAGAAATCGTGACGCGGCCGAGGGCGTCGGTCAGCAAGAGGACATTGCCCACGGCGTCATGAACGGAAGTTGTGGTGTCGCCCAAGGCGTCGGTCGCCTGCGTGCGGCGATTCTCCAGGTCGTAGCCATAGCTCGTCACATTGCCGTTGGGATCGGTCGTCGAGACGACGTTGCCACTGGCATCATAGCCGACGTAGGTCTTCGGACAATTCAGATCGCTTTGCGCCGTCTGCCCGGTGGTCGGGTCGGGCTGGATCGTTTCGATCCTGCGATTGAGATTGTCGTAGAGGTATTCGGTCTCAAGATAGCTCAGGTTGTTGATGCCGGGAGTCCGTACGGCGGTCAGGTTGCCATTGGCATCGTAGAAATAGCTCGTTACCAGCGTGTTGCTTCCGCCGTTGGGATCGGGCAGGATTTGCTGCTTTTTGCGGCCGGCTGGGTCGTAGGCGTACGTCGTGGTGTGGGCCTGATCGAAGTTCGCAAGGGTCGCCAGCGACGTCGGCGCAGTCCCTCGGGCGTCTTCGACACCATCGAGGTTACCGTTGGCATCATAGTGGCAGTAGGTCGTTGGCCGGTTTGCCGACGTTCCGTCGAGGCTCGGCTGAATCACCTTGACCGCCTGGCCGAGAAGGTTGTAATCGGTCTCGGTGGTGTAGGCGGTATCCTGGTAGGAAGTCGACGTTTGATTCGAGTCCGCCGCGTTGGTAACGTACAGCTTGTCTCCGGCATCATCGTAATGGTACCTGGTGGTGGCGGCGGTGAGTTGGCCAGTCGTTCCATCCGGGTCGGGGAGCGTAGCCGTAAGTTTACGGCCGAGTTGGTCGTAAGTGTAGGTGGTCTTATTGCCGTTGGCGTCGGTCTGGCCGACGATACGCCCGCCGCCGTCGTACTCCGTGCGGACCACGCTGCCATCGGGAAGGATCAAAGCAATTTCACGGTTGCGCGAGTCGTAAACGAACTGCGCGACGTGGCCCAAGGCGTCTGTTTGCCGTACAAGGTTTCCCCCGGCGTCGTACCGACTGAGCGTGTACGTGCCGTCCGGCTTGACGCTCTTCACGATCCGGCCCATTTGATCATAGACGGTGCTGGCGGTCTCTTGGGGGCTGGCGGTGGCGAGGCTCGTCGAGATCAGATTGCCATCGGCGTCGTGGACGTAGACTGTGACCGGGGAAGGCAGCGGACCGCTGCCATCGGGGTCGGGCTGCGTCTGGCTGAGCAGGCGACCCAGCGGATCGTAGCCGTAAGTGGTCGTGTTGCCGTTGTTTAGCGAATTGCCCGAACTGTCGAAGCCGTTGGGGGCGGTGCTGCTGTGCAGATTCCCGGCGTCGTTATAGCTCCAAGTCTGCGCGATCCAGGTTGGCGACGAGCCGCTCCACGAACCGGTCATGGTGATGCCCGGCGGGGGATGGCCGTTGCCGCTGGAGAGCGTGGTGTATTGCGCGACGGTCTGGCCGGCGGCATTGTACTCGTACCAGGTCGTGTTACCCGTAGGCGTTACGATTTCTGCGACCTGCCCGCGATTGGTCCCGGTGATGTTGTTGGTTCCGGGATACCAGTAGTAGGTCACGTTGCCGTTGGCGTCGGTCACGGAGGCGAGGCTGCCATTCGAGTTATAGGTGTTTGTCGTCACCCCGCCGTCCAAGTTGTTCGTGATCGTCAGTGAGTTGCCGTAGGTCGTATAGGAATACGTATCGCTTAGCCGACCCGCGCGGTCCGTGTACTGATAGAGATTGCCGTAATCGCCGGTTGGGTTGCCGCTGCTCGCCGTCGAATAATAGACGTAGGATTCGGTCTGGCCATAGGCATCGGTGTCCGAGGTTTTGAGGCCCTTGTTCCAGACATCGGAACCCCAGGTGAGGGCGAGCGTCGTCCCGTCCGGGTGGATTTCCTCCTTCTCATAGCCTTGGGAATCATAGATATAGGAACTTATCTGGCCGCGCTCGTCGGTGAAGTCGGTGCGGTTGCGGTAGATGTCGTGCGAGACGCTTTGCGTGTCGCCCGCTGCATCGGTCACCTGAAAGCCGCGGCGATTGGCGTAATAGGCAAACTGCGTCTGGTTGCCATTGGCGTCGGTGGCCGTCTGGAGGAGTGCCTGCTCGACGCTGCCTTCCGGGTAGTAGGCGTATTGCGAGAGGTAAAGCGGCATTGTGCCCGTGATGGGGGCCGTCACCGTAACGAGCCGTCCTGAGGAATTGTAGCCGTAAAGCCAGGTTCGGCCAGTGAAGTCGCTGATCGAGGTGATGTGGGGCGTGCTGTCGGTGTTGTAGGTAAACTTCAGCCAGCGGGTCGAATTGGCAAGGTTCTGCCCATTCTGATTGTACTCGAACAGATCGCAAACCTCGCTGATCGTCGAGGAATTGCGATCGATGTGAACGCCATTGCCGTAACGGTTGGCGATCTGGGTAACGTAGCCGGTCGTGCCCGTGCCGTACTTTGTGAAAGTAATCGTCGCCCCAGTCTTGTCGGTCCACAGGTAACCACCGGTGATGGTCGTGAGCGTGCCGAAGAGGGATGGCGGATTGTTATACCCACCGCCAGTCTTGACGGTGAATTTCAGTTCGACTCCCTTGTCGGTGAACCAGGTCAGGGAACTATCACTGCTGTTGAGCGTCATCGTGTCGCTATAGGTGAACGACCAGCCTTCGCCCAGACCGCGATCGGACCAGATGGTCCCGCTCGTGCCGACCGTGGTGTCCGAGGCATAGTGCCGGCTGAACGCCAACGGCGCGCCTAGGTTCGGAATCGACACGTCGGTCTCGTCGTGGGAAACACTTCCGTTGCTGATCTCGATGGGGTCGCCGATGTTGAAGGACGGGGTCGACGATCCTGAAGAAAAAACGGTGGAAACCGTGTTGTTATCACCGCCGGCCCAGCCGCCGTGTGGATTGTCGTCACCCGCGTCAATGATGTTCCCCACGTCGATGCCGGTGCCGTTGGCAGCAATCAGAAAATACCCCACGCCGTTCCATGCGAGGCTGTTGTTGTTGACGACGGTTTGCTGCGAAGGCACGCGGACGCCGTAACCTTGTGCAACGAATTTCACGATGTTAGTTCGCGTCCCTGTGGGTAGGCTCGCCAGCAATGCGGCAACTTGGCTGACGTTGCTCGAAGTAATTGTGACCACCGAGTTGCCGGAGCCGGGCTGATACGCCATCTGGAGTGACTTCGTGGTGGAAATGCTCGGCGTATTAGTCAAATCCTCCCAAACCAGGGCTTCTTCCGCCGAAGAAGTATAGCCCATCAGCGCATAGTGAGAAATGTCCTCGGACGTATAGGTCCGCTGCGCCGTGGCAGCAGTCACGGCCGTCTCGTCGATGGACACGGAATGCCAGTTCGCGCCAGGAACGTCAATGCCCATCGAAGTGGGAAGATAACGAATCTGAAGATCGCCGCTCTTGCTGCTTACAAGAGTGTCGGCCGTAGCAACCCCGTTGGCGATACAGTTGTAGACGGGCATGGCAGCCGTCAATCCCGCGATCAACTCGTCACCCTGATCGCAATGCAGGAAGTAGTCGATCATCGCCAGGTTCAACAGTCCGCCGTTGAGGGTTTCGGCGGATGGTGCGGGCAGGGAGTTATTCAAGTCATGGTTTGCCTGCGCGACGTTGGCGTCGTTGACGATCTTCCGTGCGGACACCAGCAGCGAATCGGACATCTGCCCGGCGTCCAGACCGATGGCAAGGTACTTGCCGGCGGTGCGGGGATAGACGTTCGTGCCCGAGTAGCTCCACGCCCCGGCATTGCCTCCCTGAATCGTCTGGATCACCAGATCGACGTTCGCCCCAATCGTGGCGGTCAAGCCGCTGGAGGCGGTGTCCGCGCCGTTGACATAAAGGTGCGGCGTCAAGGGACTGCCGCTAGGATAGCCGATCGTGAGTCGCTGGAGGGAAACATTCGGGACATATTGCAGCGACGAGAAACCAGGCACGGAGAAGGTGCTGCCTGTGTAGCTTGTTGCGGTGCCATACACCACTACCGTGTTGGCCGATTGGACAGTCTCAATCGTGAATGCGTGATGACCACTGTCCAAAGTGTCAAAGACGATCGGAGTGCCTGCCGAGAGCGAAGCGAACGGCGTGCCCACGTTGGCAACCACAGTGGTGATTGGGCCGCTAGCGTCGGTGCCCGCCGTGCAGGTCACCGTGTTCGTGCCCTGCGAAATGTCCACGCTGATGCGGACCTGATCGGCGAAGCGGTCGGGGATTGAACTGCTGGGGTTGTCCTGGTCCGAGGACGCAATGGAGTTCTGAAACGGCAGGGTCGCCGGCAGGGTGGTGATGGATTGCGGGTGGATCGGGCCGTCATAGGCCACGTCGGCAATCGTCAGTCCGTTTAACTGGGGATTGCTCGGACTGGCCAGATAGCTGCGAACCTGGTCCGCGTAGAACGCGGCGGCCGTTTCGTCTTGGTTGGCGGTGCTGCTGAGGTAGGAGCCCGTGGAGCCGTCCGTGGAGAAGGATTTGACGTTGAGCATGTTCGAGTTCTGCACGCCCGGCACGCCCGGCTGGAGGTCCTTGAGTTTCCAGGACGGATCGAGGGTATACGTCGTCGCGGCGATTGCGCCGGGCGACGTCATGCTAACTTGTAAATAAACGTGATCGAAGGCCACGTAGACAGCGCTCGACAGGCCGGTCGTCGGGTCAAGACCGGCGTAGTTTTGGTTCTCCAAAAGCGGACGCAGACCGGCAATCTTCAAGGTGTCGTAGGCCGCTGCTGGCGTCCGCACGGCCAGTCGCTGTTCGGTGGTCGAAAGCGTCTCCAATACCCGGCCCCAGTTGTATTTCATCGAGATCGCCGCGTTTCCGTGGACGACCGCCTGTTGCGAAGCGCGTTGAAGCAGGGCCGCCAAGAGCGAGTCGGTATCCCAGTCGTTGCCCGCCACGGTCTGGAGGACTGCCAGAGATCCTTTCATCGCACCTTGATACGGCTGGTACTCGATGGTATTGACCACATACTGGTAGATGGCCAGCGGCAAGTCGTAGAAGGCGTCGGCCAGGTCGTTGTAGACGTTCTGGGCCGTGCTGGCGTTGGTGGCGTCGTACTTCCTGAGCGCGTTTTCTGGATGGTCCGGGGCAATGTCCACGGTGATGAGCCGGCCAGCCAGGGTGGCCAGGCCCGCTCGCGGGTTGTCGGTCAAAGGATTGCCGTAAACCGAGAGCGTTTTGAGGTTCGCCAGGTGAGCGATCCCCTGCGGGACGGTCGAGATATTGTTGTAACGGAGGTCGAGCGACTGGAGACCCGGCAGGTTGGTTGTGGCAAACCACGACAGCTTCGAGTTGTCGAGGCCGCACTTTTGAAGCGTGACGCTTCGGAGATTGGGCAAACTACCGGCCTGCGACAGCCATGACCAATCCAGCAGATGTCCGGGGTCTGAAAAACTGCTCGGTACGAGCGTAAGCGATTGGAGATTCGTGGCGTACTGGATTCCATTGAGGGAAAGGACCTTGTTGCTGTCGGCCGTGAGCGTGGTCAGCCGAGCCCAGTCATTGTTCGTGACGCGGGCATTGGCCGGCAGGGCGAGGGCCTGTCGGACGGCCGCCAACAGGGCCGGGTCGCTGGAACCCGTGGTGTCGATGCTGCTGGTCATTGCCAGGGTGCTGGCGACGGCCGGTTGTGTCATATCGAACGCTACCATTTCGGCTGCGAACGCCACATTCCCGCCAGACTCGCCTGAACTACTTGCGACCAACGGGTCGCCCTCGCCGAGGCCCATGTCCCCAGAGTCGGTCTGGGCCGGTGCGGTTAGGGGCAACTGCGAGTCGTCCGTGCTTCCCGTAACGCCGGGGTCGCCGAACATCGGCGGAGGCGTGTCGGGATCACTCGGCGGCAGGGTATCTTCGGGCAATGAAACCTCATCGCTGGACGAATTTGCCGGGACTGCGGCCGGCTGATTCACCGTAATCTGGAAAGTCTGTGTATCCGCAAGGCTGTCGGGATCGGTGACCGTTGCGGCAACGTAGTAGTTGCCCGGTGTCGCATAGACGTGCTGGCCGCCGATCGCCCCCAGCAACGGCGCACTGCTGGAACCCTGCGAGACGATCGTAGCGGTGCCGGTGTCGGGTGAGGAGCCATCACCCCAGTTGATCTGGTAGCCAAAGTCGCCGCTGACGGACGCATGGGTGAACCTGCCGATTTCAGCCAGGCTCAGGGTCTGTCCCGCAGCGGCTTGTTGATTGCCAAGCACGCTGAGGACGGGGGGTACGTCATTGGCCGCGACGCCGATATTCGACGTGCCCGGATCGTAGCAGGAAACGGCGAAACTGCTAGAAGCCTGTTGCGTGGCTGTGCCGGCCACGATCAGGCGGCCGTTGGCGTCCACGATCAGGCCCGAGGCCGAATCACGCGAAAAGCCCAAGGCACTGAAATCGGTTGTCACCCCGGCGGACGACGTGCTGGTGCCGAAGGTGCTGTCGGGCGTCCCGTCCGACAGGTAACGGGTCAGGGCAAAATGCGGCTGGCTGTCCAGGTAGCCGTTGCCGTCCAGAAGCGTCGAACCCGCAACGACGATCTTGCCGTCACTTTGAACGGCGATGCCCGTGGCGTGGTCGCTGCCATCGCCAAACGTTGTCGTCGCGAGTCCATCCGTGCCGAAGGACTTGTCGAGCATGAGACCGCCGATATTGTCGGCGTTGTAGCGAACCACGGCGAAACGGTCGCTGCCGTTTAGCTGACTGTACCCTGCCACGAGAACCTTCCCATTAGGTTGGATCGCAAGGGCGGTCGCGACGTCGTCCTGGCCGCTGAAGTCCATGGTGGCAAGCCCGCCGAACCCGAATGGTGCGTTCAACGAACCATCGGCATTCAATCGGGCGATGGCGAAATCCTTTCCAGTGTTGGGCTGGGTGCTCGTGCCGGCCACGATGATTAGCCCACTACGATCTAAGGCCATCGCCGAGGGCGTTTCGCCTGTACCGCCGAAATCGGCCGTGGCGATTCCCGTGACGCCATCGCCGAAGCTGGTATCCAGCGACCCGTCGCTGTTGTAGTGCAACACGGCGAAATGCCCGTTCAGGCAGCCAGCCACATAAATGCTGCCGTCGTCGCTCTCGACGGCAACGGCGCTGGTTTGCGTCCAGCCAGTTCCCAAGTCGGTCGTGACCTTGCCGTCACTCAACGGCCCGTAGCTGGTGTCCAGGCCGCCATTGGATTCGTTGTAGCGGGCCAAGGCCAGTTCGTTGTGACCGTTACCATCGACAACAATACCGGCAACTACGATCTTGCCGTGGGTATTGTCCACGGCCACGGCGTTAGCGGAGGCATTTCCAGCGGAAAACGTGGTGGTCACGAGCCCGCCCGAGCCAAAGGCCGTATCGAGTTCGCCGTCGCTTTGCTGTCCGGAGGCATCCGTGTAACGGATCAAGCCGAATTGGCCCTCCGCAGTGGTGCCGACAACCAGGATATTGCCGTTTTCCAGGGCAACTGCGCTGGCCTGATCCCAGCCCGGAGTATTCTCGAAATTCGTTGTCGTTTGGCCACCGTTGCCAACCCAGTTTGCCCAATCGGGTTGCGGACCGCGTCCATTCCATGAATTGGTGGAACTGCCGCGCCCGGTCGCAAAATCCGTGCTCAGTTCGCCGCCAGTGCTGCCACCCGCGCCGCCGGTGAAAATGCCGTTGACACTGGCTGCGGTGACGGTGATCTGGTACTGACCGACACCGCCGGGGTACTGATGAACGACCCAAGGCGTATTGGCGGTTTTTTGAGGGTCGCTTCCATCTCCCCAATTGATCGTCCACTGACTGACGAGCATCCCGTTGTCGCTTAGGTGCAGCCGATACTCGCCACCCCCCGTGGCCAATGCCTCGCCCCAGTACGACGGGCGTGCGCCGGCATTGCTCAAGATGTTGGCCTCGATCTGCCGCTGGCCGTCAATGAGCGGTTCGATTTCCGTGATACCCGGATCAAAGATCGGCGCGGGGCTGTAATCGGTCAGCGTGGCGGCGCGAGCGCTGTCCGAGGGTTGGACGCCAGTAGGATGGGGATTGGGAGTTTCGCGGGCCAGGATCTTTGCGAAGGCGTCCGCGTCACTGGTCTGCGTGCGCGTTGTTTGCGTGGTCCTGGAAGTCGATTCCGAGGCAGGCTCGCCGTTCATCGCAATGGTCACCGCCGGGCCGTTGAGAACATCGGACCCGTTCGTGCCGATCTCCTCGCGCACGTCGGCGCTGTCGGCCATGAAGTGGTGGATCGGCTGCCAGCCCGAGGAGACGACCCGTGCGGCGGAAAGTTCCGTGGAGGCACCGGAGGCAGGCGTGTCTCCGATCGTGTAGGTAAAGGTGCCGAGCTGAATGTCCACCCAGCCGTTATCATTGAATGCGGTGCCGAAAACGGGACTGGCGGCGCGGGGAATGACCCAGGAACCCGTGTCGTCCGGGGGGGTGTTAACATTCAAGGAGCCACCCAGGTCGTCTCCGCCGTCCGGCTTCACGTCGATATCGCCCTGCGTCATTCCCCGGCTATATCCATAGTCCTCGAATTGCGAGAGAAGCGACACCTGGCCCGGCCTGCCGATGAGAGGCGTCGCGGCCGGCTGATTGAGGATGTCCAGGGCGCCGGTCAAAAAGCCGTCGTTCGTGGGATCGCTGTCCGTCCCAAAGACGCTGGCGTAGAGTCCCAGTTTCACCGTTTGGCCGATGGTGGCACTCTGGTCGAGCACCACGATATAGGGGTTTCCGTAGGTAGAACCGCCGGTTCCACCACCCTCGTAATCGCCCGCGATGGAGGCAATTGCTGCGGTGCCGATGTCGTTGCCGCTGGAGATTGGCTTGAGATAATACATCATCTCGGGCTGAGAACCGGCAACGCTGAGAAGCCGCCGCTGCTCAAGACTCTCCACCAGCAGTCGTCGGCCTTTGCAACTCGCCGGCCGCGAGTCTTTGCGACGGTCCCGGCGGAAGAAATTTGTCCAACGGTTCGATTTTTCCACGATGTCTATCTCCTACAAGACGTGCCGACGATTGCGAGAGAAACGCCGAAGGGCCACAAGTCCCATGCCCCCAAGCCCGGCAACCAGAAGTCCCAACGTGCTCGGCTCGGGAACGGCTGAGGGGGCGTCCACTGCTATTGAAGGTGCGCCTTGATCCGAAGTAGCCTGCGACACGGCGACGTTGGGCGCGGCGGCGAAGGTACTGAGGTTTTCGTCGATGCAGAGGCCGGCAGAGACACTGGCCGGGTCAAATATGAGAATGCCACCGGCGCCGACCGTAAGGCTGCTGCCGTCTGGTATGGCGCTGGCAGTGGTAATGACCAGGTCACCGCCACTTACCATCGTGCCGCCAGAATAGTTGTTGGAGCCGGAAAGGATAAGAGTGCCGTTGCCAGACTTCGTCAGGGATACGACGCCTTGCCCATTGTTGATGTGCCCAGAGTAAATGTTTGAGACGCCGCTTACCGGATTGACGGTCAGATTGGAAGTGCCGGAACTGGTAATGATTTGGCCGCCGGTGCCCGCGAGCGATGAGAGGCTGACGTCGGAGTCGTCGAGGTCCAGGACCCCGCCATACAACCAGACCTTGCCAGTTCCCAGGGCCGCACTATTGGCCGTCCTGAGTGTCCCGCCCTGGATGATCGTGCCACCCGAATAAGTGCTTGAGCCGGAGAGCGTGAGCGTCGGGCTCCCGGTTTGCGGGTCAAGAGTCAAGGTTTTACCGGCTCCGGCAATGACGCCCGAAAACGTCGAGTTGGAGCTACTGCTGTAATTGAGGTTCCCGTTGAGCTGTGCGCCGGTACTCCCCGCGGCGAGAGTGGCGTTTCCGGCCACGCTTAGGCCGCCAAGCGTTTTAAGGTAATCTCCCGTTCCTGTCTGTCCCACGGTGAGCGCGCCGCTGGTGGCCGTTACCGTGCCCACAATACTACCGCCGAAAGCCTGAGCGATGGTCCCGCCGCTGACGGTCACGTTTCCATTGATCGTTCCGCTACCGCCAAGTCCGCCGCCTTGCAGACTGACGGCTGAGCCGGCCGCAAGGGAACTATTGACCAGAAGAACTCCGCCAGTGACCGTGGTGTTGCCTGTATAGGTATTACTGCCGCTGAGCGTGAGGGTGGCCGAACCGGACTTGCGCAGATTACCCACGCCACTGATTGCCTGGGCGTAGCTGACGTTACTGCTGGTGGCATAGGCCAGGGTGCCTTGATTGATAAAAATGCTGCCAATGTTCGAGGTCGGATAGGAGAGCGTCGCGGTAGCCGTGCCTGTTTTGACCAACGCGCCCGTAGCGGTGAGCGAAGAGGACAGATTCAGATCGGCAGCGGTATTGATGATGAGTTCCCCGGCGGGAGCCGAGATGCTGCCGCCGCTGATCGTGGTGGAGGTGCCGGAACAGATAATGCCGCCGGAATTCAAGGCCAACGAGCCCAAACCGGTCATCGTGATCGAGGCCGATCCGACGAGCTTGAGAGAATTGCAGGTGGAGGCCGTAGTGAGGCTTTGGTTCGCGGTAGTCGCCACGTTGAGCGAGCCGTTGGTATCCATCGAATTGACGTAATCGGAGTAGGCCGATACGAGCGTCATGCCTGCGGACGTGGAAAGCGTTGCAAAATCGACGTTCGTGGAATTTGCGGGGCCAACAAAGGCGTAGGGAAGGATGCCGTTGACCAGCGCCGGTGGATTGGCGAGGAACTCGATCTGCCCGCCATTGGCCGAAAAACCTACTGTCGCGCCCAGAAGATGGGACGTTCCGCTGGCGAAGGCTAGGCAAGGCGTGCCGGTACCCGTGTTGCTCAACACCACCTGGCTATGACCCGGATTGAGCGCCAAGGCCCCCAGCGACTCGCCGGGGTAGAAAGAACCGTTTGCCGCATAGGCGAGCATTCCTCCGCTGAGCGTGACGTTGCCCGCGTTGGACAATTGGCTGCCGCCGGTCGTGCCAGCGGTCACCTGGAGCACGCACCCTTGGTTGATCGACAGATCGCCAGAGGCGTTGATTGAGCCCGTGGAACCCACGGCCAAGGTTCCGGCACTGACGGTCGTCGCGCCGGTATAAAGGTTGTTTCCGCTGAGCGTCACGACGCCGCTCCCCGACTTGTTCAGGCTGCCGTTGCCGCTGATCACCCCGCTCAGGCCGAGATTGCCATCGACTGCAAACACCCCCGTGCCGCCAGATCCCAGGGAAAAGGCCCGAGAGGAGTTTGCGCTGCTGCCACTGAGAAGGAAGGTCGCGGTCCTGCCGTTGCTTCCCAAGAAGATGGGCGCGGTGCCTTCACCCAGCGGCCCGGCGATTGTGGAACTGTTCACCGTGCCGATGCTCAAGGTGCCGTCGAGCACGGAAAGCCCTTGGGTAAAGCTGTTGCTGCCAGTCAGCAGGAGCGTTCCGCCGCCGGCCTTTGACAAGGCATACGGACCGCTGATGTTTCCATTCAGGGTCAGAGAACCGGTTACGTTAATCTGACTGTCGGCAGCCAAGATGACGGAACCGGCGAAGGTGTTGTCGTCCTGGCTTTGCAAGGCCCCGCCCATCGCGACTCCTGCACCGCTGAGCACCAGGGGGATGGCTGGCACCGAAATCCCACCTTGAAGCAAAAGGCTTGCGCCGTCTTGAACGGCGACCATTCTTGATGTTCCGGCTGGGCCCAAGGCCCCGCTATTGCGCACCGCCAGTACGCCGCCAGCAACCGTCACGGAGCCATTGAGCTTGTTCGTGTTGTCATTGGTCAGTCTCAGCGTGCCGCTTCCGGCCTTGGTAAGCCCGGCCGAGGGATCGCATTGGATGGGACCGCTAAGCGTGAGGGTGTTGTCTGCTGCATCGACGTTGATCTGTGATGCACTTCCCAAGACGATATTGCCGCCGAGCGTGTTGTCATCCCGAACATTGCGAAGTGCCCCGCTGCCACCGCTGCCTGTGCCGTTGAGGGTCAATGCCACGCAGTTCACCCTGAAGCCGCCTTGGATTTCCAGCGTAGCGCCGGCGGCCACGGTTGTACTGTTTCCCGACGTGTCCGGCCCCAGTGAAAAGGCATTCTGAATATTGAGAATGCCCATCCCGACTATAATCCCACCAGCCATTCCACTATTGTTGCCGGAAAGCACCAGACGGCCCGGTCCCCATTTGACAAGCCCCGCGCCGGTCATAATTTGAATTGCGGAACTGATTGTGCCCGTGTTGTTGGAGCCGGCGAATATAAGCGGCTCGGAGGCGAACACCAGCGAACCGCCTTGAATGGTCCCGCCGTTGACGATCAGCCCCCCGGAGCCGATCGTCAACGTCTGGCCGGCGTTGATCGTCGCGGTATCGCTGACCTTCATGGCATAGATCGTGGCATTGCCGGCGGTCTTGGTGGAAGATGTGCTGCTGATGCTTACCACGCTACTGCTCGTGGCCCCCGAGAATCCGCTGTTGTAGCCCGTGAATGTGCCGAGTTGCTGGCCGCTGATCTTCAGGAAGTCGCCGGAAGAATTGGTCCCCGAAGTCTGCTGCACGGCCCACGGCCCGATAATGCCATAGGTCGAGGTGGGGGCCGCGGCAAAACTGACCGCCTCCTTGCCGCCCAAGTCGCCGGCTTTGGGAACGACGAGCAGGAGCCCCAGCGGAGCTAGGCCACCAGAATTGGAATGGCTGAGCGTGCCGCCGAAGGACGTGGCGACGCTTTCCCCGGTGCTGGCGTCGAGGGTGAACGTCGCGATTCCTCTTACCTGAAGATCGCCCTTGACGTACATCGAGCCGCCGGAACGAGTGAAGGTCGCCAAGCCGCCATTGTTGCCTAGGATGAGATTGGCCGTAGCGGTTGGACTGCCGACGTTCAAGCTCCCCGCGGAAAGGCTCACGCTGCCGATCGTCGTCAGGCCAGGGTCCTGGCCAACAATAAGCCCCGTCGAGCCGGAGACGTTTAACAGACCCGAACCATGGATATTGACGACACCATTGCCTGCACTGCCAGCGGCCCCGTCACCTACCACAAGTCCGCCGTTGGCGTTCAAGGTGCCGCCACCGATGTCCAATAGACTCTCGGCGGTTCCGTTGAATCCCACGGTCGCCTTGCCAGCCAACGTCGCGGTTCCGCCGACCTGATAGACTGCGGCACTGGTCGTGCTCGGTCCGGTCCGCATCGCCGCCCGGCCAATATACGACTGGCCCGTCACGTAAAGCGACCCGCCGGTAATGGTCAACGTGGAGGGGCTTGCTGCCGCCGTCGCCTGATTGTTCACATCGAGTTCGCTGGCCGTTACCGTGGCGCTGTCCTGGATGGTCATGGCGGCCGGGCTCATGTTGCCGACGTAGATGCTCTTGCCCGTGGCCGTGGTCACCACTCCGCTGGAGGCGACGGAGAGCCTACCACCGTCAATAACAACTCCGCCCGAGAAGGTGTTCGAGGCGCTGAGAGTCAAGATTCCATTGCCCGTCTTGGTCAAGTTCCCCGAACCGCTGATGACCCCCGAATACGATTGTGAACCATAGAGGTTGTAGGCCAGGGTGGCGTTGTTGGCGATGCCGCCACTTGCGATAACCGAGCCGTCATTGCCGCTGGTGCCGTCCCCAAACTGCAAGATGCCCGCCGAGATCGTCACACCCCCAGTGAAGAGATTCGTGGCGGTAAGAACCTGCGTGCCAGTGCCAACCTTCATCAGCGAGCCCGCTCCACTCAGGATGCCGGAATACGCCGCGTTCGTACCATTGTTGCCGACACGCAGCGCGACGGCGGCTGGGGAAGATGAGCTGTTCTGGAGAACTAGGTTGCCAGAGCCGCCCAAGCCGCCAAGCGTGAATGCGTGACTGGCCACGCTCTGGTCGAAAACGATAGTGCCTGCCGTTGGGACTAGGAGCATACTTCCCTGCAAGGCCGCGCTGTTGGAAAGGTTCAACGTCCCGGCAAGGACCGCAGTCGGACCGCTATAGGAATTGCTGGCGGAGAACGTCAAGGTGTTGGGGCCGAGTTTGGTCAGGCCCATGTTGCCGACAAGGGAATATCCGCAGGGGAAATTTCCGCTAGTCGTGTCGATCCCAAGGGCCGAACCGGCAGCAAAACCCGAGCCGTTGGCACTCATCAGGCTAGAGATAGCGTTCTGTGTCCAACTCGATCCTGAGGTTTCGGCCGTCAATGCCAGCGTTCCCCCGTTGCCCACCGTGATCCTGGAGGTGCTGCTGTAGCCGGGCAAGGCACTCGTGGAAGTAACCGCGAGCACCCCATTGCTGACGGTGGTCGCGCTAGTGTAGGTATTGGAACCGCTGAGGGTCAGCGTACCGGTACCAGTCTTGGTCAGGCTCCCACCCGTGCCGCTCAGCGTACCGGAATAAGTTGTGCTCGTGCTGTTGGCGCCGACAGTCAGGGCGATCGCGGCGGGGGTGGGGAACGAGGCGTTGTTTTGCAAAACGATGTTCCCTGAACCACTCAGCCCGCCGAAGGTGAAGCCGACCCCACCAGCATTTTGATCGAAGACGATGCTGCTCCCGGCAGCGGGGGCAATCAAGGTGCTCCCCTGCAAAGCGCCCGTGCTGGACAAATCGAGCACGCCGCCACTGACGGTCGTCAAACCGGTGTAGTTATAGTTATTGGTGCCACCGAGGATCAGGGTGTTGGAGCCGAGTTTCGTCAAGCCCATGCCGCCGGTAAAGGCGTTGGTGTAGGACAAGCCGCCGCTTGTGGTGTCAATCCCAATCGCCGAGCCGGAGGCTAAACCAGACCCGTTCGCAGCCATCAAGGTGTTGATGTTGGTGGCCGTCCAGCCGGTTAGGATCAATGTTCCCCCGTTGCTGACGGCGACCTTGCCTGGAGAATTGTAGCCGGGCAACGCGGCCGTGTTGGTGACGACCAGCGTGCCGCCGGCGACCCCAGTGCCGCCGCTGTATGTATTGGAGCCCGAGAGCGTCATGCTGCCCGCGCCGGTCTTGGTCACGCTGCCCATTCCGCTGATGACGCCCGAATAGCCCTGCGATCCAAACAGGTTATAGATTAAGGCATTATTGTCGTTAATCCCGCCAGTCGCAGCGAGCGCGCCGTCGTGACCGCTCGTCCCGTCCCCAAGTTGCAATGTGCCGTTGGTAATCGTGGTCCCACCCGTAAAGGTATTCGTGGCCGTGAGAGTCAGTGTGCCCAAACCGGTCTTGGTCAGCCCGCCACTGCCGCTGCCGATCATGCTGGAGATGGTGGTATTGCCGGAACCGGCAATTGTCAGCCCGTTTGTCCCGTTAAGGACATTGCCAGTTAGGGTCAAGTTGCTGCTGGCGTTGTTCACCCACGTTTGCGCTGTCTGAAGAGCAATCGGGCTGGAGATCGTCACCGGGCCTTGGGGAGTCGTGCCATAGGCATATTGCAACACAGTAATTCCGCCACCCGAGAGATTGACCGTGTCGCCTGAGAGCGTGGCAGTCCCCGACGATTGAAAGGTCAGGGAGTTGGCGGCCTGAGTCAAATTGACGGTCACCGTGTAAGCTCCACTGCCGCTCGTCGCACTAGGGCCGGCAGCGAAATAGAGGTTGTCGGACGCGGTGGTCGTGTGCGGAGAGACGTTCGCCGTGCCTGCCGAATCGGTGCTCCAATTGGTGGTGCCCCACGTTCCGCTCGGCGCGCCGTCAGTCCCGGCTGTCGAACCGTTCGTATCCCAGTAGTAGATTGCCGCACGAGTCTTGGCGGCCGAAAGGCCGCAAATGGTCGCCATGGCGAACATGCCGAGCAAGAGCTTGAAAGGGAGCGATCGGCGCTTGAGGGTTCCCATGATGTCCTTCCTTCATGGAGAGACTGCCCCAACGGGCAAGTCCTCGGGACAACGGCACACATAAGCTATGATTGCGATCCATCGTACCTTCGGGAAAAATCGTGTCAATAGTTTTCAGGTTGCAGTTTGGTTGCAGCTAGGGCAGTCTCCATTTCCAGCTTACGGCGCGGTCGTCCGGGTGGGAGTGGAATTCAATCAACCAGAGATCCTGGCACTGGTTGATGCGGCAGATGGTCGTCTTCAGCGACGCGCCGTACTTCTTGCTCGTGCCATTGCCCAGCGGATTGAAAACCTTGTGGCGCCAGTGGTTAGCCTGGAGTTTCTTCAGAATGGCAACTTCATTACAGGCCTGGGCACCGAAACAGTGAAGTCGCAAGCCGCGAGCCCAAAGCTCACCGAGTTCCTCATCGAAATAGGGTTTGTCCGCACCGTAAGGACAGTCTTTGTCTTCCTGGGCCCCGCAGCTTAGATCCTCCCCGCCCCGACCCAGATCCACGATCTGCCGAAATACGTCCGCGGCGCTGCGCACCAGAGAAGAGGTCGCGCCTTGTTCGGCCAATTCCCTCAGAAGCCGAATAACGCGGTTCGGGCATGGCCCAGCATGGGGGCCATCGCAATAAGCAAGCGGTTGATTTGCCATAACGATCGCCTAACTTCTCATGTAGTTCGTGATCAAGGTGTGCGAATCTCTCAATAGTTAGTTGCGTTTTGGAGTCAGAAAGCGGCGCATAGCCGGCGAAAATCTCTGTTGGGGTCGGTTCTTTGCGTCTCCTTTCAAAGAAAGACGCCGACCGATGCCGTTCATCCGACCCCCGCCAGGGGGCATAACAGAACAGCATGGCCGGCGCCCATATTGAGTCGCGGTCCAGAGGCTGCCCCTGTTATTCGAGAGCCCGTAAGCCCACGTTGGCGGTTTCGGATGAAGCAGTTGGATGCTTGCGCATCGTTCAAATTGTATTTTCGCTGGTTAGTTCGCTATTTTCACATTCCCCTGACTTGTGTTTGGATTCTCTGCCTACAGTGTAGTGCATCTTCGGTCAAAATAATATCGGGCATTTTCGTTGACAACAAGGGCAGCGTAATTCTGCATCGGAAGGGCCTATGCTAAACAAAAGGGTGTCCGTGTCCTCGGTCAAATTCACAAAGGCCTCCCAGGATGGCACATCACGATGGGTCTTATCGGGAGGATTCCACAAAGGCTCCCGACGTGCCCGCTACCGCGAGATTGCTCTCACCATGGGAACACCAGTCGCGGCCAACCGTCGTTTAGAAAGCGCGATGATGCGTTCTAGCGGGTAACAAGCGGCGATCCTGACGATAGCCTACCGGTTCTTGACGAGCTGCTGATGCCGATCGTCCATGGCCTTCTCGAATAGCCGTCAACCCCGGTGCAGCACCTTTTGCCGCGCGGACCGCAGGCGGGCGATCCTGGCTTGCCGGGACTCAGGTGGCTTAGGAGGGACCAGTTCGCGGAACAGTTCCATGACGCGGGCCTCATAGGGCGCACCGCGGGCCGTCCTTCCCTCCCCCTTCAAGAGCTTGCACCGCACCCGGTGGACAATGTACTGGTCGCCTCGGTAGTAGCAGCCGAACCCGGCCCGTTCCCAGTGCGCCGGCTCCACCACGCGGAAGGGCGTCTCCGCGTAGACGAGCGAGATGCACCACCCGCTTTCATCGTGCCACGGATATTTTCCCCACCAATAATCCGCGTGGTTGCTGTACCACCTGGAAAGCATGACCGTCTTCCAGGCGGTTTCCAGGTTGATGAGAATGTGGCCGCCCTGGATCTGGTGCGGGATCGGGCCACGCGGCTGGCCGGTCAGGCTCCAGTCCTGGATCATGTTCCGGTCGAAGTCCGACCAGTACGCAAACGGCACCGTATCGAGGATCTCGAATAACGGGGCCGGGTCGCGGACCAGGTAGGCATCGGTGTCGAGCCAGAGGGCCTTCTTGAAGCCGCAGTGGGCCAGGGCGTAATCCTTGGCGGCGAAGCGGTGCCGGTAGCGGGCGGAGTGCCGGCTGGCGAACTCGTTCACGCCGATAATCCGCACGCCCGGCACGCCGTCCAGTTCGTGCCCCCAGGCGTCGGCCCAGAGCTGGATCGGCGCCGTGATCCCGATCTCGCGCATGAGCCGCACGGCCACCACGATCATGGGCCAATCGCGCAATCCACGACCGACATAACTGTAGACGATGCCGTTGCCCTGGAGCGTGTCTGGCGGCAACATCGGATAGGCCGCCAACGCATGCAAGGCTTCAACGTGGTTCAATCCACGATCGATCGGATCGTCGGTCAGGCAGGCGGGGCATGTCTTTGCATAGGGTTCCCAGGGCGTCGCGTCTTTCCATTTGTTCAGCGGACAGCTTCCGTGTTTCGCGGCATGCCGCTTGGCAGCCTGGTATTTCAAAGTGCAGCCGTAGTCGATCGCCTTCCAACAGCCAGCCGGCCGATCGGTACAGCACTCGCAAGCTGCTATGTTGTGATGCGGGATAGATTCCATGGCCACGCTGGTTGCCTGTGGCCGCCTCCCTGGCACGCAGAGACGCGTTAATTTTTCGGTAGGGGCCTGAACCTGCGAATTGCACCTGGAACAGGTGTGCTGATACACCCCGGCTCGCACTTCTTGGGTGTCGAATGAGCAGAAGGCATCGGGATGTGCTTCTCGGAAAGTCATGCTATCTTGATAGTAATGCCAGGAGGGAAGAAGACTCCACCACCCGTACTATGATCGTGCAAATCGTATGTTCCGGGCGGAGGACACGGGCTTGTAGCGCCGAATAAATCCGTAAGTCCCAATTGAGGGTGGGTGCTGCCAAAAGATACCCCTATTTGCCAGCCCTGAAATTCCCAATGCGCCGGCTCTCCAACATAATGGCCTACGCAATTGACAACAAAATAGGCGTAAGGGCCGGGGTAGTCATAGCAATCGCTGCTATTGTGAAGATGCCCTATCCAAGAACACTCGCTATCGCTCTTGGTCAGTGCTACCTCCTCCCAAAAAAATGGATAGGGTCCGAAATGATACTCGTCGTAACAAGTCAATCCAATGAGTTGTATCGTGGATAGCGCGCAAGAATCGCACGGACCGCAGGTTATCGCAGGAGTGCAGCAGCACGCTTCGTCATACATGAGGGCCAGACCGGGGGAATCAGGGCTTCTTATGATCCCGCCGTTTTCGTTCAGAAAAAGCTTGGGCATGTCATGCTCCCGATCCCGACGATCCCGATCCGCCGTCCCCGGCGCACGATTCAACATCGATCCACATCATGCAGCCGAAGGCGTCGTGGCCGAGCACCTGCGTAACTTCCGGATCGTAATTGGCGATGCCGCCCAATCCCAACTGCTCCGGAGAGACGCAGCCGCTGCCACTTTCTTGGCTGCCTTCGCTCCCTTCGCTGCCCTCGCTCCCTGATCCCTCGCTGCCTTCGCTCCCCTCTTCACTGCCCTCGCTACCTTCGCTGCCACTGCCTTGCGGGCAGCAGAAACCGAAATTATCGACTTCCCATTGCTGGCTGTCGTCGTACCAAGTAGCGGTGAAGCACGTTCCGGACGGCACGTACAGCTCGCCGGAGTCGTCAAGCAGGGCGATCAGCGTGGACGCGACTATATTGATGGGGTCGTGGACCTCGAACGGGAGGCCGACTTCTCCCTGTAATCCGTTCGGCAAAACGGTGATCTCGATGGCCTGGGCACTGTCGCAACCGTAGAGATCCTCATGCAACTTGCCGCGGATCGACGCGCGGCCTGGCGGGATATGTATCGACACGCCGATGCCGGTGCGAGTTACACCACCCCCGGCCACAGAGATTGGAGTTGGGTCACGATCACTCATGGCGAATTCAGGTAGAACAAGGCGTCAAAGGGAATGTCCGTGGGGCTGACAACCCCCGCGTCTACGTCAAAGCGATACTTCGCCCCGAAGGTATTGTGACTATTGTCGTCGATATTTGGTAAACCATTGAAGAAGCTCCATGCAAAGGTGTCGTACCACCCGACCGGAGATACGTTCACTTTTCCAAATGGACCGGTAAACTGCATATTCCAGGTGATCCATCCTGGTTTGTGATAATCTCCATCAAAGTCGATCCACCAGTTCCAAATAGTTCGCCAGGAGAAGCGATAGGTGATGTCCCAAGAGACGTTCGCCGCACACATGGGGTTGCCGTAAGCGTCAAAGAGGAAGCCCGTCTCGTTGGTGTCGTCCACCAGGACGCTGGGAATCACGCGTTTGATCGGCGAGCAGCCGTCGAAGCGGAGCGTCCCCGGCGGGAATCCATGGACGCGACCATTGGGATTTTCTCCGACATCCGGCAGCGAGGGAAGATCGAAGCACGTCGGCGTATAGGCATTGAAGTTGATCGTGTTCGAGAGCTTGTTGATCGTCTGCCAGGGCACCGTCGGGCACATGATTCGCCGGATGGTGAATTCCTGCCAGGTCTCGGTGAACTGCATATCCTCGCCGACAGGGTAATTCTTCGTCAGATAGTGGTTTAGGTTGATGTCTGGGAGGGCATATAAAGCCTTCGAGTTGCCGAACGTCCGATAGCACGGGAAGAACTGGGGATCCACATAGTCGAAAGCGCCGGTGGTGCTCTGTTCCTCGGATAGGTTATAGGCCGTCAACAGCGGCCTGAAAACGGCTTCGATATAGCACCCGCACTCGCCCCGCGGGTCGTCGGGTTGCTTGTACTTGCCGTCCGTGCCGGTTGTGAGGGGGCCGTCGAAACCGGCCTGGACAAGAAACGACTCGCGGATCGCCTTGAGGGCATTGGCGTCGTAGTAGCTTTTGGGAGGCGTTATGCCCTGGCTGCTGGCCACCGCCCGCACGTCCAGCGGCTTGCGGTTGGCTTCCACGCAGTAGCAATACGGATAGACGAGATCGCGAACCGGCAGAATCCGACGGCTGTCGGTCTTGTTTCCCGTCACGCGGCCCAGCAGGGCGGCGATGACGACCGGGCCGGAGCTGGCAGGCTCGCAGTAGATCGTGGAGACGATCTCCGTGCCCGTGGTGGTGATCCGTTCGCGGCGGTCCACCCATTCCAAAACTTTCAAAATCGGATTGCCCATTAGATTTTACTCCCGCCTGCCTGCCGGTGGTCGCCCCGGATGACGATCCCGTCGTTGACCATGACACGGATATTGATGCTCATTTCACGCAGCAAGCGGGTCATTTCACTGGGGTCGCCTTCGGACGCGCCGGAAACGACCGTCGCTCCGCCTCCCCCGTTACCGCCACCGCCTTCGTTGCCTTCAAAGAGTCCGCCGATGGCCGATCCGATCATTTTGCCGGCATTGCCGCCCATGGCGCCGCCGGCTATCGATAATGCCGACTTGCCGACCTCGGCTCCGGTAACCTTCTCCCCGCCCAGCCATTTTCCCGCCAATCCGCCGATCGTCATGCCGACGGAACTGCCCAGCGGGCCGCCAGCGGACCCGAAGGCATAGCCGGCGGCCGAACCAAGGTCGCGAAATGAACTTGCGGAACCAGCATTCGCACCTGCTGGAACGGGTGTTGGTTTAACGGTAGATCCAGCCGCCGCTGCGCCCACTGCCGCCCCTATCAGCGTTCCTATGCCGGGAACGACGCTTCCGACCGCAGCACCTTCTGCCGCTCCGGCTGCGGCCCCGCCTGCCACGGCGGCCCCCGCACCTTCTGCTGCTCCAGCCGCAACACCGCCTGCTGCCGCGGCATCCGGCACGCCCCAAAGAGTTGAGGAAATCTCACCCGGACCAGGATTCGGAATGCCCTTAATGACCTCTTGACCGACTTCAGGGATTGCGTCCTGGACAGGCGGAGCTACCGGCGTGGAGGGACGGCCGCCAGGCGGTTGCGGAACCGATGGCGCGTCTTTCTGGCCGCCGGCTATCCCGTACTGAAAATTCGCGGTTAACTTGCTTAATGTTTTCGGGCCAAGCTTAGAGATTTGCTCCGCGAATCGTTGAGATGACTGTGGCCCATACTCTTCAACCTTTTCGGCATACAGCATCCGCGCTTCGGGCGATTGCAGCAGCGACGATAGATCGATTTGAGAACTTTGTGCGCGGGGTTTTTTGTGACGGGGATCTTCGCGCGCGCCGCGCATGCCTAACGACGCAGCCGTCCACTCGGATCGAAACTGATATTCCGAAGATTCGTTGCCGGCCATGGTTTAGCCTCCCTGTGGAGGTTGGCCGCCGGGTGGCTGGCCCTGGGGCTGACCAAGGGGTGGTTTGCCGACTTCGGCGCGGAGGCGGTTCGCCTCTTCCAGAGAATCCACGACAAATTCCTGCCGCTGGATGAAGGGAACGAGAAGCGGGAAGGCCACGGCACGATTCTCGACCGTGACGACGTCTTCCCCGGTGACCAGAATACACAGAATCTTCACGGCCGGCAGCGACTGGAGCGTCTCCATGAATGCGATCTTCGGCACATTATCAAAGTTCAATCCTGCCACGAACTCGCGGGTCGCCACCAGTTGGAGATCCTCCGGCAAGGCCTGGACCTTGGCCGCGAATTCGACCAACGGGTTGTGGGCCATCCGCGCCGCGTTCGCCAGCCAGGCGTGCCAGTATTCCAGCGCAGCTTCGTTGAGATAATCCGCGTCCAGTTCCCGCGGCTGGTCGTTGACGGTAATCGTTATTTTCTGTGGCATGTTTACACCCACCAACCGCGGTCCTTGAGATACCTCAGATAATCACTACATGGGGTTTCTTCGTCTGGAATCAAGAACAAGCGGCTATTGCCCTCACCTGAGATCTGGTAACGGATTACATCGCGTGCTGCGCTCAAAACCGGCTGACAAGATTTAATCATGCACATTGGCGCGAAATAGAATCGCTGTTCCATGCCCATCGCAACTGCTTCGACATTGATTTTCACGTCGCCCAGGAAGAAGGCGATCGCCGTATTGACGAATTCGGCACTGTCTGGACTGTAAGCAAATAAGTAGTCGGGCAAGTTTTCTTGGTCAGCGGGAAGTGAAGCCTGGAATTGCCAATCAAAAGCCACCAACCGCCGCGTAATCGCGCCATAGGTTCCGCTATGGGTGCAGTCGGCGTTGATCCACTGCCGCGAAATCGCCCATTGCTCAACTTCAAGATAACCAGGATCGCCGTCACCTGTAGAAGCGTCTTCAATGTTCTCTGTTGCGGATCGTGATTTGAAATAACTATAGTCGCTCCCCATCGGGCCGGTGTAGATCCGCCCGCCCATCCCGCCGATGATGTTTCCACCCGGTATTACTGGCATCGCCGCAGCCCTCGCTTTCTTTTAACTCAGGCTCAAGACGAGTAGATCATCCGCGCGTGGAAGTCGGTGCTCACGGCCTGGCTGCCGTTGTTTCGCAGGGTCATCTCCACCGTGCCGGTGGCCGATGCGGTGGGGTCCGCGGTTCCGCCGCCGATGTTGTAGATCTTCGCCACGCCGGCCTTCAAAACTTCGGTGTGCGGCGTCCCGCCCGTCCCCGTGAAGATCACGTCCATGTCCGCCGCATCGGAAAGCAGGTACAGCAACTGCAAATCGCCTGCCGTATAAAGCACGCCGCAATCGACCGCCGCCCCGCCAGTGCCGGTGCCGCCGGAACCTACGGAAGCCAGGGTCTGCTCGACCACGCTGGAAGTAGTCCCCGTGACCGTGGTCGAGACGGAAGAAAACGGTGCCCCGGACATCGAGACGCTCTGGGTGACGGTGGCGGTAACGGAAGCCATGCTGAACCTCGCAATTCTTTAGGAAATCAGGCCGGCCACGGGGCCGATCAACGCCCCCGTGCCTTGCCCGCTGATGGTGAAATGAACGACGTCGATGGCCGGATTCTGCGTCCCGTCGGTGGAGATCAGGGCATTGCCCTGGTACTGGATCGCCGTGGTCCCGTCGTTGACACTGCTTCCGGCGGCGCCAATCTGGAAGACGCAGGCCGCGGCGACGGGATACTCCAGGCCGATGGGGACGTAGATGTTGTTGACAAGCCGCACGCCGTCGTACGAACCGACCCGCCCCGAGGTGGCGTCGTAGGGCCAATCGGCGGTAAAATCCCAGGAGGCCAGACACCGCTTGTACTCGGCCCAGCCGCCGCTGCACGTCACCGTCACGTCGGCGTTGTGGAAGATCTTGCGGATCTGCCAGTTGCGGACCTGGATGATGAGCGAGCCGATCTTGATATTGCCGCCCTGGCCTTCGATCGTGCGGATGGTCGGTGTGGGCATGATGGATCCTCTAGGCTACGGGTTGCGCCAGGTTGGCGAGCGTGTTGAATTCGTGCCAGGTATGGCAGGGCCAGGTGGCCGTCCAGCCGATCAGTCCCGCCTGTTCGCGGCGGTTGTCGATCGACACCGACGGGACGCCCGGCTTGCACCGATATACGAAATACTCGCCGTTGTACGTCAAGCTCTTGATGGCCTGGGTGTATCCCATGATGGTCGTGTAGATCGCCCACAATACCGGATTGATCGACGCCCCCAGGTTGCCGCTGCCCAAACGGTCGATCTGCTGCAATCCGGTCGCCGCCACGATGTTCCAGCGAAGGTTCAATAATTCGGTTCCGCTGAGCTGGTCGGGTTCCGCGAACGGCTCGCCGAAGTCTACCCGCACCATCGGCAGGTCGCTGTCGGTGACCTGGTCCTTGCGCGGGTCAACATTCTGCCCCAGCCACTTCACGCGGTTGGGCGGGGCCACCAGGCCCACGAAGGCCCGCGAGTTCTCCAGCATGTCCCACAGCCCGCAATAAACGAGCGTGAACGGGTCACCGCTGCTGGTTCCTGTCAAGTTGCTCATGCGTCTGTTTCACAAAAAGGCCGGCACGGCTTACACCGGCCGGCCCTCGTTCGACCTAACAACCACCGAAAGGATGTTCGTGCTACTCAGATCAGCTTGTGGGCACTTTCGCGATGAAGACGGCCGCCGGGTTCTTGATGATCGGCAGGAACGTGTCGCCCGCGAAGTGCTGCAAGCTGACCGGGTTCGTCGTGACCTGGGCGTAACTGAACGGACCCGCCACCTGCTGGAGGTTGCCAAGCACCGCCCCCAGGTCGTTGGCGAGCTGGATCGAGCGCGGAACGGGATAGGTCCCCTCAATGACTTCCCACCAATCCGTGGACGGATCGGGGGTGAAGACGATTACGTCGTCGCCGGCCCAATCCTTCGCCACGCCGGTCTGATCGACAAAGAACGCCTGGTCGATCGGGAACCACTTCAAGTTGCCGACGCTGGAGGGGATTTCCGCCGTAATCGCCTCTTCCGCCACCCGCTGGCTGCCGCGGATAATGCTCTGCAAGACCGGGTCGGCGGCGATGTAGCCGGGGATGTTGACGCCGTAGAAGGCGTGGGTGATCGGATGGCCGGTGAGCTTGCGGCCCGCTTTCTTCACGGCCTTGAGCTGGCCGAGAATGTTCGGGGTCGCGGCCTTCCAGTTGGTCAACAGGTTACCGCCGCCGAAGACGTTCAACTGGGCGGTGTTTCCCGAAGGCACGCCGAAATTGATCGACCAGGCCGCGCTGGAGTTGATCAATCCGCTGGAGCTGTCCGGGGGCAATAGGTTGCCGCTGGCATCGAAGGCGATGCCGCCGGTGGTCAGTGCCGACATGACGGCCGAGATGCGAAGGTTGCGGAATCGCTGGCCGAAAATATCCAACTGGCGATTGATCGTCTCTTTCGCCATCTGCTGGCGAACGAGCCCCGTGCCGGTCTCCTCGATCAGGAGGTTCAGCACGGTCGGGTCGTGCGAGAAAGTCTCAAAGCTGTGCAACAGCTTGACCGGCGTCGAGCCGATGCCGACGGGGGCAACGTCCTTGGCCGGGGAGCCGTAGCGGCTTATGGTCGATGTCTGACGGGTTCCGGCCACGCGGAGGTATTCGCCCCGGTCGCCTTCCGTCGTCCGATTTGCCGTGAGGAAGCCTTTCGGCAAGATGTCTTCGGGAACGCCGTTGACAATATCGACCACGCGGCCGATAAGATTACGACTTGCAAGGATTTCTTGAATGGTTCCGGCCATGATTGCCTTTTCCTTCGCTGAAGGGGGGAAACGAAAAGGGAGCCAAGCGACTTCTCGCGTTGGCTCCCTTAACGAGCAACGAAGGTAAAGGCTTCTCGCGGGTAATTAGTCCGCTTTCGCCGTCACAGGTGCCAGGCGACAAGTCGCTTGGCTCCCGGTTCAAATTGTCGGGTGATTCGTTCTGTAGTTCTGTAGTTTGCTGGCTTGTTCTTCGTCAGGATCAGTAATCGTCGCTGAATCGGAAATCGCCAAGGGTGTTCAACTGCGCCTTGAGCCATGTAATGAGGC
>Ga0118677_10003911_pt1 | contig 27572 bp, 18 predicted proteins | sample AliMusrvi5mmetaG_FD_86154 | JGI IMG/M metagenome (GOLD analysis project Ga0118677, IMG submission 86154) | reverse complement strand
AAACCAAACAAGGGGTTTGGCAGATTTGAATGTCTTTATTTTATTATTATTTCTAATGTTTATTTTGTTTTTCCATACCTTGTCCTTGTATTTGATTTTCCTTGATTTTAAAAGCAAAATATTTTTATAAATCAAGGGAAAAAGATTTTTTTTTTAAACTTTTTTTTTTAAAATTTGTTAATTAAATGAATCGTTTGCTTTGATGCTGCAGGTTCATGCAGGATTGAAATCCAAAGTTTTGATTATTAAAGAACTAATCCCAATGAGTGTTTAATTTTTGCTGGTAATTTGTTAATGGAAAAGAACATCATCGAGGTTTGGGAAAATTGCCTCAAAATCATTAAAGACAACATAAATTACCAGAGCTTCAAAACTTGGTTTTTACCCATCAAGCCGGTCAAGCTCAAAGACAATGTTTTAACAATTCAGGTACCAAGTCAGTTTTTTTATGAATGGCTTGAAGAACATTACGTAGCTTTACTGAAAAAGACGATTAAAAAAGAGTTAGGCAATGAAGGTCGGCTGGAGTATAGTATTATTATGGACAATACAGAAAATGATCCCGGACCGATCACCATTAACCTGCCTACCGGAGAAAAAAGAGCCACCTCAAATCCAGCAGTATCCATGCCCATTGATCTGAATAAAGGGAGCTCGAAGGAGATCCCGAATCCATTCATAATTCCGGGACTTAAGAAGATCAAGGTTAATTCCCAGCTGATTGAAGGATATTCATTCGAAAATTTCATTGAAGGCGACTGCAACCGTCTCGCTCGCTCCGCAGGGTTTGCTGTAGCAAGCAACCCGGGGAAAACCGCCTTTAACCCACTCCTTATATATAGCAGCACCGGACTGGGGAAAACACACCTCTCTCATGCCATCGGCCTGGAAGTAAAAGTCAATTTTCCGGAAAAGACCGTTCTCTATGTTACAACTGATCAGTTTATCAACCAGTTCATCGATTCGGTAAAGAACAACAACCAAAATGATTTTATTCATTTTTACCAGATGATCGATGTACTGATCATTGATGACATTCATAATCTTGCCGGTAAAGAAAAGACACAGGATGTCTTCTTCCATATATTTAACCACCTTCACCAGAAAGCTAACCAGATCGTCCTCACTGCCGACAAACCGCCGGTGGAGATGAAAGGCATCGAACCCCGTCTCCTGTCGCGATTCAAATGGGGGCTTTCCGCTGATCTTCAGGTCCCCGACCTGGAAACAAGGATTGCAATCCTGCATAAGAAACTTTACAACGACGGTATCGAGATCTCCCAGGAAGTGGTGGAATACCTGGCATACAGCATCAATACCAACATCCGCGAACTTGAAGGCGCCCTGATCTCACTCCTTGCCCAGTCTTCGCTGAATAAAAAGACCATTACGCTTGAACTTGCCAAACAGATGATCGACAAGTTCGTTAAGAATACCTCCCGTGAGATCTCCATCGATTACATTCAGAAGGTTGTGTGCGATTATTTCAATATTCCCATTGAGATGATCCATTCCAAAACAAGGAAGCGGGAAATTGTGCAGGCCCGGCAGTTATCCATGTATTTCTCGAAAAAGCATACCAAAGCCTCACTTGCCAATATTGGCCTCCATTGCGGTAACAAAGACCATGCAACCGTACTCCATGCATGCAGAACCGTAAACAACCTTGTTGAAACCGACAAGCAATTCCGTTCTTTTGTTGAAGAGCTTGATAAGAAAATCAAACTGTGAAGATCCTTTTTGTCTGTACCGGTAATATTTGCCGGTCCCCCCTCGCAGAAGGCATTCTCAGGGATAAACTGCAAAAGCTCGGGATCACCGCTGAAGTTGATTCAGCCGGGTTTGAAGAGTTCCATGTCGGCGATCCCCCTGATGAACGTGCCATCTACACTGGTAAACTCAGGAAAATCGATATTTCAGGTCATAAGGCAAGGTTGTTCACCATAAACGATTTTGAAGAATTTGACAAGATCTATGTGATGGACAACTACCATTTCCGTACCATGGACCAGAAAGCCCGGAACGACAAGGATATGGAAAAGGTGGACTATGTCATGAACGTGGTCAGCCCCGGAAAAAACCTACCGGTCCAGGATCCCTGGTATGACGGACTTTCAGCGTTTGAACAGGTTTACGACCAGCTTGACAGCGCCTGTGGGGTCATTGCCAATAAACTGCTTCGCTGACCGGCCCGTTTTTGCAGGAAAATTATTTTCATTTGGAACCCGAAATCCATAACATCCCCTTAGCAGAAACCATCCTCGGGGCAGCGGAACGGATCCGTCCATACATAAACCATACTCCTGTTTTAACCTCCCATACGATCGACCGTATCACCGGGGCACAGTGCTTTTTCAAGTGCGAGAATTTCCAGAAAGTCGGCGCCTTTAAAGCACGTGGAGCCACAAATGCAGTCTTTTCGCTGCCAGCATCCCAACTGGAAAATGGCGTTGCCACTCATTCATCCGGGAACCATGCACAGGCTCTCTCCTGGGCGGCTTCCCTCTGTAATGCAGAAGCCCACATTGTGATGCCATCCAACTCTTCCACGGTTAAGGTTGAAGCAGTAAAAGGATATGGAGGAAAAATCACCTTCTGTGAGCCCACCCTGATCGCCAGGGAGACGACTTTGCAGAAAGTCATGGAATTTACCGGGGCAACCGAGATCCACCCCTATAACAACCCTGATATCGTCGCAGGACAGGCAACCGCCGCACTGGAACTTCTCTCGGAAATGAAAAATGCCGATATACTCCTCGCCCCGGTTGGCGGAGGAGGGCTGCTGAGCGGAACCGCACTGGCCGCCCGTTATTTTTCAGCTGGTACCATTGTCATCGCGGCAGAACCGGAACAAGCGAATGATGCCTTCCTCTCCTTCACGCAAAAAAGATTCATCCCTGCCGGAAAAACTGATACGATCGCTGACGGCCTGCGTACCTCACTGGGCAGCCTTACATTTCCCATTATCCTGCGTTACGTTGACTCCGTTGTCACTGTCAGCGAAGAATCCATAATCCGTGCCATGCAGTTTGTGTGGGAAAGGATGAAGATCATCATCGAGCCATCCTCTGCAGTGCCCGTAGCCGCGTTGCTTGAAAAAAAGATCAATGCCCGCGGTAAAAGAATAGGAATTATTTTGTCGGGCGGCAATGTTGAACTGAACAACCTGCCATGGAACAAAAAGTAAAAAAAGGTATTCTCTACCTGATCCCGGCTACTCTTGGCGATGGTCCGGTTACCGATACCATCCCCGGAAAGGTGCTGAGCCTGCTTCCTGCTGTCAGTTGTTTCATCGTTGAAGAGGTGCGCACTGCCCGCCGGTTCCTTAAGAAGGCCGTTCCTGCAATTGATATTGACGACCTGACCTTTCTTGTATTCAATGAGCACTCTGCAAAATCGGACCTTGAAGAATTTATTAAACCCCTCATCAATGGTCAGGATGTGGGACTGCTGTCAGAGGCCGGCCTTCCCTGCATTGCCGACCCGGGCTCCGAAATCGTCAGACGGGCACATGAAGAAGGTATCCGGGTAATTCCCCTCACGGGCCCCTCATCCATCTTGCTTTCGCTGATCGCATCCGGCTTCAGCGGACAGAACTTTGCATTTCATGGTTACCTCCCTGTTGACCGGCAGGAGCGGAAAAAGAAACTAAAAGAACTGGAACACACAGCCAGGACCAGGCAGCAAACACAGATCTTCATCGAAACTCCATACCGCAACATCCGGATGTTCGAAGCAATCCTTGAAGCCTGTATGGATTCCACTGGTTTATGCATCGCAGCAGACCTTACAACTGCTAAGGAATTTATTAAGACCATGACGGTCCGTGAATGGAAAAAGCTAAAGCCTTCCATTGAAAAAGTGCCGGTAGTGTTCCTGATAAGTTGCGAATTTTAAGTTGTAAGTTGAAAGTTGCAAGTTGCAAATTATTTATATGATTGTTGTCTTTCAGTCTTTCGTAATTTGTTTGCCGTATATGTAACAAAAGGACCTATTAAGCGTCTTACTAACAATTCTTAAATATCCCTTCTTTGGCACCACTCCTATCAATCCACCAATTGTCAAAATCCTATGGTAAGATCAGGGCACTGAAAGGCCTTGATCTGGAAGTCACCAGGGGCCAGGTATTCGGACTGCTCGGACCCAATGGCAGCGGAAAAACCACGACACTCAGCATCCTGCTTGGCTTGCTGGAAGCAGGCAGCGGAACCTTTGAATGGTTCGGAAAGCCTGCTTCGAAAGAGAGCCGCAAGCGTATCGGGTCTGTAATCGAAAGCCCCAACTTCTTCCCATACCTGGATGCAGTCACCAATCTGAAGATTGTGGCCGACATTAAAGACTTCGGTTATTCCGACATCGACCGGGTTCTGAAGATAACCGGGCTTTATGAAAGACGGAACTCCAGATTCAGGACCTATTCCTTCGGCATGAAACAAAGGCTTGCTGTGGCATCCGCTTTACTTGGAAATCCCGAAGTTCTCATCCTCGATGAACCCACCAACGGGCTTGACCCCCAAGGGATAGCACAGATCCGGGAAATAATCAGGGAGGTTGCCATACAGGGCATCACCATAATTCTTGCAAGCCATCTTCTGGATGAAGTTCAGAAGATCTGCAGCCATGTTGCAGTGCTTAAAAAGGGTATTAAACTGTTTGACGGTGAGGTCAGTGATGTGCTGGCCGTATCTGAATTCCTTGAAATCGCCTCCTCTGATTTGGCACTTCTTGCAACAACCATTTCCACCCACCCCGGTTTTAAAAAGCTCGAAAAGTCAGATGACAGGCTGTTTGTACATTTTACGGGAACTATCAGCACCCCTGAGGTAAACCGCTTTCTTTTTGACAAGGGGATCGTCCTCTCCCATCTCTCTGAACGGAAACGATCGCTTGAACAACATTTTCTTGAACTTTTACAGGATAACCAATGCTGAAACTGCTGCGTATAGAACTTAAAAAGATCCTGACCTACAAGGTCTTCTGGATCCTGTTTGGCCTTTATTTCGTGTTCCTGGCGACAGGGATCCTCCTGGCTGAATTTATCATCAATGCCCAGGTAGATCAGTTGAACAGCAGGATGCCACTCCCCTTCCCCCACGTTCGGCTCTACTTTTTTCCGGACATCTGGCAGAACCTTACCTTTTTCGCGAGTATCCGTTATGTGCTGATCTTTCCGGCCATCATCATTATCATCCTTATCACAAATGAATACACAAACAAAACCATTCGCCAGAACGTCGTGAACGGTATGAGCCGTCATGAATTCCTGCTCTCAAAATTGCAGATTATCTTCCTGATGGCTCTGATCATTACTGTTTTGCTTGCTGTTGGTATCTTCATACTGGGCATCAGCCATTCTGATGCTGCCACTATGCAGCACATGTGGGGAAAATTCAGTTTTATCCCCGGCTTCTTCATCCAGGTATTCACCTTCATGATCTTCGCCTTCTTCACAGGCTTCATGCTGCGAAACACCGGGCTCACAATTGCCCTCTTTACCCTGTATGCATTGATTATTGAGCCAGTATTGTACTATTTCCTGAAGATCCCCAAATTCCACCTTCCAAATATCAGCCGGTTCCTGCCGGTCAATTCCGTCATCCGGATCGTTGAGTACCCCTTCATCCCCTCCCTGAAACAAATGATCGGACTGAACGTACAGGATTCATTGTCCTTGCTGGATTGCGCTGTTCCAATGGCATATGCCGCTGTTATGATCGGAGTTGTTTACCTCGTCATGATGAAGAAGGACCTTTAAATAGTTGCGAGTTGCAAGTTGTAAGTTGCAATAAGCTACTATTTTATCACTGAATTACATGATATCTGGCTTTATCATGCTTTTTCGCAAATCACAAATCACAAATAACTTGCAACTTACAACTTGCAACTCGCAACTATACCTTCGAAAGTGCCCTTAGCCGCTGCAACAGCGTCGGATGAGAGTAATAGAAGAAGACATAGGCGGGGTGAGGCCTGAGGTTGCTCAGGTTGTTCACGGAAAGTTTCTTGAGGGCATCCTGCAGTGCCTTGGAAGAGTAATTAGTTCCTGCATAGTAGTCAGCGGCGTATTCATGTTTCCTGGAGATGACATTCATCATCAGCCCGATGAGCATTGACAAGGGACTGTATAACAACCCGAAGGCCATGATCCCAAGATGAAAGCTCTGCACCGTTTCCATACCGGACAAACCGCTCACTGCCTGGCAGAGAGCCAGTGCAATAGCGCTGTCCTTCCGGATAAACAAGGATAAAATAAAGAGCATCAAACCTGTCTGAACAAGTGAAAGGATCATCCCTGAGGTAGTATGTTTCTTTTTGTAATGGCCGATCTCATGGGCCAGGACGGCAACCAGTTCTTCTGTTGTATGATCATTGATAAGCGTATCGTACAAAACGATCCGTTTCTTCATGCCGAGCCCGGTAAAATAAGCATTCGCCTTTTTCGACCGTTTTGAGCCGTCAATGACATAAATGTTATTCAGTTTGAACCCGACCTTCGTGGCAAAGGCTTCGATCGCCTCGCGCAGTGGGCCTGCATCAAGGGGCTTCTGCTTGTTGAAGAGAGGCACGATCAGGTTGGAGTAGAACATCGTCATAAATACCAGGAAAAAACCGATCACCCCCCAGGCGATCAGCCAGAAGTAGTTTCCTGTTGATGAGTAAATGAAGACAATGAGAGATAGCAGACCGCCGCCGATGATGACACTCAGTAAAAGTCCTTTTAATCGGTCAAGGATAAAGGTTTTTACACTCGTCTGGTTGAACCCGAATTTCTCTTCGATCACAAAAGTAAGGTAAGCGTCAAAGGGAAGTGATAATATATTGGAAATCAAGCCGAGTATCCCAAAGAAACAGATCGCCATAAGAATGGGATTCTGCGTCCACCCGCGAACCACATGATCCACCCAGGCAAACCCTCCGGCCAACAGCACAACAACCATCACCAGGAAGGTCAGGCTGTCGAGAACCAGGGAAAACTTATTCTTGTGTTTCTCGTACTGCTGGGATTTCCGGTATTTCTCCTGGTCATAGATCCCCTCCAGCTCAGCCGGAAGCTTATCATTCCAATAGGTTGAGTTGAGCCAGGCCAATACCCGTTCGAGGATAAAATCAAAAGCCAGGATCACAAAAATAAGGATGAAGAATATTGTTGTCATTGTCATGAAAAGCCGATAAAATTTCTAATTGATCTGATTGGTCAAATTGCTCTAAACCCCTAATCTCTATCCTCTAGTAAACGCCGCTTCTCTTCCTGAGAAACCACTCCGCCGTCAACAGGCCGAGGATAAGCAGGAAGACCCATAGGTTCCCGATCAGGTCACTGAACTGCTTATGGTAATAAGAAACGGGCCGGATGTCTTCACGTGCATTGATCTTTTTCACAAGTTCATCCATATTGCGGGGATAAACCATCTCCCCGTTATGGGCTTTAGCGATCCGGTAAAGAAGATTGTGGTCGGCGATTGTCGTTATCGATTCAAGGTTCAGGGCCGCAACGATAAATGAACCGGAACGCTGATAAAGGTTCTTTCCAACCTTTACTGTTGCCTGGTATTTATAAGTGCCCACAGGGAAACTGCCGGCATTCAGATAGTAGCCGTTATCAGTCTTTCCAAAGACAAATGGAAAAGTCTTGCCCTTCTCATCTGTGATCACAAGATTTACCTCCGGCTGGGTGATGGGGTCATAGCTTTCATTATAAACGTCTGCCTGGAACTCCACATTCTCATTTTCCAGGCAACGGTTGGCAGTCCGAACCACGAAAAAGCTTTTATCACTCTTTACCGAAAGAAACTGAACGATCTTGCTGATAAGTTCGTCAGAAGCCTGGTGATTACCTGTCTGCTGGTAATCCGACAGCCGCCATTTCCAGATATTCTCACCAGCGAGGATCCCGGTCTTTTTCCCGGTTGATTCAAAAAACAGCGCCATTGGGATCCGTGACTGAACAGTACCGATCTTCTGGTAAAACAGTATCTCTGCAGCCGGCGAATTCTGATACCCGCCAAAGGGACAGGATAAAGGAGGGAAACTCTTTACAACATCCCTGATATTTTTATCCAGGGTAAACAGTGAAAACTCTTCATTGTAGGCAGGGGTTGATTCTGCGAAACTGGCTTTCTGGGAATTGACCACCAGCCCGGTCTTTAAGGCATTAAAAGCATTCAGGTCGGTCAGGCTGCCCAGGATGAACATGGCCGCGTTGGCTTTCAGTGCGATCTTTGCAATATCATTATATCCGAGTGTAGTGGGCAGCTGGTCGAAGACCACAAGGTCGTACTTCTCAACAGGCTGGTTAAAGTTGTCAATCCTGAACTCCTCCGTTTCAAACCGTGAAGATCCCTCCAGTGCCTGACGGAAAGCTGCGATATCCGGATGCGGGGAGGCATAAAGAAATACTATCTTCTGCCGTGTGTCCGATACATCGATAAAGACATCCTGGCGGTTATTCATCACAGAGGCCTCTCCATCAACAACATCAAGGAATACCGTATACCGTTGCATGCCTTTTTCTGTTGCCTCAAGAGTCAGGCTGACTTTCTGAAATGCTCTGTCGCCGGAAAAGACCACCGGTTTCGTAAACAGAAGTTTATCCCCTTTTTTTACCTGCAGCAGGGATTTCACCCCATTGCACTTATTGGCTTCAATAAGGACCTCCATCGGGAATTTATCTCCGAGAAAAGCTGTCTTATTGTAATTCACCTTTTTAAGGATCACATCCTTCAATACCGTCGTATCCCCGAGAGCAATGGTGTATACAGGAAAGTTAAGCTTTCCCGCAGCATAAAATGGGTTGCTGCCTGTATTATAGATCCCGTCGGTTGCCATGATCATGGCCCCGACATTCCGGTTCGCATACCGGATCATGGCCTCATTAAATGCTGTGGATATATCCGTACGTTTTTCTGAGAAATCTGTTTTCAGACTGGTGGCAACCTGGTCGCCGAAAGAGAGAACAGATACATCATACTTCCTGCCCAGCTGTTCCTTGAGTTTTTCGATATCATTCCTGTACTGGCTTCTGTAATAGGTTGAATCAGCAGATAATACAACGGACAGACTGTTATCCTGGGCCAGGATGATCAGTGGTTTTTCAATAGTTTCCTTGTTTTTCCTGATCAGGGGTGAAAGCAGCAGAAATGCGATCACCGTAATGGCAACAAAACGAAATGAAGCCATGGTCCATTGGACCCAGGCCTGCAGGTCGTCCTTTTTTGTCCTGAAATATAAAATAAAGGAATAAAGTCCCCCGAGTAACAGGCAAAAAAGAACAAACCAGATGGGGTATTCGGTAACCAGTTCCAAAATAAGTTAACTTCTAAGTATGTAGTCCTCCGCAGACACTGATAACCTGTCCGCTGATGTAGGATGAAAGATCAGAAGCAAGAAATAAAGCAAGGTTAGCAACATCTTCCGGCGTCCCGGGTCTTCTCAGCGGAATATCGTTTACCCAGTTGTTGCGGACCTCATCAGGCAGTTTGGCGGTCATTTCAGTAGCAATAAATCCCGGAGCAATGGCATTGCAACGGATGCTGCGCGAACCGAGTTCCATGGCAACCGACTTCGAGAATGCGATGATGCCGGCCTTTGATGCGGAATAGTTGGACTGACCCGAATTGCCTTCAATACCCACTACAGAACTCATATTGATTATAGAGCCGGAGCGCTGACGGATCATCTCTTTCTGAACCGCCTTTGTAAGGTTGAACACTGATTTCAGGTTGATATTCATTACAAGGTCCCAGTCCTTCTCAGACATTCTCAGCAGCAAACCATCCCGGGTAATACCGGCATTGTTGACAAGAATGTCGATCCCTGAGAAATCAGCGATCACATCGTTCACCAGTTTTTCACTGTCAGTGAATGAACTGGCGTCCGAGGCATATCCTTTTGCTTTGACACCCAGAGCAGCCAGATCTTTCTCAAGAGCAATAGAATCATCATTGTATGCGAGGTCGGAAAAGGCAACATTGGCGCCGTGGGCGGCAAAGGTCAGAGCGATACCGCGTCCTATCCCTTTGTTGGCTCCCGTGATCAGGGCAGTCTTTCCTTCAAGTAACATCATAATTTCTTCGTTAAATTTTTTCCAAAGATAGGAATTATTAAAAAATAAGGGGGATCAAATTTGTCCCCCTTATACAACTGGCTTAGGTTCGGTTTATTTCACCACCACAATTTTTTTCAGGTCGCCTGCCCCGTTCACATACAGTGCACAGATATAGGTTCCCGGAGGAAGTTTGGAAGCATATAGTTCCGCTTTGTACTCACCTGCTTCCAGGCGGTTGCTGATCAGGTTCTTTACCTTCTCACCCTGCAGGTTATATACTGAAAGGTCCACCATGCCGGCTTTGCTGATCCTGAACGGGATATTCGTCATGAAAGAACAGGGATTCGGATAGTTCTGAAGCACTTCGCTCTTTTCAGGAATAATGTTTGAAACCGGGCGGATCCCTACCGGGTTGTATCCGTGAGGCCCGGGTGCCGCAGGAACATACCCGTGGCAAACTTCGCATTTCTTCAGTATGCCCGCATATCCCTGCAGTGTAATATTCTGGAGGTTATCACGCGGATTCTCTGATGTAAAGATGGCATGCGGTGATCCATGGCATGTACTGCAGAATAAGCCGCCATGACCGGTTGACTGTTTGAAGAGCTTGCCGGGATTCTCAGCAAAATTTGCACCATGGCAGGTCGTTGCCCCGCAGGACGGTTCCTGCAGCCAGGGTTGACGACCGGCTGCGATGGTATTGCCGACATTCGAAACAGAACCGTGGCAGTCCTGGCAAACCATCCCACCCATGTGCATGGTATCCCTGAAACACTGTGTGATCGGTCCCGGATGGCATTTATAACAGTCATTGGTCTTATTGCCATGAGCCTGGTGGATCGCTTGTGAAAAAGGCGGGGCTCCACCGGAACCCGGCATCCCCAATGCGTTATCAGCATGGCAGTTGGCACAGAGGATCGGTTTGTTGGCAATGTTAAAACCGGAAACACTCTCATGCGCATTCAGAATATTCATTTCACTCGAATGGCAGCCGGAACTGACACAGCTGATCTCGTTTGAAACCGGGATCACATTCTGAGTCTGGGCAAGAAGGTTATTTCCGGCATCCCAGGCTTTGATGAGTGTCAGCTGATAGGGATCAGGGGTGGTTAGGTTATTATCCTGGTAAGGTGTAACAGGAATGCCGATCGCCTCATAATAGTTAACCGTATCGTGCATTGTACCGGTTAATCCCAGCCCGGTCAGACCCACGTTATCAGGCAGGGTCACACCGAAAAGATGAGTGGCATATTGCCAGAAATTTGTTTTGGAAACGACAGCCAGACTGCCTGAAAAGGTATTCCCCGGAACCTCGTAGGTTACATGAACACCGCTCCCCTGCCCCATCACTGTCGGCATACTTGATTCCGACCCCCGCATGATCACATGAGAAAACTGGTTGTTGTATGGCGGCAGGATCGCCATGTTTGAAAAATCCTTATTGGAGCAATGCATGCCAAGGTCGTTCCAGGCAATCACAATGTACTCATTAGCCCTCGGCCCGGCCTTCTCCTGTGGAGATGAAGCCATGAGAAGGATGGAAACAGTTATTCCCAAACCCAGAAGTGTAAAGATCTTTTTCATTTTCAGGAAGTTTTACAGATTACAAACAGACGTATGTAGATTATTGAATGTAAATATAATCCTTTCGCCTGACATACGCAATACGTATCCATACTTTTTTTAACAAAGTATTGAATGCAACCCCTTAGAACCACTTCAGCAGGTGGAAATCCTGGCGATGCGGCAGAAGCGGGTTTTTCGGGAAGAGGCGGAATGCAAAATCATAAACACCGGCCTGGTTTATTGGTATCTCACAGGAAAATGAGACAATGTTCCTTTCGGAACTTACCATCTCCAGTTCACGGATAAACATCGGTGAACGGACTGCATCATTTTCCTTTTTACCAAAGAGCACCTCCACGCCAACGTCGCTGCCCGACAATTCATTTACATTCAGAACGATCTCTGCTCTGAATGAATCGCCCAGCGCCAGTGGCTTCTGGGTGGAATCCGGAATGGAGACCTTCACAACCTCGATGCTGTCCCAGCTCCTGGATACATGTCGCTTCCAGGAAGCGATATGCCTTGCCATCTCGTAATTCTTATCATTGATCTGACGTGAACGCTCGAAAAGTTTGGAGTAATATTTCTCAATATAATCATCCAGCTGCCGTTTCATTGTGAAATGAGGCGCAATCTCGGAAATAGTGTTCTTGATGTAGGAGATCCATTTCACAGGGATCTTCTTCTCGTTGTAATCATAGAACTGCGGCACGATCTCTTCCTCGAGAATGGTATAGATGGTCTCTGCATCCAGTTCATTCTGGAAATGATCATCCACATAAGTGGCATGCTCGTTCAGCGCCCAGCCGGCATTCTTGCGGTAGCCTTCAGCCCACCAGCCATCCAGTACACTGAAATTCACAACACCGTTCATCACTGCTTTCTCACCACTGGTACCCGAAGCCTCGAGGGGGCGGGTTGGCGTATTCAGCCATATATCAACACCACGAACCAGGTATTTCGCCAGTTCTATATCGTAATTCTCCACAAAGAGGATCTTGCCCAGGAATTCAGGGGTTTTTGAGATCTCATAAATATGTTTGATGAGATCCTGCCCGGCCTTGTCGTTCGGATGTGCCTTGCCTGCAAAAACAAACTGCACTGGCATCTTCTTGTTGTTGACAATTCTCGACAAGCGGTCGAGGTTGCTGAAAAGCAGGTGCCCGCGCTTGTAGGTGGCGAACCTCCTGGCAAAACCGATCGTCAGTGCATTGGTCTTTGTTGCTTCCCTGATCTTGAAGATGAGTTTCGGGTTTTCATTCCGTTGGGTCATATCGTTGTACACCCTTTTCATCAGGTAATCAGACAGCTGTTTTTTCTGTTTCAGGCGGGCCTTCCAGATATCCTCGTCATCCACGTCATGGATCTTCTGCCAGTACTTCTCATTGGACTGATCATCCATAAAGCCTTCCCCGAATACCTTGTTATAAAGTTCCTGCCATGATTTGGCAGCCCAGGTCGGGAAATGCACACCATTGGTCACATAACCGATATTGATCTCTTCAGGATAATAGCCCTGGTAGAGTTTGCTGAACATCTCACGCGTAACACGGCCGTGGATCCTGCTGACACCATTGATCTCCTGCGACAGCCTTGCAGCCAGTACACTCATGGAGAAGACCTCATCAGAATCCTCGACCATGCGGCCCAGGTTCATGAACTGCTCCCATTTGATGTTCAGGTGGTCTGCATAGTGTGAGAGGTATCTCCTGATCTGGTCCTCCGAAAAGGTATCATGACCCGCAGGAACAGGTGTATGCGTTGTAAAGAGCGTAGATGCCCGAACCACCTCAACAGCCTGGGGAAAGGTCAGTTTTTCCTCAGATATCAGGTGACGGAGCCTTTCAATGCCTACAAAAGCAGAATGGCCTTCATTGCTGTGGTAAAGCTCCGGATGGATGCCGATCTCAACAAGCGCCCGCTGACCACCGATGCCGAGCAGGATCTCCTGACGGAGCCTGTTTTCGGAATCACCGCCGTATAGCTGGTGTGTAATCACGCGGTCGGCCTCAATGTTCTCCTCGATGTCCGTATCCAGAAGATAAAGGGGAACACGACCAACGTCCACCCGCCAGACCTTGGCATACATGGTACGACCCGGAAGGGCAAAAGTCACCTTGCGCCAGTTATTATGCTCGTCCCTCACCGGAATAAGTGGCAGATGGGTGAATTTCTGGGGGGTATATGAGGCGATCTGCTCACCGGTGATGGAAATATGCTGCTGGAAATATCCATAGCGGTAAAGCAGCCCAATCCCTATAATATTGAAATTTGAATCGCTGGCCTGTTTCAGATAGTCACCTGCCAGGAGCCCGAGTCCTCCTGAAAATATCTTAAGGGTATCGTGTAATCCGAATTCCATGCTGAAGTAAGCAACCAGCCCATTGCTCTTTTCATGAGCTTTCGCCATGTAGGCATCGAACTTTGAGGTGACCTTGTTCAGGTTGCCAACAAACTGGCTGTTGGTGCTGAGCTCCTGCAACTCCTGATAGGAAAGTGACTCGATCAGCGCGATCGGGTTGAATTTCGAATCATACCAGCGGTCCTTGTTGATCATTTCAAAAAGCTCAGAGGCTTCATTATTCCAGCACCACCAGAGGTTCTTTGCCAGGCGGTTCAGCCCTTCGAGGTTTGGTGGCAGGGTTGCCTGCACCAGTACTTTCTTCCATTCAGGACGGGGTTCAAATTCGCTTTTCACAGGCGTAAGCTGCATGACCGGCTGTTTCGAGATGAACTGATCCGAACGGTTTGCAACGTTCTCCAATGCCTTTGAATAGGCGAAATTGTAATATGTGATCAGGTTTCTCCAAAGGGCTGACTGTGAGATCTCAAACGCCTTCTGGCGGACTTTGACGATTTCATTTTCATCTTTGGCGCAGCAGGCCAGAACGCTCTTCACGATCTCTGCCACCACGAAATCATCATTATCGTCACCCCGAGGGATCACTGTTGTGCAATCCTTCAGAGAGGGAAAAAGCTGCTTGATCCACATACCGAATCCTGCCAGTGAAGTGGTGATGGTCGGGATGTGAAAGGCAAGGCTTTCGAGTGGAGTATAACCCCAGGGTTCGTAATAGGATGGGAAAACCGATCCGTCAAAACCGATGAGCAGATCATAGTAGGGAAGGTTGAAAATGCCATCAGTACCATTGAGGTAAGCAGGCACAAAAATCACCTTAACCTTATCTTCCGGTAAGTTGTGTAAATTATTCTCTCTTATCCTGTTAAGAATGGGATCATTTTCAGGTTCATGAAGACGATGCGTCAGATATTCATCCGTCACAGGGTTCGTGAATTCGCGTTTTGCGATCCGTTCGATAAGGCTTGAACGTGCCCCTGACTGCCAGGCAGGGATGGTGATAAATGCGATAATGTCCTGCTGAAGCCTGGGTTGTTTATTGAGTTCGCCAAGGGCGTCAATAAAGAGGTCGATCCCCTTGTTCTTGAATTCATACCTTCCGCTGTTGATGATCAGGATACTGCCTTTGTTCAGCTCCCGGTTCATGAGGCCTTCGGCAACGGAAAACAGTTTTTCCCTTGCCTCTGCCCTCTTTTCAAAATAGGCATCCCCGATGGGGACGAAGGTATCTTCAAAGCCGTTGGGCGTGATCGTGGTCACCTCTTTCCCCAGAAACTGCCGGCATTCGTTATTGGTGATCTCACTGACAGTGGTGAAGCTGTCTGCCTGCTGGGCGGAGATCCTCTCAATCGATTGCTTGGAGGTCACACCGAACTGGGTGGCAACATGAACCGGATCGTAGTTCTCAAGTTCGCGGTAAAGCGGCAGTCCGTTTCCGGCGATGCATCTTCCCAGAACAGTGGCATGGGTGGTAAACACCGTACCTACCTGGGGGACATGCTTCTTCAGATAGAGCAGACCGGCGCCGGTCATCCACTCATGAAACTGGGCAACAATCTTGTCGTGATAGGAAATATTGTAGTTATAGAAACTTTCGATGATCCTTCCTGCTGCATAGCTGAAGAGAACAGGCTCGATATAATCCCAGCCGCCGGAGATGGAATCCAGTTCATAGGTTTCCCATAATGCGGCAAGAATCTTGTCCTTTTCAGAGAAGTAAGTGGTAAAATCGACCAATACAACCACGGGGGTCCCGGCGATGTTCCATCGCCCGACCTTGATCTTGAATCCTTCACCTTCAGCTTTTTCACGCCAGGATTTGTATAAAAACTTGTCCTCCAGGAATTCCGGGTTCTGGTGCGTTTCCTTCCAGACATCAGGGCCGATGAGTATATAGTTATCCTTTAGTTCATTGACAAGTGTCAGCGCTTTGGTTGATATGACTGTATAGATTCCGCCAACTTTATTACAGACTTCCCAACTGGTTTCGAATAAATAGTCGGGATGCAAAAGCGGGTTTTCATTCATTATCTTGATTATTTCGTAAATAGCTTAATTTGTTTTTCAAAGAGCTTGCGCGATTTGTTGATCTCTGATTCATGAATCGTCTTAATCGACGCAAGCAGTTCATGATAGGTCTTTAAAGCACGTTTGCCAAGGTTTTTCTCAACCTTCTGACGGATATCTTTTTCCGCGTCTTTCATCGCGTAGGAAACAGTCTCTATGTCCAGTTCCTTTATGATATCCTTGATCTTTTTATCCGACAGGGTGATGATACCGCCGAAATCAAGTTTTTTAAATTCTTTCTCCTTTACTTTCTCTTTGTTAGGTTCTGCAACAGCAGCCTTCTTTTTCTCTTCCTTCAGTTTTGCTTCCACCACCTTGCTGCTTTTCCTTACCGGCTCTTCGATCTTGAGCTTTCCTGTTCGTGTGGCAGGCTTCTTCGGTGCACCTTTTTCAGTTTTCTCAGCGGATTTCTTCGTCACTGCTTTAGCGGCTAACGCCTCTTCAACCCGGATGTAAAAATCGGAGAGAACATTCATGTAGTTGATGAACGCCTCGTATGGTGATGGATAGGGATTGAAATATTTGTGAATGGTGCCGTCGGAGAACCACTTGGTACACATATAGTAAAAATGGTCGGTCGTCTGCAGATGATGCCAGTCATTCTGGATATCCGCATCCTTGATGGTCTTTACCTTTTCAGCAATGGCATACAATTTAAGGAATGCCTCATCCTGGAGTTCATTGCCGAGCCAGGAGGTCAGGTCACGTTCTTCATCAGCCCATGAGATAGGATGGGGAACATGAATGGAAGCAACCGGCTGAAGTCTTTTTGAAACTTCAGAGGGTATCGTAAATTCAAAGTTTGTCTTTTCAAAGATGGTCTTTGGCAAGTTCCAGAAGAAATCGAAGATCCCGGTCTCTTTCCACTGGCGCTCACCGATGGTTTCATAATCAATGAAAACATTCACAACCTCTTCCTTGGCAGAGATCCCGTTCAGCCAGCCTGCAAATTTCTCAGTAGTCACAGGCCATTCGGGCCATGACTGTGTTGAAAACCGGAAGGCGATATCATCGCTGAGCCTGAAATTCCGTAACAGGAGTTTCAATTTAGGGTTGATCGCGTTCACATACATATAATTCGGGCTCTTCCATCCAAGGATATGCTTTGCACCTTCGGTGATCATGGTAGTGAATCCCATCTCGGAGACCATTTCCCCGATGCCGTCGGAGTAAATAAGTTCTGAATTCCGGAAGGTAACCGGCTCCTGTCCGAACAGTTTTTTTATCAGCTGCTTGTGGAGATCGACCTGGCGCACGAATTCATCCTTGTTAGCCAAGGAGGCAAGTGAATGCGAATAGGTCTCGGCAAGGAATTCAACACAACCCGTATCGGCCAGTTGCCGGAAGCTTTTAATCACTTCAGGGGCATACTCCTGGAATTGCTCCAGGGCCGTTCCTGAAATAGAAAAGCTGATCTTGAAAGCAGTGCCGTATTCCTTTATCAGGTCCATCATCATCTTGTTGGCCGGGAGGTAACATTTCTCGGCAACACGTTTGGTGATCGCCCTGTTCTGGTAATCATCATAATAATAATGGTCGTCGCCAATGTTGAAAAAACGGTATGTCCGGAGTCGGTATGGCTGATGAACCTGGAAGTATAAACAAATGGATCTCATGGTATCTTTATTTTCTTTCTTAATCGTTAATCGTTTGAATTCGTGACGCGTGGCGCGTCACGTGTTACGTGTTACGTGTTTCGCGTTACGGCTTGTTCATATACCTCAAGCACCTTGAACGCCGCATTATCCCACTTCAGGTTGTCTACTTCGGATTTGCCCCAGCGGACGAACATCTTGTTCAGGCCGTCATAATGAAGCAGACCGTAAATGGCATCGGCCAGTGCATCGATATCCCAGAAATCCACCTTCAGTGCGTGTTTCAGCACCTCGGCAACTCCCGACTGCTTGGAGATCACTACCGGCACATTCGACCGCATGGCTTCCAGCGGGGAAATCCCGAATGGTTCAGAAACCGAAGGCATCACGTAAACGTCGGACATTGCGAACATTTTATCCACCTCCTGCCCTGCAAGGAATCCCGTAAAATGAAACTGTGTGGCAATATGAAGCTGGGCCACCCGGCGGATCATGCGGTTAAGCAGGTCGCCGGAGCCGGCCATAACGAACCTTACATTAGGATCTTTCTGAAGCACCTTGTAGGCAGCTTCAATAAAATAATCCGGCCCTTTCTGATAGGTAACCCTCCCAAGGAAGGTGACGATCTTTTCCTTTACGTGCTTGGTAGTCTCATCCAGCTCCGGACGGTCAACCGGTTCAACTGCATTGTGCACAGTGATCACCTTTTCAGGATCGATCCCGTAGCGGTCGATGACGATCTGCCGGGTCAGGTTGCTTACCGTGATCACCAGGTCAGCCTGTTCCATGCCGCTGCGCTCAATGTCGTATACGGTCTGGTTAACATGCTCTCCGGAACGGTCGAATTCAGTGGCGTGTACATGAACCACGAGGGGTTTGCCGCTGATCTGCTTGGCAGCGATGCCGGCAGGATAGGTCAGCCAGTCGTGCGCGTGGATCACATCGTAAGTATTGCTTTGTGCGATCGCGGAGGCAACAAGGGCATAACGGGAAACCTCTTCCATCAGGTTCACGCCGTACTTGCCCGAAAACTGGTAGCGTTCAGAAAAAACAGTCTGCGACTGCTTTGTACGTTTCAGCTTCTCCTCCTCGATCTGAATCTCAAAATCCTCAGGACCAACATAGGGGATCAGGTTTGAACCGATCTCCATGTACTTTATCTTATTCCAGAATTCCTGGTTCTTAGTCTTGGTAAAATCAATCCTGACATCACTGGCATTCAGGATGCGGAAGCCTTCGCCTACCTCATCACCAAAAGCCTTGGGAACGACAAAGATCACCTCGACGCCATGCGTCATAAGGCCCTTGACCATTCCAAAACAGGCTGTTCCCAGTCCACCTGTGATATGTGGAGGAAATTCCCAGCCAAACATCAGTACTCGCATAATATTTATTTTAACTTACTTATTCCGTTTATTGACATTTATTGTTTACTCATCCGATACGGGATGCTGGATGCTGGATGCCTGATGAGTAGATGTAAATTATTATTTTTATCCAGTATCCAGTATCCAGCATCATTTTTCATACTTTTTAATGAGCCAGTTAATCCTCAGCAGTTCTGCCACGCTCCAGGCCTGTGATATGGCGCCGCGGGCGGTGTGGGGAGGATCTCCGTCGTAGATCTCGGAAATTGTTCCGATACCGTGTTCTGTCATGACCGGCTCAAATCCTTTATAAAGCGATTTCACAAAGGAAATGCCGCTTTTCCCGTGCAGTTTCAGGTATCCTTCCACGAAATGGCCAAGCAGCCAGGGCCATACAGTTCCCTGGTGATAAGCCAGGTCGCGTTCGGCCTGGTCGCCGAAATAGACACCTTTGTATGCAGGGTTTTTCGGTGATAAGGTACGCAATCCCCTTGGCGTGAGCAACTCTTTCTTGACAACGCTGATCACCTGCTTGCGAATCTCTTCGTCAACCGGGCTGTAGGGAAGTGAAGCGGCAAAAACCATGTTCGGCCGTACACTCCAGTCCTTGTACTCCCCGTCAACATAATCGGCCAGGTAACCCTTGTCGGGGTTCCAGAAGGTCTTCAGATAAGATTCGGGGATCTGTTTGGCAACGGGTGTCCACTCTTTTACAAACGCCTTGTCACCGCCCAGTTTCGCCACTTCCATGCTGAAACAGATGGCATTGTACCAGAGGGCATTGATCTCAACATCGAGGCCGATCCTCGGTGTCACCGGTTTTCCATGAACGATGGCATCCATCCAGGTAAGTGCTTTTCCGTGTTCACCGGCATAGAGCAACCCGTTTTCCTGCATGTGTATATGATAGGATGTTCCTTCGCGGAAGCCCTCCAGTATCAGTTTCATCTTCTTGCCGTACTCCTTCCAGATCGTCTTCCCCGAAGCCGAGAACTCAGCATATTGCTGAAGGGCCCAGAAGAACCACAGGGGGGCATCAACGGAGTTATAAGCCGAGTTGCTGCCCGAACCGATATTCGGGAAGAGGGGACCATTCAGGTCGGCGATCATGGTATCGATCACCGATTTACAGGTTTTCAGGTCGCCCGGGATCAGCGTCAGACCAGGAAGGGCGATAAAGGTATCGCGCCCCCATCGGCCGAACCAGGGGAAGCCTGCCACAACCTCCGTTCCGTTCTTTTTCTTGACAATGAACTGCTGTGCGGCATTGATAAGGCAATTCTCAAAATTGTTGCGGGGGATACGGCGGTTCATCTCCGCATCATATGCCCTTTTTACCGATGCCGGTGCAATCAGTTCCGTTCCGGCGATAAAGAAGACGCTCTCCCCTTTCTTCATGTCAAACTCCAGGAAACCGGGAACATAGAGATCTTCCTGGTAATCATATCCTCTCTCCATCTCCTCCTGGTACTCGATATTGTAATACCAGGTGGGAACATGGGTGTATTCGTTCTTTTTCGATACCTGCATGAACAGATCGGTATAACCGTGATACATGCGGATCTTGATGCCGTTGGCAACCGGCTCATATTTCTTGTCGGCAAAGATGTTCTCCCTGCCCAGGGAATGAACATTCCGGAACGCGAGAAAAGGCGTCAGGCGCAGGCGTGTTGGAGAATTTGCATCTTCCAGTGTATACTTGATGATCATGCGGTCATCGCTGGTGGTAAAGATCATCTCCTTTGTCAGGATCACACCGCCGACGCGATAGGTCATCTTCGGAATGGGCTCCGTAACGAAATCACGGATGTACTTATGTCCTTTTGGATTGTAAACACCCCCGGGATATTTATGGATACCCAGGTTGAATTCGGCTTCACGCTGGATGATGGTTTCGTCGAGACTGGAAAGCAAAACATGATTCTCATTGTCGATACCGGGCTGCGGGGTCACAAGCATTCCGTGATATTTCCGTGTGTTGCAGTTGACGATGGTCGAACTTGCAAAGGAGCCTGCCCGGTTGGAGCGTAGCAGCTCACGACTCAGCGAATATTCAAGGTTTACAAGCTTTGATTTATCAAAATTAATATAGCTCATGTGCAAAAATGCTTTTCTATATAAGATGTTATATATAAACCGTTAAAAACGGCAAAGGTACAACTTTTCCCCGTTTTTTTCGTTAACCGGAAGAAGGATTTTCCATTTTCAGGTATCTTTGTAACCTAAATTTAATATGATGTTCCGTAGATCTGCATTCATTATTACTCTTTTCCTGCTGGTTTCAGGTATCGCCATTTTTTCATCCTGCAGGAAAAAAGATAAGGTGGATACGGACCCTTCACTCTCGCTGAACTTTTCGACAGATACTGTTTTCTTTGACACGGTGTTCACAACCGTGGGTTCAGTCACAAAGCGACTGATGGTCTATAATCATAACAGCAACAAACTCTCCATTTCATCCATTTCACTGGCAGGTGGCAACACTTCCAATTTCAAGCTCAATATCGACGGACGATCATCTTCCTCGGTAAGTGATGTGGAGATCCCTGCCGGGGACAGCCTCTTCATTTTTATCCAGGTAACTGTTGATCCCAATAACCAGAATACCCCGCTGATCATCAGCGACTCCCTTAAATTCGTAACGAACGGTAACCGCCAGGATGTAAAGCTGGTGGCCTGGGGGCAAGATGCACACTTCTATAAAAATGTAAATCTGGAAGGAAGTGTTACCTGGGACAGCCTGAAGCCGCATGTCATTTACGGCTACCTGCGTGTGGATACCGGGGCCGACCTTACCATCATGCCGGGAACAAAGATCTATTTCCACAAGAACTCCGGCCTTTATGTATCTTCCCAGTCCACGCTTAAAGTTATTGGCCTGCTGGGACAGGAGGTCCGTTTCCTGGGCGACCGTCTCGATCCTTTTTACCGTGACCTTCCCGGGCAATGGGATGGCATCTACCTCGAACGCGGCAGCAAAGAGAACGATATCAATTATGCCATCATTAAGAACGGGGCCTTTGGTATAGCAGTTGATTCATTGGGAACAGGATCCAATCCGGTGCTTAAGGTTAACAACACCATCATAAAGAATGTGAATTCATACGGCATCTTTGCCTGGGATACTTATATAACCTCTGAGAACTGCGTGATCGGCGACTGCGGGGGCTCCTCCATCGGTATTTTCGCAGGCGGAAGTTACGATTTCAAGCAGTTGACCGTAGGTAACTACTGGGCCAATTCCGTTCGCTTTTCCCCTTCTGTTTACATCAGCAACTGGGACTCAGACACCCTTGGGAACACCTTTGTGTATCCCCTTACAAAAGCCTATTTCGGAAATTCCATCCTCTATGGAAGCAGCGACGAGGAGATCGCACTCGACTCAAACTCAGCCAATCCCCAGCCATTCAATGCCTCTTTTGAATACTGCCTGCTGAAAACCAAACTTTCCTCCGGCCACTTCTCCAACTGCCTCAAAAACAAAGATCCCTTCTTCAAGAATATTATGACCTATGATTACCAACTCGACAGCATAATCTCGCCCGCCGTTAACCGCGGAATCCCTATGGGAGTCTTTTTCGATATTCTTGGAAAATCAAGGGATGCGACCCCGGATCTGGGGGCATATGAGTACGTTCCGACGCATTAAAATGTGCGATGTGCGATGTGCGATGTGTGATGTGCTATGAACCGTGAATTTTTCATCAAACAGACATCAGACATCAGACATCAGACATCAGATTCCATTCCGGATCTTTCTTATTTTTTAAGTTTATTGATCTCCTCCAGCATCGCGATCCCGATATCCGCCGGTGAATCAACCACGTGAACACCGCACTCGCGGAGGATCTCCTTCTTGGCTTCTGCAGTATCAGACTTTCCGCCGATGATAGCGCCGGCATGGCCCATGGTCCGTCCTTTTGGTGCTGTGGCACCTGCAATAAAGGCAACGACCGGCTTCGTGGCGTGTTCACGTATCCAGTAAGCTGCGTCGGTCTCCATGTTTCCGCCAATCTCACCTATCACAACAACCCCTTCAGTATCCGGGTCTTCCATAAAGAGCTTCACAGCTTCCACGGTGGTCGTTCCCGGGATAGGGTCACCGCCGATGCCGATACCGGTTGATTGGCCGAGTCCGACTTTGGTTATCTGGTCTACGGCTTCGTATGCAAGGGTCCCTGAACGGGATACGATCCCGATGGTGCCCGGTTTGTGGATAAAGCCCGGCATGATGCCGATCTTGGTATCCGGCGGGGTGATGATGCCAGGGCAGTTCGGCCCGATCAGCCTGACATTGCGTGCTTTTACATAGTCCTTAACAAAAACCATATCCCTTACCGGGATGCCCTCTGTAATACAGACCACCAGCTTGATACCGGCATCGGCTGCTTCCATGATGGCATCGGCTGCAAAGGGAGGCGGAACGAAGATGATGGAAACATCAGCTCCTGTTTCATGAACGGCTTCTGCCACCGTATTGAAGATCGGACGGTCCAGGTGTTTCTGTCCGCCCTTCCCGGGGGTTACCCCTCCCACTACGTTGGTTCCGTATTCAATCATCTGCCCGGTATGGAAGGTGCCTTCGCTACCTGTAAAACCCTGTACGAGGACTTTGGAGTTCTTATTGACCAGTATGCTCATTGGTTATTTGTGATTTGTGATTTGTGATTTGTGATTTGTGATTTCATTAATTAATCCAGCATCCAGCATCCGAAATCAGCAAACAAATATAGCCCGATTTTGAAAATCCCCGGGTTAATTTGATATTTTTGTAAATAAATATTTAAAAACCGCCATGTATCACCTCTCCGGAAACGACACCATCTGTGCACTCTCCACCCCTCCGGGCATGGGTGCCATCGCCGTGATCCGGATCTCCGGACCCGACACTTTCAAAATCTGCGAAGCCATCTTCCGCCCCGCAAATACTGCAGTAAAGATCACCGAAGTGCCATCCCACACCATCCATTTCGGTACAATCACCGAGTATCCAGCATCCAGCATCCAGCATCCCGCATCCCGAATCCCGCATCCCGGGATAATCGACGAAGTCCTGATAAGCATCTTCCGTGCCCCCCACTCCTACACCGGAGAAGACGTCGCCGAGATCTCCTGCCATGGCTCCGTTTACATCCAGCAGAAAATAGTGGAACGGATCCTAAAGGAAGGAATCCGGCTGGCGAATCCCGGGGAGTTTACCCTCCGGGCCTTCATGAACGGCAAAATGGACCTCTCCCAGGCCGAAGCCGTAGCCGACCTGATCGCCTCACAATCACAATCATCCCATGATCTGGCATTAGGACAAATGCGTGGTGGCTTTTCACGAAAGATAAAAGATCTTCGTCAGAAACTGGTGGATTTTGCCGCTTTGATCGAACTTGAACTCGACTTCAGCGAAGAGCAGGTGGAGTTTGCCGACCGCTCACAACTCATGAACCTGCTCATTGAACTAAGACTTGAGATAACTACTTTAATAGAGTCATTTTCAACAGGTAATGTTATAAAGAACGGCATCCCTGTCACTATCATCGGGAAGCCCAATGTGGGAAAATCCACCCTGCTCAACGCCATCCTGAATGAAGAGAAAGCCATCGTTTCAGAGATACCCGGTACCACCCGCGATGCCATCGAGGATACCATCGTCATCGGGGGTTACAGCTTCCGCTTCATCGATACGGCCGGTCTCCGGGATTCGGTAGACACGATTGAGAACATGGGGATCGAACGCACCTGGGAGAAAGTTCACCAGGCATCCGTGGTCCTCTATGTCTTTGATGCCACCAAAGATTCCTTCGGAGATGTGATGCAATCCATTTCAGAGTTCCGCGAGATCGCCGAAGACAAATCAAAAAAGCTGATCCTCGTGGGCAACAAAATGGACAAGCTGAAGGAACTCCCCAAAGGGTTCAAAGAGTTCATGGAACTCGAAACCATCTTTGTCTCTGCAAAACGAAAAGAGAATGTTCACCTCCTGGCCGAAAGCCTCGTCAGGGTGATCAGCCTCAACCAGCCCGCCGACAAGACCCTCGTCTCCAACACCCGCCACCTCGAGGCACTCAACAACGCTCTCTTCGCCATCATCGCCACCTTCGAAGGCTTCGAAGCCGGCATCTCCCCCGACCTACTTACCACCGACATCCGCACCGCCCTCCACCACCTCGGTGAGATCACCGGTGAGATCACTACGGAGGAGATCCTCGGAACGATCTTCGGGAAGTTTTGCATCGGAAAGTAACAACTCACGGACTCATGCAGACAAACTCTGGGAAGCACAAGCGAGTTGTTCAATGGAAGACCTGCTGATTTAATTGAAGGGTCCTCAGAATTCAGCAACGCAGAGCATGCAGAACAAATTAGTCCTTTATCCGTTTCCTCTATACCCTGTTAAATCAATAACCATCCCTGTTCTGTTTCCATCGGTGGAAAATTTGACAGTTAGACTCAAATTACTTTTTCCTTCCGGAGATTGCAAACTAAAACAGGGAAGAAGACTTTTTTAGGATTCGCCTATAGTAAGAGAGGATATTGGCACGTGAAATAAACCCGATATACTTTCCCTGGTTGGTGACCGGAATGTTCCAAAGGTTTGAACTTTCAAGCTTGATCATGGCTTCATCCATGCTTTCAGTGATTTCCAGCGTCAGTTCCGATTTGGAGGTCAGGTCCCCCAGCCGCAGTTCGTTGTACAATTCTGTTTTGAACATAAATTCCTTGAAATTCTCAAGAGGAATGATGCCTATAAAATTCTGATCATCATCAACAATCGGAAAAACATTTCTTTTGCTCCTGGTGAAGGCTTCAATAAGGGTCTTGAATGTATCATTCTGATTAAGCGCAATGAATTCAGTCTCTACAATATCATCCAGGGGAATATGCTTAAAGATGTTACTGTCTTTATCATCTGCAGAATACTGCCCTCTCTTGACCATGTTTTTTGTGTAAATAGAATAGGGTTCAAAATACCGGCTGATAAAGAACGATATTGCTGAAACGATCATCAATGGAACAAAAAGGACATACCCACCCGTAATTTCCGCAATAAGAAAGATGGCTGTGAGTGGAGCATGGACCACTCCACTCATAATACCGGCCATTCCTACAGCAATAAAATTAGAAATATGAAGTTGGCTGATTCCAAGCGAATTAACAAGAAAAGCAGTTCCAAAACCTGTAAGACCTCCGGTAAAGAGGGACGGTGCAAAAATACCTCCATTTCCACCAGATCCAAGGGTAAGAGAGGTTGCCACTATTTTCAACAAGACAATGACAGCTGTAAAGGCAATCAGTGTCCAGGGACTAGCAGGTAGAAAAGTAAAAACACTGTTTTTCAACATATTAAAGCTATCTCCATTTAATAGGGTTTCAACAGTTCTATACCCTTCACCAAATAGTGGTGGAAACAGATAAATAAGGATTCCCAATGTTAATCCACCAAAAATGGCCTTAGGAATGATACTCTTTCGCTTCTCAAAAAAGCCTTCGACACTTAATGTTACCCGTGTCATATACACGGAAATGAAACCACATAGAATGCCAAGAAGAATATAAAATGGAATTGCATTATAATACCAGTCATTCGTAACGAGGTAAAACAGCTGCCCCTTTAGTAAAAATTTCGATAATATTGTGGCGGTTGCAGTCGAAATAAGCAATGGAATAAAAAGGGGAATGGAAATATCAGCCAGCAGTACCTCAAAAGCAAAAATAACGCCTGCAATAGGGCTGTTAAAGACTGCAGCGATACCGGAGGCAGCTCCACAAGCCAGCAGAAGTGTTCTTTCCTTGTAACCAAAGCCAAGAAATCCGGCTATATTTGAACCAATGGCGGACCCAGTAATCACAATAGGTGCTTCCAACCCGGCAGAACCTCCAAAACCAATGGTAATTCCGCTTGTAAGCATGTGAGCGTACATTTTTGACGGATCTACCTTGCCTGATCTTCTTGCAATTGAAAATATAATACTCCCGAGCCCTTTTTCAAGTTTTCCCTTGAAAAGCAGTTTGATAACCAATATGGTCAGGAGAATGCCAACCATTGGAGATACTATATAAATTACTGTTGTATGCGACCATGACAGGAGAATATCCGAAAGGTGGTGTGTGAAACGGACAAAATGTTTTAGAATCACAGCTGCCAATCCAGATAAAATGCCTACTACAATGCTTGCCAGCACCATATAGGTATTATTCCCAATATATTTTTGTTTGAAATGCTTAAGCCGATTTGCGATTTGATCAAGTATCATCAGAAGCTGTATTGTGGTTTCCAAAAATAGAGAATTCTTTTTACTATTTGATCCAAATCATCAGAACAACTGAACCGTTCTGACTGGCTTAGGATGAATTAACGTGAAAGACACTGATTAATGTTAATTTTGTTGGATACGAATACCCGGATCAGTGGAAGAAACATCTTTTACGAGGGCCCTGGTTAGTACAACAAAAGACAAATATCCGGATACTGTAAACCTGGTCTATCTGAAATTTAGCCGGCAAGTCAGAAACTATGAAATACATTGCGAAGAACTACCTTCTGTCTCTTATACACATCTGACGCTGCCGACGATCTACTC
>Ga0118677_10000920_pt2 | contig 27576 bp, 18 predicted proteins | sample AliMusrvi5mmetaG_FD_86154 | JGI IMG/M metagenome (GOLD analysis project Ga0118677, IMG submission 86154) | reverse complement strand
CCCGAAGGGTTGCCTTGACAAGGGTCCCAGCCTCGCCCCATTCATGGTTAAGAGGGTGAAGCGGACTCACGCCACGCTTCATTTCGGTGAGGACTCACCCACAAATTCTGCGGAAGAGCCGGATTTATATTCCGCCTTTTCGCCAGAATTACTTGGAATAAACCAGTATTGGATTGTTAGGCTATCAGATGCAGCTTCTGCTTGCAAAGCTGCCTTGGCTGGAAAAAGCGAACGCCCCGGGAGTTGCGGCTCCTGGGGCGTTCGCGGACGAAATGGGATTGCGTTTGCTGCTAGCCTTCCAACACCAGTTCCGGACGCATGGATATTGCGGTATCCCAGAGTTCACGGGCCTGATTGTCCTGGCCCTGCGCGCTCAATGCGTGGCCCAGATTCACCAGCGCTTCGACTGAGTCGGGGTCGTTTTGCATAATGCGGCGGTACACCCGCTCTGCCTCGGACGCGCGTCCAGCCGCATCGAGTGCCGCCGCTGTGCGATAGCTGAGGGGGAGGAACTCCGGCTCATGCTCTTCGATCTTGTCGAGGATCGCCGCGGCCCGTACCGCATCGGGTACATCCAGGGCGATGGAGACTCCCGCGCACAGCGTCGGCATGTCATTCGGAGCATCGGCCAAAGCCTGGTCGATCGCGATTAGCGCCAGATCGTGGTCGCCCATCTTCCAATAACTCAAAGCCAGATTGAACTGCGCTGCCAGCCACTTGGAACTACCGCGGATCGCCGATTCAAAGGCTTCGGCCGCGGTACGGAACCTTCCCGCTTCGTAGCGGAGGTACCCAAGCCGGAACCACGCTTCGACATTTTCAGGGTCTTTGGAGACCAACTCTTCCAACACCGCAACGGCCAGCGTACTCTTGCCGGTCTGCTCCAGAGAGAGTGCGAAATTCCAAAGCGGTGCAGTCAGGTTCGGAGCGATTTCGAAGGCTCTTTCATAGTTTTCGCGGGCGGCCTCGAATTTGCCTTGTTCCTGTAGGATGGTCCCAAGATTTACCAGAGGCAGTTCGGACTTTGAGTTACGCTGAATGGCATAGGAGTAGGCTTCCGCTGCGGCGGCCGTCTTTCGCTGTGCTTGTAGGGCGACCCCGAGATTGAACCATGCCTCAAAACAATCCGGCTCAATTTCGGTCAGCCAGGTACAGAAACGCTCCGCCGAATTCTGGTCGTCAGAGGCAAAGGCCGCGGTGGCTAGCGCCTTCAACGCGGTAGCCGATTTGGGATTCAACTCCAGCAGGCTGGTGGCATGCTGTTTGGCCCTGGACAGATTACCTGCCTCCAGATAGGCGACGACAAGATTCGACAGCACCGTTTGCGACTTCGGTTCCCGCTCCAGGCACTTTTCGTAAGCCTCGGCTGCTTCCTCCACTGTGCCTTGCACATGAAGCGAAATGGCCCGGCCATGAAGTCCCAACTTGTTTTCGGGAGACATTCCGAGCGCCTTGACGAAAGCAGGCGCAGCACTTTTCGCGTCCCCAATCTGCAACTGGCAGACTCCCAGTCCGAGCCAGCTCTCCAGACGGCTTGAGTCGTTGGCAAGCGAGCCCTCAAATGCAACCGCCGCGGACTTCCACTCTCCGAGTTTCGTTTTGCAGACGGCAAGGTTGTAGAGTGCGGTCTTGCTCTGCGGTTCGAGCGAAGCCTGGTGCTCGAATTGTGCGGAGGCTTCCTGGATGCGTCCTGCTTCGGCCAGCAATTGGCCGAGCGCGGCGTACACTTCAGGAGATTTGGCGCCTTCCCTGGTGGTCTTGAAGAGTTCCGCTAATGCTTCTTCCGTGCGGCCTTCCATGTGTAGAGAAATGGCGTGAACCAGCTCAGGAGAAGATGCCGCGCGCATCTCCATGTGGGGCAATCCGGCTTCGGCCCGCAGCAACGCCTGGAGCGGAGCGTCGTCGATAAACCACATCCAACGGTCGTTTTGTTCACTCATTGTCGTATCAACTCCATTCCTTATATGGTTGACCGCGTGGCCGTCTCACTCTGGGGCTTGCTTAACCCTGCTTGTTCCACCTTGAGCGGCGAAGCATCGTAGCTCAACTGACCGAGGAATGCGCCCGCTCCGACAAGCGAAGCGAAGAGCATCTTCTTAATCCACGAGGGAACCATGGTAATGATGTTGGGATCCGTACCGATCTCGCCCGTCATATTGAACTCCTCCGGTTGGGAATCGCTGGCCGCATCCGTGTCCTGTTTATCCGGCGCCAGGGCCCGCGGTTTGGGAATCATGGCCTTGCCGTGTGCGTCGACCGGCGACGGATGAGGAATCCCCCGCCTGGTGTTGGCTGCTCCTTCCACCCGGAACTCCGGAAGTGATGGATTCTGGGGAAGCTCATCAACCGGGCCAGGAAGGCTGAGCTTCGGCTTTTGAATCTTCGGAGCAATGTTTCCCGGCTCTAGCTTGAGATTGGGGAGGGGGACGGCCTGGGGATTTGTCCCGTTCTGTTTCTTGCCTTCAGCGGGGATTCTGGTCTTGGGCAGAACATCCGGCAGCGTGGGCGGCGGTTCCTGTGTCATGGGAACCTGTTTCGCCACGGGACCTGACGCCAGTGCGGCCGGCTGTGGCTTGTTGGCGAAGGTGATCGCCGCATGCAAGGTGACGAGGTTGATCTCCGGGTTGACGATCTCCGGTGTGGCAAACGAAATATCCCGTAATGCCGGCGCCAGGCTCGGTGAGGCCGGTTCCATGGGGCTAAACGAGATGTTCGAGGCCGTCAACCCGGCGAGTTCTTCAAATCGTGGCGGGACCTGCCGCTTCGCCTCGGCTCGTTTTGCAAATTCAGGCAACCCGGTCGGAGTTGCGGATTGTGGCGGTTGCTCTTCCTCGAATGCGCCCGCCGTTACAATGATCTGCTCTTGTACTGGCGCCACCGACGCGCCTTGGCTGTTGCGAAGAAAGTCGATGTACTCGAGTCTCGAAATCTCCAGTTCCAGCCCCGGCAACTCCTGCTTTTCCAGCTTCGTTCTGAATGGCGAGGTTACCAGGTTCATTGGAATGGGAAACGCCAATTCCTCCATCAACGAGAGCGGAAACTCCTTCGACTCGGTCGGCAGACGTTTGGGCCGGCGGAACAGTGCCGGACTGCTCAGGCTGGTTTCATCCACAATCGGAACTTTCAACTCCGGCATCGCATATTGCGTAAACCGGAACATTGGCCCTTCATTTGTGATCGGTTTGGGCAAGGCTCCGGTGGTGGCAGGGAATTCCTTCAGGAAACCCGCCTCCTCTGGGTCCAGGTCGGCCTGCTCCACAGCCGGAACAGGTTCCAGAACCGCGGCGCTAAACTGTTTACTTCCACCGTTTCCATTGGAAACGGTGGTCCTCTGATTCAGCAGCGTCTCTTTGACCGCATTGAGCGATGTGTAGGAACGGTCATCAGAAGCTTGCTCTGTGATGGCCGGCCCCGCCTGGAAGTCTTGTGTTTTCTTAGCCGGATGCGGCTGGGATTGCATCAGGCGATTGAGCGCAAGCCGGCTGAACTCTTCCTGATAGGCCAGGCGGTGGGCATCGGAACAGAAGTTGTCGCTGCCTGCCAGCTTCTTCAGGAGCGCTAACTCTACACCACAATAGAGGCATCGCATGGCGCTCAATTTATCCTCATGCCCTAATAGTAGAGGCATCCGCAACAGTTCGCCAGACGTGAAATAACCTATTTGTTGGGTTCCTAAGTGTAAGGGTCTTAGTTGGAGGTAGGGTCGTGTACCTAGTCTCTCCGTTGGGAAGATTGGGCCGTGCCCAGGCGGGAACTGTTAATTAACGTTTACAGTTTTTGGGCCCGGAGTCTAAAGTTCTGGTGCGAATCGCCGATCAACTAACTACAATCAGCAATTTGTGATTCATTATATCCGCTTAGGCCAAGGCTGATCGGGGATTGGCGAGGTGCGGACTAATTCGGAATTCTGGTAGGAGAAACTATGGGTAAGATTGAAGCATTTCAAAAGAATGTGGACGGCCTTCGCGCCGCCATCCCGGAATTGCGTGGCGTTTTGCTGGCCTCTACTGAAGGCCTTCCGATCGCCCATTCCCTGTCCAATGGAGCAGACGCTAACCGCGTCGCGGCGATGGCCGCCGCCGCCTCCAGCCTCGGCCGCCGCGTGAGCGACAGCCTCAGCGTCGGAATTTTAGAAGAGATTACTGTCAGTGCCGCGGACGGCCAGATCTTCCTGTATTCTGCGGGTGGTAAGGGTGTCCTTGCCGTGATGGGTCCTGCCGGCTGCAATGCCGGTCTGGTGCACCTGGAAGCACGCGGAGTGGCCAAGGAACTCGGCGATCTGTTCTAAACTGCCTTCGATTTCATTTTGCTGCTCAACCGGGAGAGCGTTTCTCCAGGCCTTCACTCAGATCCGGCCTGGAGAATATGTCTCTCCCGTTTTTTTATTGCTGCACGCCGCTGTTTTGCATTACGCCGCTTAACAAGAGATAATCGGAGTAATGACTCTGCAATGTGTTTCGATTCTGCTTGCCGCGTCCCTGGCGGCAAGCGCAACCGAAACTTCCCCCCTCGATCCTGGATCCCCAACCTCTTCAAATCTGTTGCTCATGGACCGCCTCAGGGAGGTGGCTGGCGAGATGCCCTCCTGGTGGAAACTGGGTATGGAGATTCGCGGCCGCGCCGAATCCTTCCAAGGCTATCCCGGGCTTCCCGGTGGCGGGGATTCCTACTATCTGCACCGCGTCAGGCTCGACTCCACCTTCACCATCCTGCCCTGGGTTCATGTATTCACCGAACTGCAGGACTCCCGCGCTCCCGGCTACGAGCGCAGGCCTGTTCCTGGCTCTGTCGTTAACACGCTCGACCTGCGCATGGCCTATGTGGAACTAGGGAATACCGGCGAGCAGCCCTGGTCATTGCGAGTCGGCCGTCAACCTCTGATCTTCGGTGACATGCGGGTGGTTAGTACCAGCAACTGGTCCAATGCCGGTCCGGCCTTTGACGCCGTCCGTATCACCCGAAAAATGCCACGCGCGAAGCTGGATCTGTTTGCCTCGCTTGTTGTTGTGCCGTGCGTTGGCGTTGACCGGCCGCGTTACGACAAGAAACTGCACGGCTTTCACGCGACAATTACCCCCTTCAAGAGTGACCGCTACAAGCCGATGGCATCGGTGGACCTTTATTCCTTCTGGAAAAGCAACCTCAAGACAGTGGATGAGTTGGGCCACCCAGGCAAGGAGAATATCTTCACCTACGGGCTTCGTGGCGTGGGCAAAGCCGGCAATGGTTTCGACTACAACGTCGAGATGTTGCTGCAACGCGGGACCATCGCCCAGACCCCGCTGGCCGCCTGGGGCGGACATTGGGAGTTGGGAAGGCAACTTGGAGTCAGCCGCAAAATGCCGCGGCTTTGGTTGGAATACAACTTTTCGAGCGGTGACCGGAACGCATCCGACGGACGGCGCCAGACGCTGGAGCAACTCTATCCGAGTCCTTATAGCGTGGTTGGAAGAGCTGGAGACTTCGCCTCGCGCAATCTGCTGGAACCGCTGGCAGGCGCCGAATGGCAGGCCACGAGCCGTTGGAAATTTCGAGCGACCTACCGGGCATTCTGGGTAGCCAATGTGCACGACTCGCTGTATTCCTTATCAGGCGGCGTCTTTGCTTCGCAACCGCATGCTACGAGCAGGCGGGTGGGTGAGGAGGGCGGACTTTGGGCCATCTTTCAGACCACCAAGCGGCTGCAGTTCTGGCTTGGATATGCGAATCTCACAGCCGGTCCCTACCTGAAGCAGGCAGGCCGGCCGGACTCCATTCGCTATCCGTACGCGATGTGGACTTACACCATTCTCTAGTGTGCAGTGAAGCCAGCGGCATCCAGAAACTTGCCGGCGATCTCCTCGTTTGGGGCAATGACGAAGGGCTGCTTGCGCACATGCCACCGCGGTGATTGGCGGTCCACTCCCCACACGGTGAGTCCGGCCTCCTCCGCGATCACTTGCGGCGGAATCAGGTCCAGATCTTCACCGGCTCCGAAGTTCGCGTAGACATGCTGGCCGCCGAAGATCACCAGCATCACGTTGCCGCCCGCGCAGCCTGTGCCCGTCGATACGGAGGCAACACCGCTTTCGCAAACCCGGATTGCCCGTGCCCGCTCTTCATCGGTCATCTTCGTGCCTACCGGGACGCAGGAGAGCAGGGCACCGGTCACAGGGCCCGGTCGTTTCCGCAAAACGCGCGACTCAGCTAATACAAAGCTCCCAAACATTAACTCCGAATTGCGGACGAAGGCGCCAGATCCTTTAACCGCCCAGGCGATACGGCCCCTGCAGCGCGGGGTCATCTCCAGGGGCAGGTAGTATTCGGGCTGAAAGATCACGCCAACCAACGGGACGCCATTCTCTACGTAATGAGCCTGCACCGCATACCAGTGGCCGCCGGATGCGAAGTGCGTGGTGCCATCGATCGGGTCCGCGCCCGCGCGCTTGTTGGCGTTGGCGCCGCTGATGCCGGACTCTTCCAACTGGAAGGAGATCTCCGGATCGATCGCCGTGAGCTTGTTTCGAAACACAGCCAGGATGGCTGCATCAGAGCGCTCGTCTGCCACCGTCACCAGTTCTTTGGCGTCTTTGAACCTCACTCCCACGTCGCCGGCCTGCTTCACCGCCAGCACTTCAGCCGCCCCGGCCAGGACCGCTTCGATGAGCGCGTCGCGAATCGCTTCCACTTTATTCATTGACTGCTTTGCATTGTACAATACAGTCATACATATGGAACCCAAATTTCGCATTGCCTCCATTACCGACGAATTCTCTCCGGCTGACCTCGATCTTGCGCTTGACCGGATGGCCTCCATCGGCATGACCGGCGCTGAATTGCGCCTGGTCTTCGGCAAGAACATCATGGATCTGACCGACGATGAATTGAAGCTGGCGAAAGAGAAGATCGATGCCCGCGGCATGCAGGTGATGTCCATCGCCTCGCCGCTGCTCAAGTGCGAACTGCCCGGCTCGCCCGATATCGATCCGCGCTTCCAGCAGGACATGTTCGCCTCGAAGAATACCTTCAACGATCAGCCCCGCCTCGCCGACCGCGCTTTCTTCATCGCCAATTTCTTCGGCGCCAAGATCGTCCGTGTTTTCTCCTTCTGGCGCAGCGTGGAGCCTGAAAAGTGCTTCGATGGCGTCGTGACGGCGCTGACCTGGCTCTGTGAAAAGGCTGCCCAGGAAGGCCTCATCATCGGCCTCGAAAACGAGCACGCCTGCAACATCGCCACCGCCAAAGAGACTGCAGCCGTACTTGCTGTGATGAAGCAGCCGAACCTCAAAGTAGTTTGGGATCCGGCCAATGCTCTCTGCTCCGGCGAGTCGCCCTTCCCGGAAGGCTACAGGCTGCTGCCCATCGACCGCATCATCCACGTCCACACCAAGGACTGCCACATGGAAGGCCACAAGCCGGTTTGGGGGCCGCTCGGCACCCGCGATATCGACTGGAAGGGCCAGATCGCGGCACTCCGCAACGATGGCTACAACGGCTGGCTAAGCCTGGAAACCCACTGGCCCGGTCCAGGCGGCGACAAGTTCGAAGCCAGCACCATCTGTGGCTGGAATTTGCGGGGACTGGCCTCACTTTAACATTCTTGACAGTGACAATTTGGTTTCCGCGTTCGTCTACACTTAACTAGCAATAGGCTGTGATATTCTAGGCGTCTAACAAGGAGAGCCCCACCGATGAATCGGCGCGTCATACTAGGCGTAATTGCTGCTGGGCTCTTGGTGTGGACATCCGCGGAGGCCTTTCAACGTGGCTTCGGCAGGTCGAACAGTCCGTTTCGCGGTCCGGATGGTGGCGACCCGCCGTTGCCTGCCGACGCCAATGACAAGACGGAGTGGGCCTTCGCCCGCCTGCAATATCCCCAGTGGGGTTCCCGCGGTGGAGGCGGCTACGGCCGCTGGCGCCAAAGTTGGACCACCGACTACCCCAAAGCCGACCGCCAGTTCGTGCAAGGCGTGCGACGCCTCACCCGTCTCAGTGCGAAATCCATCGAGCAGGTGGTGAGCGCCGATACCGACGAACTCTACAACTGGCCCTGGATCTACGCGGTGGAAGTTGGCCATTGGGACCTCACCGACGCCCAATGCAAGCGGCTCCGCGAGTACTTCGCACGCGGCGGCTTCCTCATGGTGGACGACTTCCACGGCACGCAGGAGTGGGAGGTCTTCATGGCCAGCATGTCCCGCATCTTCCCCGAACTCAACCAGCCCGGCGGCACGCGTGCCGTTGTCGAGCTGGAGAACAAAGAAGCAATCTTTCACATCATCTACGACCTGGACAATCGTTTCCAGGTGCCTGGCACTGTTAACTACCCCTTCACCAAAACCTACGAATTTGATGGATACGAGGCAAAGTGGCGCGGAATCTACGATGACAATCACAGACTGATGGTGGCAATCTGCCACAACATGGATTTGGGCGATGCGTGGGAGTGGGCAGACTCTCCGCACTATCCGGAAAAGTTCACATCCCTCGCCTATCGTATCGGCATCAATTATATTGTGTACTCCATGACTCACTAGTCATCACAGAATGTTCGAATTCCTCTTCAAATATCCGCTTTCATTATTCTCCAAAGGACAACTGGTCCTCTTGGCAAGCTGGCCTGCGTGGGCTTTGCTTGTGACGGTCGTTGCTGTTGCCGGGCTCCTCGGACTGGCGCTGGTGCGTCTCGGGCCAAATTGGGGCAAGATGCGCGCGCTCAGCATCTGGCTGCTCGAATCAGCTTTGGCCGCGGTGGTGCTGATCATGTTGTGGCAGCCGGCCTTGAGCGTCTCTACGTTGAAGCCGCAGCAGAATATCGTCGCGGTAGTGGTGGACGATTCAAAGAGTATGGGGCTGGTGGAGGATGGCGAATCGCGCAGCGCCCAGTTGCAGAAGACGCTCCGCGGCGGCCTGCTCGACAAGCTGCAGAAGAAATTTCAAGTGCGCATGTACCGCATGGGTGGCGAAGTCCAGCGGTTGGATAAGCTGGAGACTCTCACGGCCGCGCAATCGGCTACTCGCATCGGCGCGACGCTGAAGCAGGTGGTAGCAGAAGCCGGCAGTCTGCCGATTGGCGCAGTGGTGCTGATGAGCGACGGTGGCGACAACTCCGGCGGCATCGATCTCCAGACCATCTCTGAAATCCGCCGCCACCGCATCCCGGTCCATACTATCGGTTACGGCCGCGAGCAGTTTGCACACGATGTCGAAATCTCTGACGTCATCACCCCGGCACGTGCGCTGGCCGACTCCCGCTTGAGCGCAGTCGTTTCTTTACATCAGCATGGATACGAAAACCAGAAAGCACGAATCACCCTGCGCGACGGCCAGAAGACGCTCGCCGCGCAGGAGATCAAATTCAAAGCCGATGGCGCCATGCAGACCGAGACGCTACTGTTCAATGCAGGCGCCGCGGGCGCTCGGAATCTCACCATCTCCGTGGATCCGTTGCAGGGCGAAGAGAACGTCAAGAACAACCAAGTGAATCGCCTGGTGCACGTCACCGACGTCAAGCCACGGGTGCTTTACATCGAAGGTGAACCGCGCTGGGAGTTCAAGTTCATCCGCCGTGCGATCGACCTCGATAAGAGCCTCGACCTGGTGACCATGCTGCGCACCACGCAGAACAAGATCTATCGACAGGGACTCGGTAGCAATACCAAAGAACTTGAAGACGGCTTCCCCGTAAAGGTGGAAGAGCTGTTCGGTTATTCCGGACTGATCATCGGCAGCGTGGAGGCCAACTACTTCTCCACAGCCCAGCAGGAACTCATCCGTCAGTTTGTGGATCGCCGCGGTGGCGGTGTGCTGTTCCTGGGCGGCAAGGATTCGCTGGCCGATGGCGGGTATGCCAACTCGCCCGTGGCCGAAATGATGCCGGTGGTGCTGCCGAATCATAAAGGAACCTTTTCGCGCGAACCTGCCAATCCCGATCTGACCGGCGCAGGCCGCGACAGCCTCGTCACGCGCATTGATGACAATCCGGAGCGCAATATCGAGCGCTGGAAAAAGCTACCCTACCTGATGAATTTCCAGGACCCCGGCACGCCCAAGCCCGGAGCGGTCGTTCTTGCCGAAATGCAGGCGACCGGAAAGAAGATGCCGCTGCTGATTACGCAGAACTACGGACGCGGACGCAGCGCGGTCTTCGCTACAGCCGGTAGCTGGCGCTGGCAGATGCAGATGCCCAAGGAAGACATGTCGCACGAAATGTTCTGGCAGCAGATGCTTCGCTGGCTGGTGGCGGGCGCGCCTGGACATGTTGTCGCTGCTACGCCCAAACAATTACTGACCGACGAAATGCAGACGCCTTTGCGCGCCGAAGTGCGCGATCGCAATTATCTGCCCGCCGCCGACGCCGTTGTAGAGGCGCACATCATGGGCCCGGAGGGAATCACGCAAGTTGTGCCCTTGGAACCGGACCCCATGTCGCCCGGTGTCTATAACACCACCTATTCTGCTGATAAAGCGGGAGCCTATCTGGCCGAAGTGATTGTGAAGCGGAACGGAGTGGAAGAGGGCAAGGACGTGGTGATGTTCCGCCGCGAAGATGGCGTTGCCGAAAACTTCCATGCTGAACAGAATCGCGAACTGCTGGAAAAGCTCTCCTCGGAAACTGGCGGCCGCTACTATAAGCCGGCTGATGTTTCGAAGCTGAGCGAAGAGATCTCCTACTCCGAGGCCGGCATCACCACGCGCGAAACGAAGGATCTGTGGAACATGCCGATCGTGTTCCTGCTGTTAGTCGGTTTGAGGACAGCCGAGTGGTTGTTGCGGCGAAAGTGGGGTGCGGTATGAGAATTCTGTTATTGCTGCTTTCGCTGTCCAGTGCGTTCGGTAGCAGCTTCTATGTGACCATCTCCGGTTCAGGCGGCGAACCCGACTATGAGACCCGTTTCACCGGCTGGGCGCAGGAACTGCACAAGACCTTTCAGTCGGCTGGCGCCGACGCCAAAGCGCAGAGCTTTACTGGTCCGGGCGCGACGCTCGACAAGATTCGCGCCGGTTTCGATACGATCGCCAAAAGCGCCAAGGCTGATGACACGCTGGTGGTCGTGTTGATTGGTCATGGCACATTTGACGGGCTTGAGTACAAGTTCAACATCCCTGGTCCTGATCTCAGCTCCGTGGAGCTGGCTGCGCTCATGGATAAGGTTCCGGCCAAACGCCAGTTGCTGGTCAACACCACCAGCGCGAGCGGTGGAAGCATGGCGGCATTGCGCCGGCAGGACCGCATCGTCGTCACGGCCACGCGTGCAGGTACGGAAAAGAACGCGACTCTGTTTGCCCGCTACTTTGTGGAGGCGCTGCGCGATGCTGCCGCCGACACGGACAAGAACGAGATGATCAGCGCGCTCGAAGCCTTCAGGTACGCCGATCAGAAAACCGTCAAGTTCTACGAGACGCAGAAGCGGCTTGCCACCGAGCACGCAATTTTGGAAGATACGGGCAAGGGGGATGGTGTGCGCAATCCATCGGCGGAAAATGGCCAGGGATTATTGGCGACGCGCTTCCCGCTGCTGCGCCTCGGCGCTTCACAAGCCGCGGCGAAGGACCCTGCCAAGCTGAAACTGCTCGCGCACAAAGAAGAGGTTGAAAGCCAGATCGATAAGTTGAAGTATCAGAAGGCGGCCATGGATGTCTCCGACTATCGCAAGCAACTGGGCGCGCTTGTTCTCGAGTTGGCGAAGGTCCAGGCGGAGTTGGATAAATGATGCTTCGGGATCAGTTGCGCAAGGTGGGGCAGGCGGTTTCGCCTGCCGGCATTCTCGCGCTCCTGCTCTGCGCGTCCTCCACCGCCACCACTCGCCCCGAGTGCGAAACGCTACGCAACCACGGCCAAATCAGCGAAGCCCGAGTCTGCTATCAGAAGCTAACGCTCGAAGCCGATTTAGGTCTCCGCGCCGAAGGCTTCTGGGGAATTCGCGACCTCCAATCGGCCAACAACGAATTCCGCAAAGCCATCGGCGCCAAACCCAAAGATCCCATGCTCCGTGTCCGCTGGGGCCGCCTCATGATCGAAGGCAACAATAAAGAAGAGGCCGCCAAGCTGTTCGAAGAGGCGATGGAGATCCAGGAGGACTACCCGCCCGCGCTGGTCGGGATGGCGCTGGTCGCCAGCGAAAGCTTTGAAGCCAAGGCCGTTGAACTGGCAAACAAAGCCCTTCAGAAGGATCCGAAACTAACCGAAGCCCGCGAAATCCTTGCCCGCCTTGCCCTCGAAGATGGTGACGAAAAAAAGGCCGTCGAAGAGGCCGACAAAGCACTCAAGCTCTCCGCGGAATCGCTCGACGCGATGGCTGTGCGTGGCGCCATCGATCTGCTGCACGACCGCAAAGACGCCGAGTGGTTCGACAAGATCTACAAGATTAACCCATACTATGGCGAAGCAAACGCCATCGCCGCCCATTTCTTCATCATCAATCGCCGCTATGAGGAGGGCATCCTCCAGCTACGCAAGGCGATCAGCCTCGACCCGGCCAATCAGGAAGCCCGCGCTGAACTCGGCGTGAACTTAATGCGCCTTGGTCAGGAGACCGAAGCCAAGAAATTGCTCGACGAATGCTGGGAGGCCAGCTACCGTCCCGCACTGGTGGCCAACACCTTGAAGCTGATGGACAGCTACAAGCGCTTCACCACTTACAAGACCCCCACCACCATCCTGCGCCTGCAAAACAAGGAAGCCGAACTGCTGAAACTCTACTTCGAGCCTGAGTTACTCAAGGCGATGGCGACCTACGAAAAGAAATACAAAATCAAGCTAACTGAACCCGTGCAGTTAGAAGTCTATCCCGATCACGAGGACTTTGCTGTCCGCACCATGGGCCTTCCCGGCCTCGGCGCCCTAGGCGTCACCTTCGGAAACGTCGTAGCTATGGACAGTCCCTCCGGCCGCAAGCCAGGGACCTTTCACTGGGCCAGCACGCTGTGGCACGAACTGAGCCACGTCTATGTCCTGAGCGCCACCAAACACCGCGTGCCGCGCTGGTTCACCGAGGGCATGGCCGTGCACGAAGAGACCGCCGCTGCTCCGGATTGGGGTGATCGCTTGGATCCCCACGCCATCGGCGCCATCAAGAACAAGAAGCTACTCCCGATCGCTACACTCGATCGCGGCTTTGTCCGTCCAGAATATCCGCAGCAGGTCATCGTCTCTTACTTCCAGGCCGGCAAGATCTGCGACTATATCGCCGAGAAATGGGGCGATCAGAAACTGCTCGACATGATGAACGCCTTCGCCCAGAAGAAGGAGACCGTGGACGTGGTGGAGACGCAACTGGGCATGAAGCCCGAAGAGTTCGACAAGCTCTTCCTGGCCTGGCTCGATAAGCAAACCTCCAAAACGGTTCAGGGTTTCGATAAATGGCGCGAACACCTCAAGAACATTGCCGCTAACTTCAAAGCCAAGAAGCTTGATGAAGTGATCAAGGAAGGCGCCGAAATCCGCGACGTCTATCCGGACTATGTAGAGGCGGGCAGCGTCTACGAATTCCTTGCCGACGCTTACCTCGAAAAGAAAGACAATGCCTCGGCCATCCGTGAACTGAGCCTGTATTCGAAAGTAGGAGGCCGCAGTCCGGTCGTGGTGAAGAAGCTTGCCAAGTTGCTTGAAGAGGCCGGCCGCAACCAGGAAGCAGCCGCCGCATTGCAGCGCCTCAACTATATCTATCCCGTAAATGACGAAGAGTTACACCGCGACCTCGGTAAGCTGTATTTCGACCAGGCGAAAATCGAAGGCGCGGTGCGCGAATTCTCAGCAGTGGTCGCCATGAAGCCGCAGGATCCGGCGACCGCCTATTATCAGTTGGCCCGCAGCCTGAATGCGGCCAAGCGCGTTGAAGAAGCCAGGGACAATCTGGTGCTTTCGCTCGAAGCAGCACCCGGCTACAAGCCGGCACAAAAACTTCTCTTAGAGTTGACGAAAAACTAACATGAGCAATCTTACTGGCAGTTCGATAGAGACAGCGGAACTCAAGGCGCGCGTCGCGCGATTCCAGGAGATCCATTCCGCCATCATGGAGCAGGTCCGGCTGGTGATCGTCGGACAGGATGAAGTGCTGGATCAGGTCATGGTCGCGCTGTTCGTCGGCGGCCACTGCCTGATCACGGGTCTGCCCGGCACCGCGAAAACGCTGCTCGTGCGCACCATCGCACAGGCCCTGGGACTTGTCTTCAAACGCATTCAGTTCACGCCTGACCTGATGCCCTCTGACATGACCGGTACCGATATCATCGAAGAGGACCAGGCCACCGGCCGCCGCGCCTGGACCTTCGTCCCCGGCCCCATCTTCACCAACGTCCTGCTGGCCGACGAAATCAACCGTACGCCTCCCAAGACGCAGTCCGCGCTGCTCGAAGCCATGCAGGAGTTCTCCTGCACGGTGCGCGGCAACAATTACAAGATCGCCCCGCCGTTCTTCGTGCTCGCTACACAAAACCCGATTGAGCTCGAAGGCACCTACCCGCTGCCCGAAGCGCAGTTGGACCGCTTCCTGTTCAATACCGTCCTCGACTATCTCTCGCCTGACGACGAACTGAAAGTGCTGGGCCTCACCACCACCACCGCCAAGGCAGAGGTCAAATCGGTCACCACGGCCGAAGAGATCATCAGCCTGCAACAGCTGGTGCGCATGGTGCCCATCGGCGAATCGGTGGCGCGTTATGCGGTCAGCCTCATTCGAGCCACGCGTCCCTCGGACGCTTCCGCTCCTGACTTCGTCAAGAAATACGTGAACTTCGGCGCGTCGGTCCGCGGTATCCAGAACCTCGTGCTTGCCTCGAAGGCTCGTGCACTGATGAAGGGCCGCTACTGCGTCGGCTACGAAGATATCCAGGCGCTGCTGACGCCCGTGCTGCGTCACCGCATTCTGGTGAACTTCCACGCCGAATCCGACAAGCAGACCACCGATGACATCCTGCGCAGGCTTCTTGATATTGTTCCTAAACCCAGGGACTAGGCGCCCATGAACCAGCGCTTCCTCAACCCTGCGGTACTGGCCGATATCTCCGGCTTGGAACTGATCGCGAAAACGGTGGTGGACGGCTTCATCTCCGGACTCCACCGTTCTCCCGACTTCGGTTTCAGCCAGGAGTTCGCGGAGTACCGCGCCTATTCGGAAGGCGACGACCTTCGCCACGTCGACTGGAACGTCTTTGCCCGCACCGAGCGTATGTATTTGAAGCGCTACCGGGGTGAGACGAACTCCCAGCTTACGGTGATGTTAGATACGAGCGCGTCCATGTCGTATACCTCGGGCGAAGTTACTAAGCTCGACTATGCCAAATACGCTGCCGCCAGCCTGACTTACTTAGCTCACTTACAGCGCGATGCCTCGGGCGTGATCGTCTTCGATGACGAAGTGCGCAGCTACGTCGCGCCATCGTCGCGTCAGGGGCAGTTACACCGCGTGCTCCATGCCATCGATCAGGCGAAGCCCGGCACCCACACTAACTTCGGCAAGCCATTTCAGCACTTCATGCAGATCCACCGCAAGCGCGGCATCGCTTTGGTTATCTCCGACTTTTTCGAAGACCCGGGCGAGATCATCAAAGCCGTTGAGCCGCTGCGCTTCCATGGCACCGAAGTGATTCTGTTTCACGTCATGGATCGCCAGGAACTGGCTCCAACCTTGAGCGAGCCGGTGGTGCTGGTGGACATGGAGACCAATGCCACGCTGGAAGTTTCGCCCGAATATGCGTCGCACGAATACCGCCAGAAGGTGAATGCCCACATCGATGCGCTTAGCACAAAGGCACGCGCGGCAGGCATGGATTACTTCCTGTTGCCCACAGATAAGCCGCTCGACGCCTCGTTGCGCGAGTATCTGACCATCCGGGTGGGGAGGCTCTAACGGACTATGGGTTTCTTCGCTCCACTCTTTCTTGCAGGCCTGCTTGGCGTGGGTTTCCCTGTGTGGCTGCACCTGTTGCGGCAGCACAAGAACATCCCGATGCCGTTCAGCTCGCTGATGTTCTTTGAGCGACGCATCCAATCGAGCGTGCGCCACCGCCGCCTCAAGCACTTACTGCTGCTCGCACTACGCATCGCCCTCGTGGTGCTGCTCATGTTGCTGTTCGCCAATCCGTATTTCAATCGTCCGAGTGCGGCAGCAGGTGGCGCGAAACTGCTCATCGTCGCCATCGATAACTCCTTTTCCATGCGCCAGGGCGATCAACTGGCTAAAGCCAAGCGAGAAGCTCTTTCGGTGCTCGGTTCGCTGGGTGGCGGCAACAGCGCGCAAGTGCTGGCCTTCTCCAACTCCATTAAGGTGATGAATCAGGGTAGTTCCGATCAGGCCGAACTCCGCGGCGCCGTCGCTGCCGTCGAAGCAGGCGATGCCCGCAGTTCATACGGCGAACTCTCCCGCACCTTGCGGCAACTGGCACAAACCGCCAGGCAGCCGATGGAGATCCACCTGTTCAGCGATCTGCAGAAAACCTCGATGCCGCCCGGCTTTGCCGATCTGCAAATGCCCGATGGTGCGAAACTGATTCTTCACCCCACCACGACCGGTGAGCGTCCCAATTGGACCGTCGAAACCGTCACCGCTCCGGCCCGCATCTATGAACCGAAAAAGGTAAAGGTGCAGGCTACCATCGCCGGCTACCAGACTCCCGCGGCGCAGAAGAAAGTGTCGCTGGTTGCTGGTGGCCGCGTGCTCGATACCAAGACCGTCGCTGTCCCGCCTTCGGGGCGCGTCACCGTCGAATTCCTGGGCTTCGACGTCCCCTACGGCTACAACAAAGCCGAGGTGCGAGTGGATGGTGCGGATGTGTTTCCTGACGACGACCGCTACCTGATCTCTGTGGAACGCGCCGATCCGCGCAAAGTTTTGTTTGTGCACGAAGCCCGCGACGGGCGCAGTCCGCTGTATTTCCGCACGGCCTTGGAATCGGCCGCCAACTCTGCCTTTCTGCTGGAAACGGTGACCAGCGAGCAATCCGCAAATATCTCGCTCGATAAGTACGCCTTCATCGTAGTGAGCGATGTGGGCTCGGCCCCGCAGTCGTTCCTCGATACTCTCAACAAATGGGTGAGGGGCGGTGGCTCGGTGCTCGTCGCCATGGGCCCCGTTACGGCATCCAAGGCTCGCGTACCGGTCTTCGACGAAGCGATCGTCGAATCGAAATATGCCACCCGCGCCGGCGAGCGGTTCCTCTCTTCCGATCAATGGGAGGGCGTGAAGTTCTTCCAGGTGATTCGCTTTGAGCCGGGCAAGTCCACTGTACTTGCAAAGCTGGGCGATGGAACTCCGGTGCTTGCTGAAAAGCAGGTGGGCGAGGGACGCGCTGTAGTGTTTGCGTCCACCTTCGACAATCTTGCCAACGATTTTCCGCTGCATGCCTCTTTCATTCCTTTCGTGGAAGAGACCGCCTACCGCCTCGCTCATCAGCGCGATGTCGCCTCCAGTTTCAGCGTTGGAGGCTTGATCGAACTGCGTGCCGCGCAGGACCGCGCCACCAGCGTCGAAGTGATTGACCCCCAGGGCAAGCGCGCCATGTCGCTGGAGCAGGCCACTCGCGCCGAGACTTACATGCTCCCCGGCGAGGGCTATTTTGAGATCCGCCGCAGCAACGGCCGGCAGCAGATGATCGCCGTCAATGCCGACCGCCGCGAGTCCAATCTCTCCCCCATCGATAAAGAGACCATCGAACTGTGGCAAAATACGGGGCAGGGGACCGAAACAAAACCCGGTGCAAAGCCGGGTGAAGCAGACACCAGGCCGTGGAGCTTCTGGTGGTATGTTCTGTTCGCTCTATTCTTGGTTGCAATGACAGAATCTCTGGTTGGCTCGCGCTTCATTGAGCGTGCCGAAGTGTCCGACGAAGGAATCAGCAAGGAGGCCGCATGACTGCTCTCGACCTTTTGAACGGTTATTTGAAATCGCTCGAATCGCGCCTGCGCTGGGTAGCCATTACCCGTGGTTTGGCCATTGCCGCACTGGGGGCGCTGGTCGCAACCATCATTCTGGTGCTGATTGCCAATCACTTTTCCTTCGCGGAGAACGTGCTGATCACCTCGCGTATTCTGCTCTTCCTTTCGATTGCATTCGCCGTGTGCTTCGGGCTCGTCATCCCGCTGCTGCACATCAATCGCCGCCGTGTGGCGCGCCGCGCCGAGCACAACTTTCCCGATTTCAAACAGCGCCTCGTAACTTTCGCCGAGAGCACGAAGCCTGGTGAGCATGATCCGTTCATGGAACTTCTCGCCGCCGATGCGCTTGATGTCGCCAAGCAGGCCGAACCGGCCGCCGTTGCTCCTACCAGTTGGATCGCCGCGTTCGCCTCTGGAGCCGCTGCTGCGGTCGTCATCCTCGGTTGGCTGATTGTTGCAGGCCCTGGCTTTCTCGGTTACGGTTCGAATCTCCTGTGGGCCGGCCCCCCGAAGATCGGCGCAGGCTCTTTTTATGACGTCCTGATGCAGCCCGGCGATAAGACCGTTCGCCGCCGGTCTGATCAGGTAGTGAATGCTCAGTTGGTGGGTTTCCACGCTCCGTTCGTCCGCCTGTTCGCCAAGTATCGCGGGACTTCGAATTGGGAAGCCGTCAATATGACGCCTGCCGGAACAGCCTATGAGTTCGTGTTTGCGGGCCTGCCTGATAGCGTCGAATACTATGCCGAAGCCGCGGGAGTAAGATCGAAGACCTACACCCTGACAGCGCTCGACCTTCCTTCCATCAAGAAGATGAAGGTGACCTACCACTATCCGTCGTGGCTTGGACTGCCCAACGTCACCGAAGATCCCGGCGCCGACCTGCGCGCCGTGGCGGGAACGGAAGCGCTTGTCGAAATCGAAACCGATCGCCCGCTGAAGAACGGCGTGCTCGCGTTCGATGACGATTCTCAGATCGCGTTGTCCAACAAGGACGGCAATTGGGTCTCGGCCAAGGTCACGATTCAGAGGGACGGACTTTATCACCTGGCTGCCCTCGAAAATTCTCAGACCGTTCGCCTGAGCGAGGACTTCTTTGTGGAAGCGAAGAAGGATAAAGAACCGGTCATCAAGATCCGCCGTCCTGGTAAGGATGCCAAGGTCTCGCCGATGGAAGAGGTCTCCATCGAAGTCGAAGCGGAGGATGATTTCGGCCTGCAGGACGTGCAGCTGAAATACTCGGTGAATGGCGGGGCGGAGAAGTCCATCGCCCTGATGAGCGGCAAGAACCTCAAGCAGGTGAGCGGCCGGACCATGCTTTCGCTCGAGGATTTCAAACTCGTCCCTGGCGACGTGGTCAGTATTTACGCTGTCGCAAAGGACGCACGCAACAGCACTCAGACCGATATGTACTTCCTGGAAGCACAGCCGTATGAGCGGGAGTACACGCAGTCGCAGCAGGAAGGCGGCGGAGGTGGTGGCGGCGAAGGCGGCGAGAAGGAAGACACTAAGATCTCGCAGCGCCAGAAAGAGATCATCGCCGCGACGTTTAATCAGCTGAAGACGCGCTCACAGGAAAAGACGCAGCTCGCCGAAAACTCCAAGTTCCTCTCCGAGGTGCAGGGCAAGCTGAGCGAGCAGGCCAAGTCGCTGGCCCAACGCATGCGCAGCCGCGAACTGGCGGCAGCCAATCAGGAGTTCCAGGATTTCGCCAAGAACATGGACACAGCCTCGGCTTCCATGAAGAGCGCGGTGGAGCAGTTGAAGGCCGGCAAATGGAAGGACGCCCTGCCGCATGAGCAGAAGGCCCTCCAGTTTCTGATGCGGGCCGAAGCGATCTTCAAGCAGATTCAGGTGGCCTTTGGGAACCGCCAGCAGGGCGGCGGTGGCGGCGGTGGCGGAGCGGGGCGTGACCTCGAAAGCCTCTTCGATCTCGAACTCGATACGGAAAAGAATCAGTACGAAACGGGCCGCCAGCAGTCTGCCGGTGGCGGCGGCTCCGAACAGCGCGCCAAGGAAGTCGACGAAGCGCTCCAGAAGCTGGAGCAGTTGGCGCGGCGTCAACAGGAACTGGCCGAACAGGCCAAGCAGAAGCAGCCCCAGACCTTCCAGCAGCGCTGGCAGCAGGAGATGTTGCGGCGCGAAGCCGAAGACCTGCAGCGCAAGATGGAGCAGTTGACCCGCGGTCAGCAGGGTCAGCAGGGTCAGCAAGGGCAACAGCAGGGACAGCAACAGAGCGCCCAACAAGGCCAGCAAGGCCAGCAAGGACAACAAGGCCAGCAAGGACAACAAGGCCAGCAAGGAAAGCAAGGGCAGCAGGGCCAGCAGGGCGGCCAACAACAGGCCGGTCAACAAGGCGGCCAACAGCAGCGTGGCCAGCAACAGGGGCAGCAAGGCCAGCAGGCGGGCGATCGCCTGAAACAGATGGCAGGCCAGGGCCAGCAATCGGCAGGAGACAAGCGGATTCAACAGGCGCTGCAGAACATTGAGCAGGCTTTGAAAGATATGCGCAAGGCCGGGGCGCAGGACGCCAACGGCTCTCCGCAATCGAAGGAAGCCGATGCGAAGCGCGCAGCCGAGCGCCTACAGGAAGCCAAGGACCTGATGAGCAACCTGCGCAAGCAGGAGACCTCTGACAAGTTAGGTGAAGTGGGCCGCCAGGCCGACGACCTCGCCTCCAAGCAGCGGGAATTTGCCGGCAAGATGAAGCAGAAGTTCGGCAACGGACAGCAGCAGGGCCAGCAGTCGCAAGATCCCAAGGAAGCCGCGCAAATGGGCGAGGAGAAGCAGAAACTCGCCAACGATTTGGAACGCCTGGAGCGCGACATGCAGAATGCGGTGCGTGACCTCCAGACTTCGCAACGGGCGGCCGCAACCAAATTGCGCGACGCACTGAGCGAGGCGCAAAAGAACCAGTTGGACCTGCGGATGAAGATGCATGCCGAATACATCCGTCGCGGACTCGCTCCTCTCATTGCAGGCCGCGAGCAGAGTGTGGCATCCGATGTCGAAGCCATGCGCGACCAGATCAAACAGGCCCAGGGCGCACTCGATAAGAACGGCGGGAAGGGTTCGGAATCAGAGAAGTCGCTCGCTGGAATCGAAAAGCTGCGCGAACAGATGCAGCGGCTCGCACAAGGGCGGCAGAATGGTCAGGGCCAGAACGGCCAGCGCCAGGGAGGACAGCAGCAAGGCCAACAGGGCCAGGGCCAACAACAGGGCCAGGGCCAACAACAAGGCCAGGGGCAGCAACAAGGCCAGGGGCAGCAGCAGGGTCAGCAGGCCGGCAATCAGCAAGGCCAGGGTCAAGGCCAAGGCCAAGGCCAAGGGCAGGGACAGCAGCAGGGCGGGCAACAGGCTGGCGGCGGCCAGCAAGGCGGCAACCAGCAGGGTGGCCAGCGCAACGGCCAGAATCAGAATACCTGGGGCCGCAACCAACAGGGCGGCAATTTCGGTGGCGCCATCAACTACGGACAGTTGCAGGGCCCGCAAGGCGGCGCGCGCACCAGCGATATCACGCCGCTCGATGCGGAACGTGCCTATCGCGAAGGCCTGCGCGAACTGGGCGAACTTCGCCGCTCCGCCGAATCGCCGGAGATGCAGAGGGATATTGATTCCCTCGTCAAAGAGATGCAGCAGATCGATCCGCGCACATTCCCCGGCAATCCGGTCTTATTGGAACGCCTGAACTCGCAGATCATCCCGCACATTGAGCAGGTGGAACTGCAACTCCGCCGCCAGATGGAAGAGAAGCAATCGGGCCAGGTGAAGACCGGCGCTGCCGAGCGTGTCCCGGCAGGCTACGGCGACGCGGTGGCCGAGTACTTCCGCAAGCTGAGCAAAGGCAAATAGCGCCACCCTAAACCTGCGGCCATAAAACTCCGATAGACCCCTATAGGAGTTACTATGGCCGCAACCATCACGCCTGCCCGCACCCTCACCCTTCGCCTGCTCAAGACTTTCGTCTGGGGAGGTGGCGTTCTGCTCGTCCCCCTGACCGCCCTCTATTTCTTCCCCGGCCTGTCCATTCTCGCTGGAAAAGTGAAGGACACCAGTCCCTACTGCACTACCGGCAAGGCCGTCACCGACGCCCAGTTGCGCCTCCAGCAGGACAAGGACACGAAAGTACTGCGTGCCGCTTCAAAGAAGATCAAATCCGAAAACGGCCTCGATCTGTGGGAGACACCGCAAGGCACCTGGTGGCTGCCCTCCGGCAATGACGACATCCTATTCGTCCTGCTCGCACAGCAGGACCGCAACATCTACGGCACTGCCGAAACAGGCGGCGTGCGTCCTGGCGACGTCGTCTTCGACGCCGGAGCCCATGTCGGTACCTACGTTCGCAAAGCCCTGAAAGCCGGAGCCGCAAAAGTCATCGCCATTGAGCCTTCGCCCGATGCGCTCGATGCACTGCGCCGCAATCTGGAAAAGGAGATCGCCGATGGCAGGGTGATCATCGTGCCCAAAGGCGTGTGGGATAAGGACGAAACGCTGGTCTTCTACTCCAACGGAGCCGGCGCAGCCGGGGACAGCTTTGTCACCAAGGGAGTTGGCGCGAAAGAGATCCGCATCCCGGTCACCACCGTCGATCTCATCGCCGCGGAACTGAAGCTCGATAAGATAGACCTCATCAAAGCCGACGTCAAAGGCGCCTCTGAGCGCATGCTCCACGGCTCGGTGAAAACCATCGCCGCCAACCACCCGCGATTCGTCATCTCCACCGAAGAAGAGCCCGAGGACCCCAAGGCCCTCGCCGATTTCCTGGCCAGTCAGGACAAGCGTTACCACGCGCGCGGCGGCCCCTGCCTTTACACAGGCGATGCCATCCGCTCCGATACGATGTTCTTCGGCATCCAGTAACTAAACCCTGAACGGGCGAAACCGCCTGTTCCACCTCCGGTGGTGGGACAGGCGGTTTCCCCCAATGCCGCATAGTTTTCGCGGTTTTGTAGCGCGCGCATTCTTGCGTGCCGCCTCGACATTCTTGTCGAGTTTTGGTTCGGCGCTGTAAACAAAACGTCGAGACGAATCTCGACGCGGCAGACATGAATGTCCGCGCCACGATGTCAACAGAAGAGAATTGGTGATTTGCGAAAAACTATGCGGCATTGGGCGGTTTCGCCTGTCCGTTTCCGTTGTCCACCATTGAACTAAAACGAATACCGGAAGCCCAACTCCAATGCCCGCGGTAAATTAATCTGCGTGATCGGCACCACTCCAAACAGCGGAGAGGTGGGCGTCGTGTTCGGATTACCAAAGATCGGCGTATTCGCCAGATTGAACGCGGTCAATTTGAACTGGACCCGCTGGCGCTCGGTGATATTGAAACTGCGCGTCAGCGTGGAGTTGAACTGCGGTGCCGTATTGCGCCGGATGTTCGGGCTGCGTAGCTTCGCCGTGCGCAGCGTATCCGGCGGCCGGATGGTCCACAGCGATGACGTTGTGTTGAACCAGCGGTTCAGCGTCTGCTGATCGGAAGGCAACCTCGGATCGCCATTGATGTAGTAGTCAGGCAGCCCGATCGGAGTGCCCGATTGCGCCGTACCGGTCCAGCTCAATTGCCAGCCTCCCACAATCTTCCCGGTGAAACCCCGGTTCAGGAACTGCTTCTTCGGCCCGAATGGCAGCTCAAGAATCCCGCTCAACACCAGGCGGTGCGGAATATCGTAGGCAACCAGTTCCCGCGACATCTGCGCGTCCTGAGGATTCAGATAAGTCGTCGCCTCCATGTTCTTGGAGAACGAGTAAGTCGCCAGCATCGAGAAGCCCTTGCGGAAGCGGCGTTCGAATTTCACCTGCATCGCGCTATACCAGTTGCGGCCGATGCTGACATTGTTCTCGGTGATGGAATTGAACTGCGGATACGGCAGCAGCATCACGCGGCGCTGCACGCTGGTCACTGACCCGCGGGGCGACGCCGGTGGCAGAATGCCGTAGTACGGATTCGTGACGCCCGTGTTCAGATACAATGTCCCCAGCGCCAGTTGATCGCTGGTCAATACATTCAGGCTGCGGCTCACCGCCAGCGCATGAGTCTGGCTGCCTGAGTAGTTGATCTCCACCAGGTTGCCCGGCCGGAACTCATACTGGAAGCCGAACGAATACTGCCACACGAATGGAATGCTGCGGCCCGGATCGTTGAACGAAATGTTGTCTCCAGCCTGCGTCATCAGCCCATTGCCTTTGCCCGGCGCTTGCAGCAGTCCGCTCGGAAACGGATTGTTCAGCACCCGGATCGATTTGCCGTCCACGCTGCTCACTTCGGCGTTCGTAGTCTGCGAGAAGCCGGTATTCCCGCCAAGATCGATGGTCGGCAAATACGAGCGCCCGATCCCTCCGCGGAACACCAGCGCCCTGGAGAACGGACGGTAAGCAAAACCGAAGCGAGGCTGGATGTTATCCAGGTCCTTATTGAATGCCCCGCGCGGAACTCCGTTTATGCCTGGAAACAACAGGCCTCCCCGAACGGTGAGCCCGCCCTGTGCTTTGACCGGCCACGGCGTCGAATAGTCGAAGCCCCGATTCTGCCGGTCGTAGCGTTCCACCACGGGCGATTCGTAGTCCCACCGGATTCCAATATTCAGCGTCAGTTTGCGCGTAGCCCGCCAATCCTCTTGGATATAGACCACCGGATACTTCCAACTCGAATACGGCGTGGCGTTCAGCGTCGCGCTGGCCGAGTTCATGTAGCCCAGCAGGAACGACGCGATCGCGTTGCCGCTGTTGGGGTCGATTGTGTCGGGCGAAAGCGAAGTGAACGCCCGCGTGAAGCCGAACGTGCCACTCGCGTTTCCGCGAAGGAAGCCGGCATAGTGCATTAGCCGGTACTCGAAACCATACTTCAAGGTGTGCGAACCCAGAATGTGGGTCACGCCGGCCTGCGCCGAGTACGTTTCGCTGGGGGTGATGTCCCACTGGCTGATGCCCGTTTGCAAATAGTTCTCGAAGGTGAACTGCGGATACGAATCCGGCATCTGCAACTGGCGGACGAAGGACGCAGGCAGGCCGAGCGAACTGATGTCGATCGGGTTATACGTGCTCAGTTGCAGGAAGCGGTTGAAGCCGGCACGGCCGGTTAGGATGGTGGTCGGCGTCAGTGTGCCGGTCACGTCGAAAACGCCGCCGTCGTTGATGCGCCCGGCGTGGATCTGCCGTGTTGCCGGCGTACCCCAGCCATTGTAGTCGATCTTGCCGCCGTCGCGATTGTTGTGGTTTCCGCGGACGTAGATGCGCCATTTCGGATTGAGGATGTGATCGACGCGGCCGATGATGTTACGGAACGCATTCTGTTCGCCGACATCCGCGCCGAACCAGTTGTTGAGGTGGGTGATGGAATCGCCGCCTTGATTGGGCAGCGGAATATCCTGGAGCACGCGCAACGCGATCGGTTCCATTCGGCTCTTCGGAATCAGGTTGCCAGGAAACGGCGTGCGCAGGTAGTGCAGATTGGTCAGCGTCACAGCCTTGGTGGAAACGAAGTCGGGGTTCGTATACTGCAGCAGCGGATCGTACACGGTGTACATCTTGTTCGCAGCCGTGAAGGTCTTGGTGTAGTCGCCTGCGCGCTGATCGGCCGTCGGCACCGACCCCAGTGCTGGCTGCGGATTGGCTTCGCGATACTGTTCCATACTGAACATGAAGAAGGTGCGGTCCTTGCCCCGGTACAGTCCCGGAATGTTGACCGGACCGTCGAATTCACCGCCATATTGATCCACGATGCGCCGCGCGCGCGGTTGGCCCGCGGCGTTGCTCGAAAACTGGTTTGCGTCGAAAGAGGTCCGTCGCATGTACTCGTATCCAGCTCCGTGATAGCGGTTCGTTCCTGGCTTAATGGAAAGGTTGATCACGCCGCCACCAGTTCGCCCGTACTGCGCGTCGTAGACATTGGTCTGCACGCGGAACTCCTGTGTCGCCTCCGAAGGCGGTACGTACGCCAGGTTAGACCGGCCGGTGTTGGCGTTGTTTGAGACGCCATCGATCTGATATTCGTTGATGCCCGACTGCCCGCCGTTGATTGAGAAGTCGGCGATCGCGCCATTGTCGAACGGCCGCGAATAGAGCAGGCTGCCGGTGTAGCTGACGCCTGCGCCGAGGTTCATCAGGGAGAAGGGATTGTGGCCATCGAGCGGCAGCGCCTGGATCTGCTCCGCGCCCACCACCTGCCCACCGCCGCCCGTAGTCTCCTCGAGCAGCGCCGCCTCGGCTGTGACGGTAACCTGCTCGTTCATCCGTCCGACCTCCATCGCGACGTCGAGCTTGGTGCGGTCGTCGATGCGCAGTTCGATCGGCCCGCGCTTATGAGTCTTGAAGCCGGGGTGCGAGACTTCCAGCATGTAGTTGCCTGGAATGAGGAACGATACCTGATAGCTGCCGGCATCATTGGTGGCGGCTCGTGCGCTCACGCCGGTTTCAATATTGGTGACAGTGATGGAGGCTTTGGGTACGTGAGCCCCGTGCGGATCGGTGACCGTTCCAAGAACCGTGGCGCGGTATTCCTGGCTCCAGGCCACGCCCGCGAAGATGAATGCGAAAGAAAGGCTGAGCTGACGCATGCTACCCCCTCTGAACTGATTCGATCAGTCTACAGAGAATCGTTACCTGCGTCAACGGGGTTTCAGGCGAATCGTGGGGCAGGCTGGCAGCCTGCGGCCGATTGGAAATCGGCCAGCGCCGCAAGCGGCGATTGGCAATCACCGCGCAGCTTGCCATCCCGCCCCACTTTACGTCGGGTTCAGTTCCGCTCTTCGTGACAAAACTTGCAATCGATGCTTGCCTTGTTGCGGCGGTGGCAGTCCATGCAGTCGCCCATGGCCGTGCTGATCTCCTTGCTAATCACGTTGCGCTCGGCCACCGGGCCATGACAGATCTTGCAATCGAAGCCCTGCGTGGTATGCGTGCGGTGCGAAAAGAAGACGTAGCCCGGAATTCGGTAGACGCGCACCCACGGCACAGGCTTGCTCTCTTTGGCAAAGGCGGCCAGTTTCTGGATGTGCGGCGAATCTGTTTTCACCGCCTGATGGCACTGCATGCACTTCGTCTCAGCCGGGAAGCCCATGATCTCGCCCGGGTCGGGATTGGTGTGGCAGTTGTTGCACTTCAGCCCCATGGCAAGGTGTGTCTTATGACTGTACGGGATCGGCTGCACCGGTCCTGCCGGCGGGGCTTGCTGCGCGGCGGCAGCCATGGCTAACAACCAGGCGAAGATCACAGGTTTCCTTTCCTCTTTTCTTCCATCATATATTCCGATGCGCGCAGCGTGAGAGCTAGTATCGTCAGCGTCGGGTTTTGCGCCCCGCCGCTCACGAATGCGCTGCCATCCAGCACGAACAGGTTCTTCACATCGTGCGACTGGTTAAAGCCGTTTAGCACGCTTTTCTTCTTATCCGTTCCCATGCGACAGGTTCCCAGTTCGTGGATGCTCTCTCCGGGTGGCACAAATTGCGAATGGCTGGCCAGGATTTCGAAGCCCGCACCGCGGCACATCTCTACCGCCATCTCCATCGAGTCCTTGGCCATCGCCTTTTCGTTGTCGGTATAACGATGCGTGATATGCAGTGCCGGGATGCCCCACTCATCCTTCAGGTTCGGATTGATGCGGACGTGGTTCTCGAAACGCGGAAGCACTTCGCCCATCGTCGTCGCGCTGAACGCCGCGCCCTGCAGTTCGGTCAACTGTTTCAGCATGCCTTCGCCGTAAGCTGGCAGATAAGCAGGGCTTGGCGTGC
>Ga0118677_10003419_pt1 | contig 27600 bp, 24 predicted proteins | sample AliMusrvi5mmetaG_FD_86154 | JGI IMG/M metagenome (GOLD analysis project Ga0118677, IMG submission 86154) | reverse complement strand
TTCGAGGAATATTCATCAATGTCATGCACTGTGAAACCTGTGCCGGCAAGACATCAAAAGAAAAAAACCAGACTACAAAAGTTTTTAAAACTTTTGTAGTCTTGAGAAATAAAATAGTATTTGCCTGTGGTGATAATGCAGGGTATAGAAGCAGGAACAAGTTTGGAAAGTTGTATGGCCTTTTTAATAATTTTGGAGTCAATGTAAGTGATATTTCGTTAATTACGCAAAAATTGCTATAGCGGTAAGCATTAAAAATATTGACAGATAAAAAAAAATAACAACAATGATACTTCTTGAAATAAAATCAACACCAATGTGGACAGATATTGTACAAGCAATTGGGATTTTAATTGGGGTTCCAATTACATTTTGGGGAATAATCAAATTATTTTTACATGACAAAAAAAGAGAAGCTGAAGTAAATTCACTTGTTGATATTGCTAAAAGTCAAAATCAAGTTATTATTGAAATGCAAAATCAATTAAAAGAGTTTAGTAAACAGACTCAAGAAATGGAATATCAATCAACATTAATGAATGATTCTAATGAATTACTGAAACAACAAATCAATTTGCAGACACAAGTAATCATGAGCGATGCTTCTCATAAAGAAAATTTAATAAAGTATGAAATAGCAAAAAGAAAATCTGACAATAAACCTTACTTTATTTTTGCATTCGGAAAAGATGGAAGGAAAAGTGGAGATGAATTTTATGTTGAATTCGAAAACATTGGTAAAACTGCATACTTCAAAAAAGTAATTGATCAAAATACTAATCTGTCATTCGATTTACTGATAATTCCAGAAGAAAATAAAATGATTGAGCACAAACAAGGGTTTAGAATTGGTGGTAGAATTAAGGAACTAAACAAAAATATTGATAATAATAAATTTACTTTTGAGTTTACTGATATTGATGGAGTAAAATATCAACAAACGTTTAATAGAAATAGTTATATTATGGGTAAACCTTTAGAAATAGTTACAATTTGAACAATTTAAAAATAAATATAATGCTAGTAACTGATAATTTTGTGCTATTTCAATGGCTCATTGTGGACAGGATAGTGCTGTGTACTACAAGGGTTTTGTTTCGGCGGACACGACAAGTTGTCTGAAAGTCCGCCACTGCAAATAGCACATATCCGTTATGCACAAGGTAAAGAAAGATACTTCGATTATATAAAGATTTGCTATCTAATATTCAAAGAAAACAAACTAATAAATTATTTGAAATTAATAAAAAAATGGGGAAATTGAAATTTACAGAAATATTGGAGGAATTTAATGCTTGTAAAGACAAAGAAGAAATGTCATCATGGGCAAAGAACAAAACTTGGCAAGAGTTTTATAATAATTGTCCAAAAGGACAATGGTTTTTACGATTGTTTAAAAGAACTAATCCTGATAATTTAAAGAAATTGACCTTAGCAAAAGGACATTGTGCAGCTACAATTTTATCTCATATGAAAGATGAAAGAAGTAAAAAAGCTGTAGAAGTTGCTATAAAATTTGGTAATGATGAAGCAACAATAGTTGAATTAAATGATGCTTATATTGATGCTGATGAAGCTGCTGATGAAACTTTTACTCATTGGAAAACTTTTGATAATCCAAAGGATGTAGATTCTAAAAATGCAATTAAAGCCCGAATTGATTATAATTCAGCTGCTGCGGCTGCAAATGCTGTTTCAGTTGGTGATTTTGGTGTAGCTGCTATAGCAGCAGCAGCTCATGCTCTTACTGATTTTACTGCAATATTTAAAAATGAAAACTTAACAGCAGTTAAATGCAGGGAGTATTTGCCTATAGAAATATGGAATATTATTTAATAATCTTAACTATAATTTTTTGAAAATTTTTATAACGCCATTATTCGCTTTTATCTTCGTTTCTTTTATTATTATTAATGCCTGTAATAACAACAATAATAATAAGAAAGAAATAAAAGAAAATAATTCTAATGTAAATGCTAAAATTGATATAAAAGTTTTTAGCAATGATACTGTTAAAGATGCTACAAAATTGTCTGGTTACGGTTACGATATTTACATGAATGATGCACGATATATTCATCAGCCAAATATACCAGCTATAAACGGTGAACGAGGTTTTAAAACTAAAGAACAAGCTGAAAAAGCAGGAGTGGTAATTATTTTTAAAATCAGACATAATATTATACCTCCAACTTTATCTATAAATGAATTGGATAGTTTGAAATTATTAAAATGATGAAAAAACTTTTTTATTTGCCAACATTTATTGGAATAATTTTAATGAATTCATTAGGAGTTTATGCACAAAATAATTGGATTCAAAAAATAGATTTTGGAGGAATAGCAAGAGATTGTTCACCTGTAGGTTTTTCAATAGGGACTAAAGGATATATAGCTACAGGAAATAATAATGGTACATTTTTAAAAGATTTTTGGGAATGGGACCAGACAAATAATACATGGACGCAAAAAGCAGATTTTGGTGGAACTCCAAGAGGTCATGCAGTTGGTTTTTCCATTGGTACAAAAGGATATATTGGAACAGGAGGAAATGGTACCTCGGGGTATAAAGATTTTTGGGAATATGACCAAAGTAATAATACCTGGACGCAAAAAGCAGATTTCGGCGGCACCGCAAGAGAAGGTGCAGTTGGTTTTTCTATTGGTTCAAAAGGTTATATTGGTACTGGATATAGCTTTAGTGGTATATATCATGTAGATTTTTGGGAATATGACCAAAGTAATAATACCTGGACGCAAAAAGCAGATTTCGGTGGAGGAATAAGAGCGTTTGCTGTTGGTTTTTCTATTGGTACAAAAGGATATATTGGTACTGGGATAAATGGAACAACATTTACAAAAGATTTTTGGGAATATGACCAAAGTAATAATACCTGGACGCAAAAAGCAGATTTCGGTGGAACAGCAAGAAGTGCTGCTGTCAGCTTTTCTATTAGAACAAAAGGATATATCGGTACTGGAAATGACGGAACATTTACAAAAGATTTTTGGGAATATGACCAAAGTAATAATACCTGGACACAAAAAGCAGATTTCGGTGGAACTCCTAGGGTTGAAGCAGGAGGATTCTCCATTTGTTCAAAAGGATATATTGGAATTGGATGGGATAGTATTAGAAAAAAAGATTTTTGGGAATTCACTACTTGTAGTACTCCTTCCATAGCAATTCAACCAATAAGTCAATCTTTATGTGTAGGAGAAAATGCTATATTTGCTGTTACTGCTTCTACAGATGAATCTAATATGTTTCAATGGCAGTATAATGGTACTAATATTTCCGGAGCAAACGATAGTTCACTTATTCTTATGCATATTACATCCTCAGATTCTGGAAATTATAATTGCATTATAAATGGTTGTTGTACTATAGTTAATAGTAATATTGCTACATTGACAGTAAATCCTTTACCGATAGCCAATGCAATTAAAGATACAATAGTTTGCATTGGAGTTAAAGACACTTTATCAGCAACTGGAGGTGTTTCTTATTTATGGAGTTTTAATAATTCTACTACTCAAAATATTATTGTAAGTCCAAGCTCAACTTCAACTTATGTTGTTACGGTTACAGATGCTAATGGTTGTACGGCTTCAGATGATGCTATTGTTACAGTAGATACATTAAATTACATCTCAATTTCACTTGATTCAAATAATGCTCTATTAACATGCAACCAACTTTTTCAACATTATCAATGGTTTTTAAACGGAAATATTATAACAGGGGCAATTTCCCAAACTTTGACACCTTTACAAAATGGATTATATTCAGTTGAAGGAACTGATAGTATTGGATGTTCTGTAACTTCTAGTCAATTCAATTATGTTTATGTAGGTAACTCTGAATTTGAAAATAGTAATTCATTTATAGTTTTTCCTAATCCTTCAAATGATCATATTACTATTAGTACTTTTATAAACTCTACAATGGAAATTTTAAATATCGAAGGACAGATAATTTTACAACAACAAATAGTACAAGGAAAAACAAACATTGATATTTCAGACTTTTCAAGCGGAGTTTATATCATACGAGCGCGGACAGAAAAGGGAATAACTACAAAGAAATTTATTAAAGAATAACCCGCTAGTCAAAATTTGCTACGCCCGAAATGATTTGCAATCTCTCAATAAAGAAACTCTGTCATCTCCGCAAAAGACTCTGACAGGTTTACGAAGGTTCGGAACCTGCCAGCGTTTATTAAACCTGGCAGCGTTTAATAAAAAAAGAAATTTAATAACAGCAAACAAAACAATGGAAGTCAAAAAAGCATATAATGTTTGGGCGGAACAATACGACTCAAATGAAAACAAAACCCGCGACCTTGAAGCAATATCATTGAGGGAAACATTGCAAAACATGAAAATTGACAACTGCCTCGAAATTGGTTGTGGTACCGGCAAGAACACTGAATGGCTGATAACAAAAGCCAATAACATCACTGCTGTTGACTTGTCGGATGAAATGTTGGCAAGGGCAAAAAGCAAGATCATTTCTGATAAAATAAATTTTATACAGGCAGACATTACCATGGAATGGAACTTTGCCCAAGACAAAAAATTCGACTTGGTTACCTTTAGCCTTGTACTTGAACATTTGGAACATTTAGACCTAATTTTTGAAAAGCTAAATAAAGTGACAAGTGAAGGAGGTTATGTTTACATCGGCGAGCTTCATCCTTTCAAACAATACAGCGGAACAAAGGCAAGGTTTGAAACAGATAATGGCGTACAAACTGTAACCTGCTTCAATCACAACATATCCGATTTTACATTGGGAGCAACAAGAAACGGATTTCAAATTGTGGTGTTGCAAGAATATTTTGATGACAATAACAGAACAAATATTCCAAGAATATTAACTTTGCTACTCAGAAAAACAAAGTAAAATTTGCCATGCAGAATTAAAAATTCCTTATAACACTAAACAGGAATTGAATCATAAAGCATCGGGGCCTGCTGGCATCAATAATTCAACATTATCTAAAACACCTTTTAAAATGGGAACTTTAGAAAATAAAAAGTCAAAAAAAGAAAATTCAACTCATCTTTTAAAGTGGGAAAGGAAATACACTGAAGTTGTCAATTTCAGAAAAGCAAACCAGGAAATACATCCTACTTTCCATAAAATAAAAATGTCTGATAAGCTATATCAATGGTGTATAAGACAAAGAAAGATTTTTCATACATTGACTATTGAACAGCAGGAAAAACTAGAACAAATTGGAATTACACTTGGGTTATACCAAAAAAAATACAATAATTGGGAAAGGCTATATAGCGAAGTTGCTAAACTCATAAATGAGCAACTTGAAATAAATCCCAACCTAAGGAAAGCAAGATTGCCTTATAACCTATATCAATGGTTTTTAAAACAAAAAAAGAAATTCAATTCTCTGAATTCAGACCAGCAAAAGAAAATTGAGATAATTGGAATTTATAGAAAATTTACTCAAAAAAATGACGACTTATGGGAAAAGAAATTCAATGAATTAAATAAATTCATGAATGATAATCCCGACATAAGACCAAATAATAATAAATCAGGTTCAGCAAAGACTCTATATTATTGGTATTTCCATCAATGTAAAATTAAAAATTCATTAACCAAAGAACAGGTTTCAAAACTTGACAACCTACAGTTCTATTGGAAACATCAACTCGGTAGTAATTATAAAATAGAACAATGGTTGAAAAAAATTTTGGAATTCAAGAAAAACAATCCTGATAGAATGCCTTCACAATCTAGGTCCAAAGAGGAACACAATCTAATTTATGCTTGCCAACAAATCCGTTATTTCAAAAATAAATTAACTGTAGAACAAATTCAGGAACTGGACAAAGTGGGTTTTGAATGGGTAAAGATAAATAAGGAGCACCAATGGGAAATCGCATTTAAAAAATTTGTTGAATTTAAAAAAAACCATCCTGACAGGATGCCTTTTATTTCTCAACCTGAAGAATGTGAATTATACAGATGGTGTTATAATCAAAATAATAAAACCAAAAAATTAACTCCAGAAAAAATAGAAAGGTTAAAACAAACCGGATTTGAATTTAAGAAAAAAACCACGACAATAACATGGGAGATGAATTTTAAAAAATATTCGGACTTTATAAAAAATAATCCCGGTAAACAACCCAGGCAATTCAAAGATGGAAAATCTGACCCCTTGCATGGTTGGTTTATTTATCAACAGTTAAATAAAGAACAACTTTCGTCAGAAAAAATAAATAAACTAAACGCAATAGGATTTAATTGGAAAAAAATAAACAGAGATGAACTTTGGGAAAAGAAATTAAAAGAATATGTTGAATGGAAGAAAATGAATAATGGCAAAATTCCATGCGAAATAAATGGGAAGAAAAATTCTTTATATTCATGGTGTTATACTCAACGAAGGAATAAAAAAAATCTTTCTGCTGAAAAAATTAATAAACTTGATGAAGCAGGATTTAACTGGATTATTGAATATAAAAATCCAACTTTGCTCTGGGCTGACTACTATTTTGAATTGATTGAATATAAGAAGAACAATTCCGGCAATATGCCAACTACAAAAGACAAATACAACTTATCTAATTGGTGCTATTTACAGAAAAAAAGAAAACTATTATTATCGCAAGAACAAATCGAAAAGCTAAATCTGATAGGATTTGACTGGACAACTGAAAAAATGAAGAGAGAGCAGAAATGGGAAACAAAATACCAGGAATATGTTGAATCAAAAAAGATAAATCCGGGAAATACTATTCCAATTCAAGCAAAAGAAAAGCGCAAATCGATTGATAACTGGTGTAATTATTACCGCAGTATTAAGTATAAACTCTCAGAAGAAAAAATTAGAAAATTGAATGAGGCGGGGTTTAATTGGGGAAAATTTGTTTAACTTGGTTTTAGTCAAATCAGCCAAGACGGATTTGCAATCCGGCTGTTTTACTGTAAGGATTTGTAATCCAAAAAAAATTAAGCTCCTTGATAAAGTATAAAAATGAACTAGAAATTAAGGATCTATTATTTTGTCCGGATTGAAAATCCTATTAATATTACATCAGGGATTGCAAATCCCTGATGGCGGAAAACCTGCCAGCGTTTATAAAACCTGGCAGCGTTTAATAACCCCGAAACAACAAACAACAAACAACAAACCCCAAAATCTTCCTTCCCTTCCCCTATTCCCTCTTCCAACCCTCATACTTCTCTTCAAGTCCTTTGTTCAGCTCATCAGTATTCATCAGTGCCTTTTCAGGTATTTCGATATAAAGGAAAACGCTGCAGTTGTTGACATCCGTAATTGACGAAAGTTTTTCTCTAAGCAGGTTTGAGTATGTACGGCTAAAAATGTTCTCACGTTCATAATAGGAAATGATATCGCTTTTGCAGGCCACACACATCTTCAATTGAAGGTTGTAACACTGTTCGGGGACACTCATCATTTTCTGAAAATGATTTTCATTGTCAACTTCTGTTTGAAAAGATTTTTTCAGCGGAGCGATATTTTCAGAGAACGATCTCACTTTTTCAACTGTGTCTTCTCCGAATTTTTCTTTGCTGATCATAGCATGAAACATATCCAGCTGCAATGAAAGCTCACGGAATTTATTTTGCATCCTGTTGCGCAAAGTAGTTATCTGGGTGCTATTAATCTTTTTGGAAAAAGGAATAGTAGCCAAAGGAATGCTATAGAAACAAGGGTTACTCACCAACCTGGTATCAATATTTTGTTCAACAGCCATTTCATTCAACCTCTTTCCAGCATCGCCTCCCAACACCAAAAACTTTTCATGTTCACTCATCACAGAAGTCAACAGATCAACCAGCCTGTCTTCGTTTTTTTCATCACTTTTAAAAGCGCTGTAACCTGCATTGACAATAGTATTATCATCAAACAGGCTTGCCAGATCAGCAGTGCAGATTTGCTTATGAATTATCTTAACGGAAGTAAGAATATCAGTTTTCAGCGCAGTAATGAAATTTGCAAATCTTTGCAATTGCACTATGTCACTTTTCGATTTATGGATCAGTTTTTTTAATTCCTTTGAAAGAGCAAGCAGGCGCAGGGCTTCTGCTTTGGAGATCGGCGAACTTTCTGCAGGCATTATTTCAAAGAAATTTTCAATCACTTCCTGTTGCGACCATTTGTCATTGCTCTTGATTGCGTCAACACTCTTTGAAAGCCATGAATGAAAATCAACATTTTCAGAAAGGAGGTAAAGGCAATAAAAATAAATGACTTCGGAATCAAAAAACAACTTCGATCCGGGCCGGTTAACAAAAAGGACTTTCATAGTATTGAATTATGAAGCAAAAATAAAAAAAAACCACAAATCAAATCAGAAGGGCAAGGGTATTTTTACAAAAAATATCAGAAGCAAAAAATGCATAATTTTGAAGTGACAAAAAAACAAAAATACCTACTTTAAGAAAAAAGGATGAAAAATGTAAAAAATTTCATTATGGCATTCGTTCCCAAACTTGCATTGAAATTCTTCTTAAATTACTTGTAAAAACCATGTATTTTCCTTACCTTTGATTAAATTAACTTATCAGAACAATGCAAAAAAAATTATCATACAGATCAACACTGCTTGAAAAAATGATAAACACACTTCAACACCCTGATTAACCATAAGGGCAGCATTGTTTATTCTTTAATTTTCAGGAAAACACTTACTATCTGTTTTATTTTTAAAATGAGATAGCAGGCAGATGTACGAAAGTACTTGCTGTTGCTGCTGTATTTTTAAAAGACATATCCAATGAAAAAAATAACGATCATCGGCTCATTCATTTTGTTTTCAATTTCAATTGTTGGACAAGTTCCAAAATCAACCGTTGAAGGAAACAATAAATTTGCGTTTGAATTGTTCCACAAACTGAAGCCGGACAGGCATAGCAAAAACCTCATTTTTTCTCCCTTTAGTGTTTCATCAGTTCTTGCCATGACTTATGCCGGTGCAAGGAATGAAACACAATCAGAAATGAGCAGAACATTACATTTTAGTTTAAAGCAAAACAATGTGAATTCAGATTTTGACACTCTGCTGAAAAAAATAACCATCAACCGTGGAAGTGTTCAATTGACCATAGCCAATTCGTTGTGGGCGCAAAAGGATTCGAAGTTTCTTGATTCATATTTCAACCTGATAAAATCATATTACAAAGCCGAGCTCCAGAACGTGGATTTTGTAAACAGCGACGAAAGAGAAAAGACAAGGCTGATGATCAATAAATGGGTTGAAAACAAAACCAACAATAAAATAAAAGACATCATGAAGCCGGGGATACTGGATGATTATTCAAGCCTGGTGCTTGTAAATGCAATATACTTTTCAGGGAAATGGGCTATTCCTTTTAACAGGGAAAATACCCTCCGTGACACATTTCATTTGACAGCAAAAAAAAGCATTGAAACACCTTTCATGAAAAACACTTTGAAGTTAAAGTATTTTGAAAACGACAAACTTCAGTCAGTTGAAATTCCCTACATGGGAAACAAGATAACGATGATAATTGTTCTGCCGAAAATAAAGACGGGAGTTGAAGAACTGGACAAATCCATTACCTATAAAAGTTACAAACAAATGTTGGACTCTATGAAAAATGAAACAGTAGAACTAACGATGCCTAAGTTTCAAATGACTTCATATTTCCAATTGGAGCACATTTTAAAAAACATGGGGATGAAAATTTCATTTAGTGAAAACGCTGATTTTTCAGGTATGACAGGTGATTCAACATTGAGTATTGACAGAGTTATTCACAAAGCATTTATTGATATTTCGGAAGAAGGAAATGAAATACCTCCTTCAAAAGTTGTAGCTATGGGACCATCGGCTTCACCACAGAACAGGCAAGCCAAAACATTCCTTGCTGATCATCCTTTTTTATTCCTGATAAAAGATGAAGAAACAGGAAGCATTTTATTTATGGGAAAAATAAATAAACCGGAATTAAAATAAAAAACCACATTGAAAATTTCAAAAAAATTCTCAATGTGGTACTTGTAGTGAACAAATTTATTTTTTCTCCGATTTAAAAAATACAGGTTTAAAAGTAAGCATTACAAAGCCCCATCCACCGGGATAGATGCTGTTGCCGCCAACAATTACTTCCATTGATTTGGTTCCGATATTTCCTGAGAAGCCGGCCATCAAAGAAAATTCTTTAGTGAAATTATAATTGAAAGAAAGATCAGCTTCACCACCCAAAGTTTTATCAATTGGAGTAACGTTTACAACATAATTATTTTGCAAAGCGAGATAATGCAGATCGAGTCTGAAATAGGCTTTTTCATTCAAATTATAAATAAAGTTCAGATAAGGATCAACAAGTCCTGCACCTTTTGTTGCAGTTGAAATGCTTGAAAAATATTCCATGTTTCCTCCGAACTTGTGTTGTGTACCATAAAGCGTATTGAATGCATCGCTCTTGGTATTATTCAAATTTGTCCCGTCATTCCCTGATGAATATTGCAACCCTGCCCAGAGAATAAATTTCGAAGAAAGATTACAAGTCAAATCTGCACTGAAATAATAAGCGCTTACCTGTTTTCCTGTCTGCAATCTTCCATCCTGATAAAACCCTCTGACGGCTGCGGAGTATTTACCTTCTTTAATATAATTCAAAATTCCTCCATAAGTGCCGCGCATATATAGAGTGTTATCTGAATTCACTCTTTGGTAACCATCAGCAACTCCTAACAAAGAAGCTTTGAATTGTTCAGTAAACTGTTTTGAAACCCACAGGATATTTAATGTTTTATAGTTGCCGGGATAGGTTGGATAGCCTGTTCCGAACAAGTTTTCAGCAGCCTGGTTAAATGCTCCTGTAAAATCAATCTGCAATCCGTTTTTATGGTATTTCAGCATGGCTGCATTGTGAGTATTGCCCAATTGATTCCAGTTACAGATTCCAAACAAACGCTCATTGTCATAACTGATCTCCTGCTTCCCCACTTTTAATGAGAGGCTGTCGCATAAAGGAATTTCAGCCCATGCTTCATACAAACCAACAGTGGCGCTATCAGTTTTAAATTTTTCCGATCCCCAAACACCAACATCCTGAAAAGAAATTTTTGTTTTTATTTTATCGGTTTTATAATCAAAACAAATGCGGCTTCGCTGACTGACAAAAGCAGCAAATTCAGAAAGCGTATCAGGCAATCTTTTAAAACCATTACGGTATTCAAAGCGCGGTCTTAATTCTCCAGAAAGTGTAAATTGTGAAAAAGAGTACTCATGTAAGAACATGAATATTCCAAAAATTAGCAAGATTTTAGTAGCTGTTTTTTTCATAAGCTGTTTAAATTATGTTTATTAATAAATATATTGTCTATCGAATTGGTAGATAATCCAGGTGCAAATATAAAATATTTTATTAACCCGAAAATAAAGTAGAAGTTTTTTTATTGCAGTTTAATACAAACACACGATTTTAAATAAAAATAAACGCCTTCAAACTCTGCCTCTCTAGTCCTTCTCCCTTCTACCTTCCCCCTATTTCTTTATCAAATCCCCGAAAGAAGTCCTCTCCAGCTTGTCAGCAACGAAATCCCTGATGTCAATAAAAATATTAAGCAATTTGGGATGCTGTTCAACAGGGGTGTTTTCATAAAAATATTTGCTTGCTGACTCAACAGGAGCAAGAGCGCCATCCATCAAACGAATGATTTCGGCCAATGAGATCTGGTCAGGTCTTTTTGTTAGTTTGTAACCGCCTTCGGAACCCTTTTTACTCTTAACATAACCGGAGGTCTTTAACGTCATTAAAATTTGTTCAAGAAATTTCTTTGGCATTGACCAGCGCTGGGCAATATCGGTTATCTTAATGAAATCGTTTTCGTAATTCTCCGAAAGATCAATAAGAGCAAGGCAAGCGTATTCACTTTTCTTCGAGAGTTTCATAACAGATATTTTAAGATTGACAAAAATAGGTACTTTTAACGAAATTAAAAATATTTTGTCTATCAATTTTGTAGAGAACGAACATTTTTTTGTTTTTGCATCCCAATTTGATCTTGCAGATTCGGATTTATTGTACATTTGTTAGCACTGCTAAATAATGAAAATGCGCAAACTTGTTTTTCTCTTCTTTTGTATTTTTGTTTTCACTGAACTTAGTGGACAGGGAATAAAAGAAGAGTTGCAAAGTATTCTTACAAACCGGCAACTGATGGGAATGTCAGCATTGGTTGTAAGTAATGATTCAATCTTATTCTCCGACAATTTAGGTATTGCTGACTATGGCAGAAATATTCCGGTTACTGACAGTACCATCTATCGTGTTGCTTCAATTTCAAAAACAGTTACGGCCACAGCATTGATGATGCTTTATGAAAAGAAGCTTTTCAAACTTGATGAAGATATCAGTAAAATTTTAGGTTTTAAAGTAAGAAACCCGAACTATCCAAAAATTGCCATCACTCCGCGAATGCTTTTATCACATACGTCCAGCCTTCAGGATGGAAGCGGATATGGAAAATTCATGCAGGATACCTATTTAAAAAATCCTCCTCCTTCAATATCGGGATTACTAACGGATACCGGAAAATATTTTACTGCTGACCTGTGGCAAAAACATGCACCGGGAACTTTTTTCTCTTACTGCAATCTTAATTTCGGGATCATTGCTACACTCATTGAAAAACTATCAGGAACAAGGTTTGACATCTTTTGTAAAGAACGCATTTTCGATCCGCTTGGAATCAAAGGAAGCTTTAATATTCAGGACATACAAAACCTCAACAATTTTGCAGTTTTATACAGGGCAAACAATGGAATATGGAAACCTCAGGCTGATAATTTTGTTGGAGTGAAACCACATCCAAGAGATCTTTCCGCTTATGTGATTGGCAGCAATGGAATAATCTTTGGACCACAGGGAGGATTGCATATTAGCCCTAAAGACCTTGCAAAGATTCTGATCTTACATATGAATGGCGGAGTTTATAAAGGAATACGACTGCTCAAGGATTCAACAGTAGCTTTGATGCATCGTCCGCAATGGATATACACAGGATTTAACGGAGACACTTATTATGGGCTTTTCCGTTGTTGGGGCTTGGGATTTCAGATCATGACAAACGCTTTGAATGAAGATATTGTTTTCCCCGGCTATTCAATGACAGGTCACATTGGTGAATCTTACGGAATGATAAGTGATATGTTTTACAGTAAAAAAAACAAATGCGGGGTGATCTTCATTACGAACGGTTGTGCCACTGATTATGATTGGGGAATTAGCAGCGCTTTCTATGCTGTTGATGAAGATGTTTTTTCCGGCTTGTTTAACATGTATGTAAAGCCGCAGATCAAGCAGCCACCAAATAGTGATCTGGGAAATGAGTACAAAACAAATCTTTTTTACTCCCCTCCTACCGGAATGATAAATGCAAGATTTTACTTGTCCGAAGCGGGATTTGTAACCTGCAGAATTTATAACTCCACAGGTATTGAAGTTGCGAAATTTGATAAAAAATTCGATTCATATGGAAGAAAACAAGTCATTATGTTGACCGGTAATCTCGAAAATGGGATCTATTCCTGCGTCATTCAATCTGGTTTAGATATCAAGACTTTGAAATTAAATATCTGCAAATAGTGAAAAAAATATTTTCCCAACACAATAACAATGCAAAAATTGAGTTATCAGGAATTAAATTATTTACTTTGCAATAAATTTATCTCCTGAAACATTGAAAAGAATAAGTTTTGTAATTATCATCATGATTGGTCTTGCATTCAAAACGAATGCACAGATTGGCGGTTCCTATACTTATGCATTTCTGGACCTTCCTAACTCAGCACGCATATCAGCGCTTGGAGGAAATGCAAATGCAATTAAAGATAACGACCTATCTCTTTGCCTGGTGAATCCTTCATTGCTTACCCCTACAATGGACAATGAGGTAGCTCTTAGTTTTGTGGATTATTTCACCGACATTAATTATGGCTTTGCTTCCTACATGAGAAGTTTTAAATCCATTGGAAACTTTGATGCTTCTATGCAATTCATCAATTACGGAAAGTTTACCAATGCAGATGCCACAGGACAAACCTATGGAACCTTCACCGCAGGAGAATATGCATTGAATATAGGCTGGGGCAGGCAACTTGATTCAGTTTTTTCAATTGGTGCAAACCTGAAAAATATCTATTCTCATTTTTATACTGAAGGTTTAAATGGATTGACGCCTGACAATTCTTATGGATTAGCCGTGGATGTTGCAGGAACTTATTCAAGCAGAAAAGGACAATTTACAGCAACACTTCTCGCTATGAATATGGGAAGGCAGATCAAACATTATATTGACGGCAACAATGAACCACTTCCTTTTGAGTTACAATTGGGGCTTTCAAAAAGACTCGCTCATACACCTTTCAGGTTTTCAATAGTAGTAAGGCATCTTGAAAAATGGGACTTGACTTATGTAGATCCTAATAATCCCGAACCCACAGTAGATCCTTTAACCGGCACACCTTTGCCTCCGAAGAAACTAAGTAAATTCCTTGACAAATGTATGAGACACGTCGTGGTTGGTGGGGAATTAATTCCTTCAAAGAATTTCAGTTTGAGATTTGGATTCAACTATGAACGAAGAAAAGAATTGGTTGTTGATTCAAAAGCTTCAACAGTCGGTTTCTGCTGGGGGTTTGGGTTCCGCATCAAACAATTTAATTTGAGTTACGCACGTGCAAGATATCATTTGGTAGGTTCACCAAATACAATAACAATCGCAACAAAGCTTTCTGATTTTACCCGCAAGAGTAAATAATTTAAAGGACTTTATTCTTTTAAGTTTTTTGTTTTGATTTTTCAATGTAACTTCGCAATTCTTAAATCACAAATCAAAAATCTTAAATCAAAAATCTCAAATCCCCCATGGAAGTATCAGTAGATCCAAATTCCGGCTTTTGTTTTGGTGTTGTGTTTGCTATCCATGTGGCAGAAGAAGAACTTGAAAAATCAGGCAAACTTTATTGCCTTGGCGATATTGTTCATAATAACAAAGAAGTTGAGCGGCTTTCAAAAAAAGGGTTAATAATCATCAACAGCGAAGAGCTTAAGCAGATTAAAAATTCCAAAGTGCTGATCCGCGCTCATGGTGAACCACCGGAAACATACAAAGTAGCGCTTGAAAATAATCTGGAACTGATTGATGCTTCCTGCCCTGTTGTACTTAAATTACAAAACAAAATCCGGCTTGGCTTTGAAGAAATGTTGTCGAAGAATGGACAGATAGTAATTTATGGAAAAGAAGGTCATGCTGAAGTAAACGGGCTTGTTGGTCAGACGATGGATAAAGCAATTATCGTGAATAACGAACCTGATCTGGATAAAATTGATTACTCAAAACCTGTAAGGTTCTATTCGCAGACAACACAACCCATCGTTGGTTTTACTGAAATGATCAATGGCATCAGGAAAAGGTATGAATTAGCAAAGAATCCTGAACCCGATTTTATTCCTCACAATACAATATGCAGCCAGGTTTCGCACAAAGAACCACGCCTGAAAAAATTCGCTGCCGAACATGATCTGATATTATTTGTCAGCGGGAAAAAAAGTTCAAATGGGTTATTTCTTTACGAAGTTTGCAGATCAATCAATCCGCAGACTTATTTTATTTCGGTCAAAAATGACATCAATAAAGAGTGGTTTAATAAAGTGAATAAAGTTGGAGTTTGTGGCGCAACTTCAACACCTATGTGGCTGATGGAAGAAATAGCAGAAATTGTCAGAGCCTTTTAATTCTTATGTTTTTCATCATTTCCAAAATATTATCCTTTCTGATATCTCCATTCACATGGATAGTTGTGTTGGTTTTACTGGCCTTATTCCTCAGGAATAAAAAATGGTCAAGACGGTGTTTGATTGCCTGTGTGGTTGTGACATTGTTCTTCTCAAATTTTTTCATTGCTGATGAAGCTGTCAGGCTTTGGGAATATCCGATCACACAGGATAAAGAGTTAGCTTCAGTGTATGATGTAGGGATTGTTCTTGGTGGCGGGATGATCACTATTGATAAAGAATTCAACAGAATGACCTTCCGCAATAACGTTGACAGGATATTGCAGGCAGTGAGTTTGTATAAATCAGGGAAGATAAAAAAGATGTTGATCTCAAGTGGTTCCGGCAGTCTTATGTTCAGAGATATGCTGGAGTCTTCTCTACTCAAAAGATATCTTGTTTCCATAGGAATACCCGACACTGCAATGTTGATTGATTCCGTTTCAGACAACACTTATCAAAATGCTGTCAACACTGCACAAATTTTAAAAAAGGAAAACACTCATGGCAAATTGCTCCTTATTACTTCCTCCATCCACATGCGTCGTGCAATGGCTTGTTTTAAAAAAGCAGGACTTACAGTAACCCCTTACAGCACCAATAAACAAACCGGCAGGCGCATCTTCGATTTTGGACATTTTTTCATCCCCAGCATTGATGCAATTGATTCCTGGGACAAACTGATCCATGAAGTAGCAGGTTATTTAATGTATAAAATTGCCGGATACCTTTAACAAAATGACTCAACGAACATCAATGACGCGACCTGTCCCGTACCAAAGGTCGGGAAGCAAATGACCTTTTAATGACTATTGACTATTGACCAATGACTATCTCAGATTTTCTTTTTTACTTAATAATATTTTTTCTCGTTGCCGATTACATTCTTGACCGCTGGCTTGACCATTTGAATAGCAAGTACTGGAGTAATGAGCTTCCTCCCGAATTACAGGGAATTTATGATACTGAAAAATATCGCAAGTCTCAGGACTATTTAAAAGCAGGGCACAAATTTGGATTAATCACCAATTCACTATCCTTTGTTTTCATGCTTGTCATTTTTTATTTCAAAGGCTTTGCCCTTGTTGATGATCTTGCCCGTTCTTACACTTCAAATCCTATCCTGATGGCTTTAATTTTTTTTGGAATTTTGGGCTTTTGCGGAGACATTCTTTCTACTCCTTTTCAAATATACAGCGTGTTTGTCATTGAAGAAAAATTCGGTTTTAATAAAACAACGTGGAAAACTTTCATCTTCGATAAAGTCAAGTCATGGATACTTGGCATTATCATTGGTGGCGGACTGTTGTCTTTAATTATTTGGATCTACAATTCTACGGGAGAATATTTCTGGCTTTGTGCATGGGCAGTACTTACAGGGTTTATGCTTTTCATGTCCATGTTTTATTCAACACTGATCGTCCCTTTATTTAATAAACAAAGACCACTTGAAGAAGGTGGGTTGCGTGATGCCATTAAGACTTTTGCTGACAAAGCAGGCTTCAAACTTGACAATGTTTTCGTGATTGACGGATCAAAAAGATCAACCAAAGCCAATGCCTATTTCAGTGGTTTTGGTGCAAAGAAACGTATAGTCTTATACGATACACTCATCAAAGATCACACAACTGAAGAACTTGTTGCCGTGCTTGCTCATGAGATAGGTCATTATAAAATGAAGCATACACTGAAAGGAATGATCATGTCTGTTATCCAATCCGGAATTATGCTATTCATCATTTCCCTTTTCATTGGCAATCCCGTATTGTCACAGGCTTTGGGAGCTAAACAAGGCAGCTTCCACATGGGAATACTTGCCTTCGGATTGTTATATAGTCCGCTGTCGTTGCTGCTGGGAATAATGATGAACATCATTTCACGCAGGCATGAATTCGAAGCTGATCGTTTTGCAGGGGAGAAATACAATGCTGCTGCATTGCAGGATGCTTTAAAGAAATTATCTGTCAATAATCTTAGCAACCTTAAACCTCATCCGGTTTATGTATTTTTTCATTATTCACACCCGCCTTTGTTAGAGAGATTGAAGGCTCTGAATGAAATTAAACAATAAAAAAATGTCCGGAACTCTTGAATTCCGGACATTTTAATAATAGTTGAATAAAGGATCTCTTTACTTTGGCACTTGATCCTTGCAATACTTCGTGATCATATCATCTGCTTTAGCGTACTTCAGATCTTTTGCTTTATTAAAATCATTACAGGCATCAGTGTTTAAGTCTTTGGCTTTTGCAACATCTGCAGCTTTTTGAGCATTGATCATAAGTTTAATATCTGTTCTGCCCCTGAAATAATAAGCTGAACCTTCATCGGGTTTCAGTTCTATTAATTTGGTAAAATCAGCTTTTGCTCCATCATAATCCTTCTGAAAATACTTAAGGCTTGCTCTGTTGTTATAAGCCTGCACATAGTCCGATTTTAATTCAATGGCTTTGCTATAATCAGCAAGAGCGGCAGTAGTATCCTTCATATAGAGGTTAGCTTTGCCACGCAAATTATAAGCCTCATAATAGTCTGCTTTCAGATCAATGGCCGATTTAAAATCTTCAATAGCGCCTTTGTAATTTTTACCCATCATTTTCAGTTTGGCTCTTTCAAAAAATGAGCTTTCGTCAGTGGGCTTAATTGAAATAGCAGTTGTGTAATCAGCAATGGCGCCGGTAGTATCTTTCAGTTCATTTTTTGTCACTGCACGTCCGACAAAATAATCGGCATTATCATTCTTGTTTTTTATTGCATTGTCATAATCAGCAAGTGCTCCAGTAAAATCTTTTGTCAGTCGTTTACATGTTGCCCTGTGATAATAGGCGATTGCCATATTCGAAGTAACATCCGATTTTTTATTGATTGCATTATCGAAGTCTGTGATAGCACCACTATAATCTTTGGCCTTATATTTTGCCATTCCGCTTTCAATATAAGTTTTGAAACTGGTTGTATCCTGAGCAAACAGCCCGCTAATAAAGAAGCTTAGAACAACAACCATCAGAAATTTAATTTTGTAATTTTTCATTGTATTCCAGATTTTGGGGTTATTTTTTTATAACGGCAAAAATGTAAAAAATTGCATAGATGCCAAATTAATTATTTGTTTTTTAACAAATTTTAAGCCAAACATGAATCCTTGACAAAAATTATGAGAATTATTTGCAAATAAGCGCCACTACCCTTGCCCCCCCCGCCAACATTCTAACCCGAATCCTTCAAACACACCCCCCTTTAACAACTAACAACTAACCATTGACTAATGACCAATGACTATTGACTACTGACCATTGACTATTGACTTTACAGGTATCTTATTTCATGCGTGATCTCCGCCCCTTTTTTCAGCAGCGCACTCACACCACAATATGTATCCTGCGATAAGTTGACAGCTTCTTCCACTTTATGATGCGGAATATTTTCTCCCTGTATTTCATATACGATGTGAATTTTGTGATAATACTTGGGGTTGGTTTCCGTAAGTTCGCCTTCAATAGTAATATTGAAATAGGTTGGAACTATCTTCATTTTTTTAAGGATAAAAATAACATCCATCCCTGTACATCCTGCAAGTGAAACAAGCGTCAGTGGTTTTGGTCTTGGCCCCTTGTCGTGTCCGCCTTTTCCTTCATCAAGATCTATGTGAAAAATATGGTTATCAGCTTCTGCTTCAAAAGTCATATCTTCAAGCCATTTGCATTCAATTTTATTTGTCATGATTTCTTAAAATGATTTTTATTGACTGATGTTTCGTTTTTTTTATAATTTCGTATTCACTAACAAAGTTACTCTTTTATTTTAAAACTCTCAAAAGATGAAATTAAAATACTTCTTCCTTCTTGTTCCGCTGACATTACTGCTGGCACTCACATATCAGTGTAAAAAAGATACCGCAACAGCTCCACCAAAAAAAATTGATACTCTTTTACTGACCAAAGTTGAAAAGGATAGTATCTTAACCGGAGATACAAACAAAGTGATGAGGATACTTACTATCTTCAATCATGACGATTCTCTTCAGCTTCGCAGAAAGAGCTGTGAAGTGCTTGCTGATCCTAACGATTCAGTTCTATACCGCCTTGCCAGGCGGATGTATTATACACTGAAAGCAACTGGTTCAGGTGTTGGTATTGCAGGCCCTCAGGTTGGAATTAACCGTGATATAATCTGGATAAAAAGATTGGATAAAACAGGCAAGCCATTTGAATGTTTCCTAAATGCAAAAATTGACATGTATTCAGACGTGGCAATCGTTTTCAATGGAGATGGTTGTCTCTCTATTCCGGGAATGAGTGGAAACAGTCATCGTGCGGCATCAGTAGTGGTAGAATATGATAAACTTGACGGAACACATCACAAGGAAATAGTGGAGGGTTATAGCGCTTCAAGTTTCACTGCGATCATTTTCCAACATGAGATTGATCACCTGCATGGCGTTTTGTATATTGACAGACTCGCCGGCAAAGCAGGAAAATTCTCACAGCCCTCACCCGAAGAAGTAAAAGGCCATTACCTGATGTAAGAACTCTCAACAAACAAATACAGCGTCCTCTTAAGAAGAACAAGAACTTTTAGCATTGACTTAGTTCTTGGATCTTGGAATTTGGATTTTGGATCTTGGATCTTGGAATTTGGAATTTGGAACTTGGAACTTGGAATTTGGATTTTGGATCTTGGATCTTGGAATTTGGAATTTGGAACTTGGAACTTGGAATTTTAAACTTCCAACCTGTTGATCGCCCCATACTCAACAGTAATATTGAGTGTGTCTATCAACGAAATCTTATTGATCAATGACAGCATTGACCTGATCACTCCTGAATGTGTGACAATAACTACTGCCTGAAAATTATTTTTTGACAAATCCTGTAAAAAACTATTTACCCTTTCATTCAATTCTGAAAAACTTTCTCCACCCGGCACTGGATTCAGCACAACATCCTTTTCCCATGCTTTAAATTCTTCATGGCTGATCTCGCACCATTTTTTCATTTCCCATTTTCCGAAATTTATTTCAATCAATCTTTCGTCAATGATATAGTTTGAAAGCTGATCGCTTGAAGAAATGATTTTCTCCGCAAGAGCTTTGCATCTTAACAGGGGGCTGGAATAAACTGCATCAATTCGCAGAGGCAATGATTTAATGATCTCATTTGAATCTTTTTCAAAATCATTACCAACAGCCAGGTCCGATTGTCCGTAACAAATCCCTTTATCAATGAGTGGGGTCGTATGTCTGATCAGATATATTTCCAAAGTACTATAAGGCTTAAATAAAAAACAACTTCAGTGATTTGTTGTGTCGCTCCCAGGCAATCCCCGGTGTAACCTCCTATGCGTTTATTAAAATAAATTCCCAACAACAATGCTGCAAAAATAACCGGAATGATTAAAAGAAAGAAATAATAATTCTGAAACAACAACAGCGGTAACACTCCGCATATTCCTGCAAAAAGAATTTCAGCAAACGACATTTTGGTAATTACTGACTTCACTTTGCTCTCAGTGCTCCTTCTCACATACGGGTAAATATTCATCATCATTACAGTTGCAAAACGGCTCAGTGAATGTGCTGCTATCATGGCAAAAGGTAGCAGCTTTATTGAAATTTCATTCAATGAAACAAACTTCAAACCCAATATCATGATCAGACCGATCACACCATAGGCGCCGGTGTGGCTATCCTTCATGATCTCCAGGATTCTTTCTTTTGTTCTTCCTCCACCAAATCCGTCACACACATCCGACAGTCCATCTTCATGAAAGGCGCCTGTCAAAAGGATGCCGGCTATCATTGATAAAATCACACTGACTAATACAGGAAAAATCAACGAACATGACCAGACAATCAAAGCGCAGAACCCTCCAACTATCCAACCTATCACCGGCAAAAATTTCGTAGCCTTTTCAAAAGATGCTGTGTTGTTACCCGTTTTAAAGGATACCGGAATGCGTGTAAAAAACATCAACGCCGCAAGGAATGATTTGAACTGTTTTTTAATCATGAGAGATAGTTTGAATACTGATCTTGTTTTTCCATTTCCCGATATTGAACAATATCAATGCAAAGATAAACTCAGCAGACCATTGTGCGGCTATGCTCCACCACACGCCATCGGCTCCTATGCTTTTACTTAAGAAATATGAAACGGGAATCCGCACTATCCACCAGCCAATGATCGTTGAGATCAGCACCAGTATTGTCCTTCCCGCTCCGCTGAATACGCTGCCAAAAATGTAAGTGGTCATGCAGATCAGATAAAAGCCGCTCACAATAAGCAGGTACTTTGTCCCCAATTCAACCACTGCCTTATCATCCGTGAAAAATCCTATCAGCCATTCGCCTTTTATCAATGCCAAAACCGTTAAAATAAAAATAGGAACAAAACTAATGAACCATGCGGCGGCCATCCCGCTTTTCACTCTGTCGTATCTCCCTGCGCCCAGATTCTGACCTACAAATGCAGACAGTCCGGAAGAAATATCCATAGCAAACATGAACATGATTGCATCAATCTTGCCTCCTACTGCAAATACAGCAACTGCATTGGTTCCATAATTATTTACGATTGAAAAAGCCAGTATCATTGCAAAGGATTGCAGCAATGTCTGTGCTCCTATCGGCAATCCCAATTTGAATGATTTGAAAAATATTTTCTTATTGAACTTTAAATGGAACAACGAGATTTTAACCTGTTTTTGGTATCTGAAAAAATAATAAAACAAGCCACCAAAGACGATGATGTATGATAGTATCACCGCCAGTGAAATGCCATAGATCCCCATTTTAAGCCACAAAACAAAGATCAGGTCAAAAGCAATATTCAAAACATTCGTAACAATAACAAAGTAAAAAGGCGTTCTTGAATCACCCATTGACCTCAGCATTGCCTGTATGGTATTGGTGAAAAACATAAATATCATCCCCGCCAGATACATCCGTGTATAGATGATCGCGTAGGGCATAACATCAACGGGGATATTCATGACTTTAAAAACGTACGGGCATAAGAGAATGCCGCCAAATGTCACAAACAATGAAGCAAAGAAAAGAAAGATGATATTCGTCTCAATGATTTTCGAAACAAGCTGCGGATTCTTTGCACCATAAGCCTGCGCCAGCAATATATTTGATCCGATTGATATTCCCGTTACAATAGACACCATGCAAAAAATAAACGGAAACACCTCCCCTGTCGCAGCCAGCGCTTCTTTGCCAACATTCTTGCCTACGATAATACCATCAACAAAATAATTAGCCATCCCGAAAAAGCTGCCAAACAATATCGGCAAAGTAAACACCAATATCAGTTTAAAAACATTCCCTTTCGTCAGGTCCTTCATCTCTTTTCTATTTTCTATTTTCTATCGTCCGCGAGGATTTGTAATCCGAGCACCTTAATTCGCTACTGCCTCTGCTCCTGCCACTGCCCTTCTCTTTTCTACTCCCTATTCGAAACCTTCGCATCCTCAAAGCTCGCCATCTCGTTCAAAAAACTCACTGCCGATTGAACCACCGGGTAAGCAATTGCAGCTCCCGTGCCTTCACCAAGACGCAGGTCAATATCAAGAATAGCTTTTGCTTTCAGGTGTTCAAGCATCAGTTTATGTCCCTGTTCATTTGATCTGTGGCAGAAGATGCAGTTCTTCAGAATATCACTGCTCATCTCTTTTGCAGCAAGCAATGCAGATGTAACAATGAAACCATCAACCAGGATAACCATTCTTAATTCGGCAGCCTTTAATATAGCGCCGGTGATCATGGCTATTTCAAGTCCACCAAAAGTCGCAAGAATTCCTGAGGCATCCTTCACTTCCGGATATTTTGCCAATGCTTTATTCAATGTTGAAATTTTCTTTTTCAATCCTTCATCATCATGTCCTGTGCCTCTGCCGGTGCATGATTCAATGGGAATGTTGCAGTATTTGCTCATCAGCATTGCAGCCGAAGAAGTATTGCCAATGCCCATTTCGCCAAAGCCAATGATGTTGCAACCATTCAGATATTCTTTCTCAACAACGTATCCGCCTCTTTTCATCGCTTCCCTGCACTCTGCATAAGTCATGGCAGGTTCCTTCAAAATATTTGCTGTCCCCCTTTTCACTTTTGATTTTATCAGTTTTGCATGATCATCAAATTCCGCGTCAACACCGGCATCCACAACACTCAGCTTAATATTATTCTGTTTGCAGAACACACTGATGGCAGCGCCTCCATTCAAAAAATTAAGCACCATTTGTCTTGTAACCTCTTTGGGAAAAGGACTCACTCCTTCCTCCGTGATCCCATGATCCCCTGCAAAAACAACTATTGCGGGGTTGTTCAATTCAGGTTTCACTGTGTCCTGTATCATGCCTATTTGCATGGCAATACTTTCAAGCAGGCCCAGCGATCCAAGTGGTTTTGTTTTGTAGTCAATCTTGTGTTTTAATTCTTCCTGTAAATTCATTTTCTTTGGTATTATTTTATTTTAATTGAAATTCCCGATATCATTAAATATGCTTCGTCTGCCTGTTTCGCTATATGCTGATTGATCCAGCCCTGCAGTTCAACAAACTTCCGCGTTCCTTCAGTGTCTGCAATGACAGCCATCCCCAGCTCGTTCGAAATAATGATCAGCGTAAAATCCTGCTTTATCAGATTGTCGAACTCTGCTATTGCTTCTCCAAGCGTTTTTTTAGTGTCGTAGTTATTATCGAAGTTAAAGTTATTAAGCCATAGCGTCACACAATCCATCACCACCACTTTGCCCGTAAAGTCATGCTTTGACAAGAATTTTTCTTCTTCAATGGTTGTCCATCTTTCGTCCCTGTCTTTTTTATGCCGGGCAATTCTCTCCCTGAAATCATCATCCCACGCCCTTGCCGTAGCAAGATAAACAGGCTTATCAGAAAGCCCCAGCGCCATCTGCGCCGCAAACCCACTCTTCCCCGATCTCTCTCCCCCCGTTATGTAAATTACTTTTGCCATTAAAAAAGTTTGTTGTTTGTTGTTTGTTGTTTGTTGTTTGTTGTTTGTTGTTTGTTGTTTGTTGTTCCGTCCGCGAGGATTCCGTCCGCAAGGATTTATAATCCGAGCACCTTAATCTATTTTCTATTTTCTATCTTCTATCATCAATTTTCTATCTCTCAAACCGAAGCTTCGCCCCCACCTGAATATTCCTTCCCGGCGTTGGATAATACTGCACCACCTCATATTTTTCATTCCAGATATTGTTCAGATGCACATCCACACTTAACTTATAGCTCTTATTTTTAAAAGAAAAACTTCTTGAAACAATAAGGTCGCCGGTGCGAAATGCTTTCACCATCGCAGTATCCTCAGCATTTGTAAACCTTTTGCCTGTGAAATTCTGAGAATAAGTCAGCGAATAGTTTTTATAACCACAGAACAAATTGGCTACTACCCTGTTTTTCGGAACATAGATAAGCTGCTTGTGTCTTACAGCGCTGTCAGCGGCTTTCGACTCATTTGTAGTAAGCAGATAACTGTACATTCCCGAAACCTTCATCTGCAAATTACCCGCTTTAAATGCAAAGGCAAGATTCAATTCCAATCCGCGCGACCACACTGTATCTACATTCATAGGTGTCCAGTTGAAAGTATTGCTGATAGGTTCCCACATGATCCAGTTAGTAACATTGCTGTTGAATGCCGTAATTCCTGCTTCAACCGAAGGTTTATTCTTAAGTGTGGCATAGTTCAGGCTCACTTCTTCATTCAATCCTTCTTCGCTTTTCAGGTTTGGATTGCCGAACATACCCCAGCTCATTTCGCTCCAGTAAAGGTCGTTGAAGTCGGGGATGCGGTAACTCTTATTGATGTTTGCTTTCACATTGATCCGCTTCGTCACCTCGCCATCCATGCCCAGTGAGTATGTCAGCGGGCTGAGCTGACTGTTCACCATCTCCTTCCTGAGGCTCACCACAGCTTTAAACTTTTCATTCTTCAGATTGTATTTTAATGAAGCAAACGCAGCTTCTCTGTCGCGCTCATGCTTCCTGTCCAGCTCAGGCGATTCGCCTTGTTCATGCGTGTAGCTGCAGCCGCTATTCAATTTAAAATTTGTGTTGAACTTATAATTGTTTTCAAACTCACTGACCGACGACAATGATTTATAATCATCATCCATATTGCTGTTGGGGTCAGTAAAAACCTCACTGCTGTTAAAGAAACCTGTCCGCACAAAGTAATCAGCTTTTTTGCCAGTCCTGTTCCATTCATAAGTCTGCCGCACTATCTGGTCTTTCTGATTCTGCTTGCTCTTCGCTGTGTCGTTCATCAGTGAAGGTATGTCGTGATCAATATTTTCAAACCACACATGGAAACTCAGTCGCTGTTCTTTGTTGATCAAAAAATCATTGTCAACCAGTGCGCCTTGTTGCGTGGTTGAAGAATTCTCCAGCTTTTGTTTCGGATCGCCCGGCTGATAAGGGTTTCTGTATTCAAAATTATTTGTAATGCCGCTGTTGAAAGCCCTTATTGACGACGAAAAAGTCTTCTGCCCTATGCTGCATTCCGCCCCTTCAAAGTGACTTCCAAAACTTCCGAACGAAGTAAGAAAAGTCTTCCTTATTCCTTCCTTAAATATCCTGTCGTTGCTCAGGTTTACAGCGCCGCCGATAGCCCCGCTGCCATACAATGCGCCACAGCCGCCAAACTGCAGCTCCACATCATCCAGGAAAAATGCAGGTATCTGGTTAAAATCCACTTGTCCGTTCAGCACATCCTGCAGATTAAAACCGTTCCACAACACTGCTGTTCGTGCCGCGCCCGTTCCCCTAAACGAGGCTGTTGACAAGGCCCCTGTGCCGTAACTGTTCATCTGCACCGGCGACTGCGACGAAATAATATCGCCCAGAGTGTTCGTGATGTTGTTGCCCAGCGCGATCGAATCCACAATAAGGATCTTGCTCCCTGGCGTAAATTGTTTCAGCCGGTTCGAGATGATCACAGCTTCTTTCATACTCACCACAGTGTCCATGGTTTTTCCGGCCTGCCCAAAGGAGGCTGCAATGGCAAACATGGCTGCCACGCTCAATAATGTTCTTAGTTTTGTCATTACATAATAATTTTAAAGTTGACCATTAAAAATAATATGCAACTGACGGTGGATTAAAATTGAAAAAGAAAGTTGATTCTTATTTCACGCCTTTTTTCCCCGAAAGCAGCAAATACCGGGCGAACAGGTTTACACCGTTGGATAAAAATTATCCTACGGTGTGAAAGTTCAAAGTCAAAGATTAAATGCTAAAGGACATCTGGTTCTTCCCATCCAACATCCAACATCTAACATCCAACATCAACTTCCAACCTTTTCTCCCTTTTCCATGAATGGCAGGTCTTCTGACTTGTTCTTTTTCCGGATGCCTTCCCACCCCGCACATTCGGAGCAGTGACAAAAGATTTCCGGAAAATCCAAAGAACTTACAGCAGCGGGTACTGTCCGGGCTTTTCACCCGATTCCCTATTATGGCTCTCCTCCTGAAAGAGGCAAGCTCGCCTTCACGCGGCAAAGGTAAATATTAATTTGAATTGGAAAAATGAAATTTGGAATAATGAAATTGGAAACTGGAAATTGGAAACTGGAAACTGGAAATTAGATAAATGAAATTGGAAATTTGAAATTTGAGAACCGCTATGTTGAAACGATATTTGAGCGGCTATTTTTCCAATAGCGGCTACTTTTCCAATAGCGGCTACTTTTCCAAAGTTTCTTTCACTTTGGAAAAGTTTTCATTCCATCCAGAACTTTTACATTTTGCATTCCCCTGTTTTACAT
>Ga0118677_10003908_pt1 | contig 27607 bp, 16 predicted proteins | sample AliMusrvi5mmetaG_FD_86154 | JGI IMG/M metagenome (GOLD analysis project Ga0118677, IMG submission 86154) | reverse complement strand
ACCATCGACCCGTCCGCGCCGGTAGAAATTGGTGGCAAAAGGTATGCATGGAAGTCGTACGACTTTTCGATGCGCTGGGGCATCGAAAACGATCCTGGCCATCAGGGATACCACGGGCTGAAAGCCGGCGTCCCGGACGACTTCATCGGCCTGGGCCGCATGGAGACCCGGGCCACAACGACGGAATACTCGGTGGAGGACGGTGGTTCCCGCTACTATCTGTGGACCGCTGTGGTTGCCCCGCGCGGGATGCGAGCCCGCGTGATGTCCGGCGGAAACATGCCTGCAGCCGCCTGGGTCAACGGCGCGGTGCTCCTTCCGCGGGCGGGCAGCGCCTCGCTCAAGCGCGGAATGAATCCACTGTTGCTGCGCTACGACAAGCCCGGGCGGGGACATTTCGCATTGCTCGACCCCGGGAGTTCCGCCGAATGGAAACAGGACTACCCCCTCGCGAGTGCCTGGTACAACCGCCCTGGTTTGCTCCCGTTTGACACCCGGCCGCGGGAGACACAACCGGCTGGATGGTACCGCACAATGTCGCCGCCAGGGTTGCGTGGGATGACGCTTGTCGCACGGGGGAAAGTGGCCGTGTGGGTGGATGGGAAGCCTGTCACACTCAGTGCGCCGCGCGCCCGTGGCGATGGGTCTTTCGAATACGCAGCCAAGCTTGCCGCGACTCTCGCCGCACCCGCGCCGGTTGCGATTCGTCTGGAGCAGGAGCGCGGATCCTATGCCGGAGCGGCTTTGCCTGAACCGGTGGCTTTCGACTGCGGTCCGGGCATGCTCGGCGCGGGCGACTGGTCCCGCATCGAGGGACTTTCGAGCTACTCTGGCGGAGCGTTTTACCGCCGGACCGTGCGCCTTGGCCCGGAGCAGTTGCGCGGTACTGTGACGCTCGATCTGGGGAAAGTTTCCGCCAGTGCGGAGGTGCGGGTCAACGGGAAAACGGCTGGCATCAAGCTGGCTCCGCCCTACCGTGTGGACATTTCGAAATTCGTCCAATCGGGCGGGAACCGGATTGAGGTGTTGGTCTATAGCTCGCTGACGAACCACTATCAGACCATCCCCACGCGCTATCGGAAGCCGGGTCCGTCAGGCCTGTTGGGCCCGGTCCGGTTGGTGATCGAAGCCCCCGGAAGGTGACCGCTCAGAGTGCTTGCTGGTCCCTTCCTCCAGGGTCATTGAGCATGGCGGATGGAGATTGGGGCTGAGTCGTTGCATCGGAAGCGCGCAGCACCTGTTGGACCTTTTCGCTGAGAGCGCGTGCGCTGATCGGTTTGGTCAGGAACGGCAGTTGGCCGCCCGCTGCGAAGAACTCGCTGAGGCGCTCGCTGATGGAGAAGATCACCTTCATTCCAGGCCGCTCCCGGAGCAGGTGAGCCGACAAATCTGTGCCATCCAGCCGGGATGTTCTCACGTCCGCGATCAAAAGGTCGATGGGCCCGGAGTACCGGCGTGAAATGAATAGTCCCTCGTGCCCGTCGGCGGCAGCGAGAACAGAATGCCCTGCCTTCTCCAACAGGCGAGTGACCAGTTTGCGACCCTGCGGGTCGTTATCAACCACAAGCACGACAGATTGCTTTGCCTCACCGGATCGACGATCCCGGGGAACAAGGACACGATCGGTGCAGGGACGATTCACTCTCCCGGATCTCTCTGGAGCCATGCTGTCCAACCCTTTTATCTGCGATTTGAAGGTGCGGGTCTATCGGCCCGATCTCTGAAAGACCGAGGCGGGTGCGTCACAGAACGTACTCAGAGTATCGCTCGCAGGATAAACAGAAGGTAAATCTCACCCTAATTGGAAACAATTATGAGAATTGGGCCGTAAAGTTTTAATCTATATCTTTTACTACAGATTTATTGAATGAAGTTCGCCTTGCTTTCGCCGCATCTCCAGTCACTTCTGCAGCCGTTTTCGGGAATGCTCGGCGTGGAGCGGACTCCTGCTCTTCGATAGAATCGGATGCTATCGGTCCCCGGTCGCGAGTGCTGGTCGAAGGGTTGTCGGCATGAGTCTCCGAGACACGAATTAGGCGGCTATGGAGTCTCATGCAATCGAGTGACACTCTTCCCAGGCCGCGGGCAGGAGTCATCCTGCGCGCCGGTTGTTTACCGGCCCTGGACGGCCTTTTCGCAGGGTCGGCAGGGCGGGTCGCCAACCCGCCCGTCGCACATGGCAGTGTCCGCGGATCACTCTATCTTGCGAAACTCGATAATTTGGGCTGCTTGAGGTGGATTCGGCCTCCCGCACCGCGACGCTCAAAGCAATCCCGGGACAGGTTCGGGATGAAGCCGATTCCCTCGGGAACACGCCTTTCCGCCCGAGCAACATCCGGAGTCGATATAGTGCTTTTGAAGACGGTGGCCAGATCCCTTCCGCAGGCTGCAATCCCGTAAGCCCACGGCTTGTTCCACGACATCCATCACTTATATGAAATTGTTCACTGCTTGCCATCGGGTCGCAGCCCCCATACGCTCCAGTTGCTGGTTACTTCTGATTTCGTTCTTAATCCTGGCTCCGGTGGCGTTCGCTCAGCAGGCGACTATCAGCGGAACCGTCGTCGACCTCAGCGGTGCCTCGGTCGCCCGCGCCCGGATCAAACTGATGTTCGATGGACGCTCGCCCGATCGGGAGACGCAATCGGCCGACAGCGGCGACTTCTCATTCCCCGATGTCGCCCCGGGTCCGTACCGCTTGTCGTTCAATGCGAAGGGCTTCGCCTTGAAGACGATTGGCGGCGAAGTCCTGGCGGGCCAGACGCTCAATCTCCCGCCGGCGGCGTTGGTCATCGAGTCCATCACGACCGAGATGAACGTCACCCAGACCCAAGCCGAAATTGCGCAGGTTCAAGTCAAGGTACAGGAACAGCAGCGTCTGTTGGGCCTCGTGCCGGACTACTTCACCTCCTACGATCGCGAAGCCGTTCCGCTCAACTCGAAGCAGAAGCTCGAACTCACCGCCAAAACCTGGTTTGACCCCTCCTCGTTCGTTATCGGCGGCATCATCGCCGGAGTCTGGCAGGCCGAGAACACGCACAAGGGCTTCGGCCAGGGCGCGCAAGGCTATGCCAAGCGCTACGGCGCCTCTTTTGTGGACTATGGCACCCGCCTGCTGATCGAAAAGGCCGTCACGACGACGATCTTCAAACAGGACCCACGCTATTTCTATAAAGGAACCGGCACAAGCGGTTCCCGCGCCCTGTACGCCATCAGCCGGACGTTCGTCTGCCGCGGCGACAACAAGCAGGATCAGTTCTGCTACTCCAGCTTCATCAGCCGTTTCGCAACGGGCTTCATCACCAACTACTACTACCCCGCAGCCGACCGCGACAAAGCCGGCGTAGTCCTTCGAAACTCAACCATCGGCATCGGTTTCGACGCGCTAGGTTCGCTCTTTCAGGAGTTCGTCGCCCGGAAGATCACCCGCAAGCGCCCTTAGGTGCTTGATTCGGAGCGAGGCGTTTACGCGCACCCGAATTGCGCCGCGTGGCGAAGCCCCGCCCCGTGGGGAGACAACCGTGGTGGGGTAGCTGAGTTCAAAACGCGATTGGGTTTCAAAAGCTGCACTGACGCGTGGAGACCTGCGGGTGGGGTAGGATGACATCCTGCGGCGGGTTAACAACCCGCCGGCCGGCCCCGCGACTGGGCCTGCCAGCGCCGGTAAACAAACGGCGCGCAGGATGACATCCTGCCCCACTTCCTGCACGGAATGTCGCTCTCCTACGCAGGCCCCGAATAGCTCAAACAATTCACGATCTCGGGCTCGGAACCGGACTGGGGCGATTGCCAGCCGTGGGCTGGGGACTTGCTTTGGATGGAGCACAGGCGCCGGGTTTGGGCTCCGCTCCATCCCCAACTTGAATCTCGCATTGCGAGCGCGTCAGACGATCGATCTCCCGGTCTTTGCCTGCAAGCGCGACTGTCATGTTCCCCACTGTCTTCCTTAGAAAATCGTTGGCCTCCGCCGCCGTCCTCAAATCCTGCCTCACGGCCCGCAACTCAATCCAGCCCTTCAGCGCCACCGCGGCGGAGGCGATCAGCATGAGGGCCGTTAGCACTGCGATCACTGCGCGATTCGGTCTGTTCATCGTGTCTCCACGCGCGGCCCGATTAGACGGTGCGAACTGCCCCGGGTCAGACTGGATCGTATTCGAGCTTCGCTTCTTCGGGCGGGGGCAGTCGGTCCGCCGGGCCCGCCCACCACACGTACAGCGTCGGCAGCAGAAAGATGCTGATCACCAGGTCGGAGATCAGTCCTCCGACGATGACGATCGCGAACGGCCGCTGCGAGTCGGAGCCGATGCCATGTGACATCGCTGCGGGTAGCAGCCCCAGCGTGGCCACCAGCATCGTCATCATGATGGGACGAAGCCGCAGTACCGCGCCTTCCACGGCGGCGTCGGCGATGGAGAGTCCCTGGGCGCGTCGCTGATTGATGTACTCGAGCATGATCACCCCGGTCTGCACGGAGACTCCGAAGAGCGCCAGGAATCCTACGCCTGAGGAGACGCTGAAATTGGTGTGGGTCACCAACAGCGCCAGCAGGCCGCCGATGCGCGCCAGCATCACGTTCACCAGAATCAGCAGCGCCCACTTCATCGAGCGGAACATCGCATACAGGATCAGGAAGATCAGCAGAATGGTGAGTGGCACGATGATCAGCAAACGTGCCTCCGCGCGCTTCTGGCTCTCATACTCGCCTTCCCAGTCGATCTGATAGCCGCGCGGTAGTTCGACCTTGGCCTTCACCTTGGCGATGGCTTCCTCGACTGCCCCACCGAGGTCGCGGCCGCGAACGCTGTACTTGATGGCGATGTAGCGCTGGTTGCTTTCCCGGTAGATCTCCGACGCGCCGTCCCGCGCCTCGATCCTGGCAACTTGCGCCAGCGATACGCGCTCGCCCGTCGGAGCCAAGATACGGATCTTCTCGATAGCCTCGCGCGAGGTGCGGAATTGCGGCAGGTAGCGCAGCACCAGGTCGTAGCGGGCCTCGCCCTGCAATACCTGCGTGAGCGCGTTGCCGCCAACCGCCGTCTGTATGGCGTCCTGGGCGTCCGAGACATTCATCTGATACCGGGCCGCCTTTTTGCGGTCCACCGTGATATTTAGATTCGGCTGCCCCATTACGCGAAAGACCCCGAGATCCTCCACGCCCGCGACTCTGCGCATAATGCTCACGATCTCGTCAGCCTTCGATTCCAGGACGCCTAGATCGTCGCCGTAGACCTTCGTGGCTAGCTGGCCTTTCACACCGCTGACCGCCTCCTCCATGTTGTCGGCGATGGGTTGTGAGAAGTTCCAGATCACGCCTGGAATCTTCGACAACTCCCTGCTCATGGCGTCGATCAGGCGCTCCTTGTCCTCATGGAAGGCGGGACGCCACTGTTCTTTCGGCTTCAGTCCGACGAAGTACTCCGTATTGAAAAATCCCGTGGTGTCCGTGCCGTCGTCGGGCCTCCCGACCTGGCTGGTGCACTCCGTCGCTTCGGGGAACGAACACAGCACCAGCCGCGCCTGATTCGAGAGCCGGGTGCCTTCGGTTGGTCCGGTACTGGGGGCCAGCGTTCCGCGAATCCACAACGACCCCTCGTCGAGGTGCGGAAGGAACTCGCTGCCGATCACGCCGCCAACCGTGAGATATACAGCCAGGGCGAGGCTGGCCACGCCGCCTGCCACCGTGACGAAACGCAGGCGGATTGCCCACCGCAGCACGCGCCGGTATGTCGCCGTAATCCAGGTCATGATCGGGTTATGCCACTCGCGCGTTCCCTTGGGGAACATGAAGCTGGCGAGCACGGGGGTCACCAGCACCGAGAAGATCAATGCGCCCAATAGTGCGAACCCGACGGTCAGCGCCATCGGGCGGAACAGCCTCCCCTCCACGCGCTGGAGTGTGAAAATCGGCAGGTAGGCCGTGATGATGATGGCGATGGCATAGAAGACCGGCCGCTGGACTTCGTGAGCCGCGGTAGAGAGCTTCTCGGCGATGCTCTTTCCGGAATCCTCCCTGTTGCTTAAATGGCGCACGATGTTCTCCACCATCACCACCGCGCCATCGACGACCATCCCGAAGTCCAACGCGCCCAGCGACAGCAGGTTCGCCGGCACTCCTCTGAGATTCAGGCAAGTCGCCGCGAACAGCAGGGAGAAGGGAATCGTAAGGGCCACGATGATGGCGCCCCGGACATTGCCCAGGAACAACAGCAGGACCACCACGACCAGGATGATGCCCTCGAGCAGATTGTGGATTACCGTATGCGTCGTCAGGTGCACCAGGTCGCTGCGGTCGATGAACGGAACGATGCTCACTCCCTGCGGCAGAATTCGCTCGTTGAGTTCCTTGACCTTCGCATGCAGCCCGGCGAGCGCGGTCTCCGCATCCGCGCCCTTGCGCATGGGCACCCACGCCGACACCACATCGGGGTTGTCGATCATGACGCCGTCCTCCCTGCGGATGGCTCTCGCGAACTGGCCCAGACGGATCTTGGCGCCTTGTTGCACGACTCCGAGGTCCTTCACGCGGACCGGCGTGCCGCTTTTCGTCACGATCACCGTCTCTTCTATGTCGTGCACGCTGTGCACCAGACCGACTTCGCGCACGTTGATCTGCTGCAATCCCGACTCAATGAAACTGCCCCCTGCGTTGACGTTGTTGCTGGTCAGTTGTTGCTCGACCTGGCCTAGGCTCAACCCGTAGGAGATCAGCTTGTTGGGATCGAGGCGCACCTGGTACTCGCGAGTCGGTCCGCCGAAGCTGGCCACGTCCACGATGTTGGGCACCGACTTGAGGTTCTTCTCGACCACCCAGTCCTCAATGGACTTCAACTCCATCGGGTCATAGGCCGGGTTTGTGCAGCGCAGCGTGAAGAAGTAGATCTGGCCGACGGGGCTCCAGTCGGTTCCCATTTGCGGAACGACACCCGCCGGCAGCACCGCTTGAGACATGCGTTCGAGAACCCGTTCGCGGTTCCACGAGTTCTCCTCTTCGTCGTCGAACACGAGCTTCAGATCCGACAGGCCGAACAGCGAGAAGGAGCGCAGGTGGTTGACGTGTGGGACGCCGTTCATGGCGATTTCCAGCGGGATCGTCACCTGCTGCTCGATCTGCTCGGCGGAGATGCCCGGCCACTGCGTGATGATCTCGACGTAGTTGTTGGCAACGTCGGGGTAGGCCTCCACTGGCAGTTGGTGGAACGATACCGCTCCCCAGGCGAACAACAGCAGCGCCAGGGCAAGCACCAGCAGCCTGTTCTTGAGTGCGAAATCGACAAGCCTCTGAATCATTTACTGCCCCACCGTGTTCTGCAGCACCAGGGCATTTGCCACCACTTCATCGCCCGGCTTCAGGCCGCTCAGAATCTCCTGCTGGTTGTCCCCGAACGTCTCCCCGGCGCGCACTTCGAGGCGTTGAAATTCGCCATTGCCGAGCGGCCTGTAAACCCAATCGCGGTCCTGCAGGTGCAGCACTGCTGCGGCAGGCACGACGGTGCGCCGTTCCTTGCTCGTCGCCTGGAAGGTAGCCGTTACGAACATTCCGAGCCGCAGCATCCCAGGGTTGCCGACTTCGAGACGGACCTTGGCCGTTCGAAGATTGGGATCCAATACGGGGCTGATATTGCCGATACGCCCCCGTAGGACTTGGTCCGGATAGGCGTTTACCCGGATCTCCGCGTACTCGCCGACACGCACTTGCGGCAGGTCGTTCTCATACACGTCGCATAGCACCCACACGCGGGAGAGGTCGGAAATGGTGAACGGGTTCGGCGCGGTGAGCGCCTGCACGCCGGATGAATTGGTGATTTGCTGATCCGTGATTACACCATCGGCGGGCGAGAGAATATCCACGACGCCCGTCGGACGGGTCAGATCGGAGCCGAGCAGGTGCAAGTGCTCGGCGGTCGTGTCGAGATCCACTTTGGCTGTCTGCTCGGCGTTTTCGGCCACCTCCAGGACACTCTTTGCAATGGTCCCGTTATCGAACAACAGGCGCGCGCGGTCCAGTTGCACCCGTGCCAGCTCTTCGTTGACTACCGCCTTGCGATAATCCGAGAAAGCGCCTGCAATATCGCTGCTGCGGACCTGGAAGAGCAACTGTCCTTTCCTCACGGCATCGCCGAGCCGGGCGTGGACCTGGACGACGCGGCCCGACACGAGCGAAACCACAGGTACCTGGCGGGCGACGTCCGGGTTCACCACGCCGGTGACTTCCAGTTGGGCCGCGGCCAGGCGCCCGGCGGCTTGGGCAATGGTGAACCGCTCCGGGTTCTCCGGTTTGAAGCGGTTGAGGTCCAGTTCGGAGACCACGGTAATCTGGTCCGGACCCGTATCTTGCTGGGTCTTGCCCTGGGCGTGGATTCCGCCGCCGCATCCGGCCAGAGTAAGACCCAGCGCTGCCATGAGAGCGCATTGGGCGGACACAAATCGACTCACGGGATCACCTCACTGCCAGCGGCAAGGTTCATTTGAGCCGCGGCCACCAAATACGAACCGACCAGATTCAGATAGGCAAGCCGGGTGTCGCGATAGGACTTCTCGGCGTCGAGGTAGTCCAATAGTGAGGCCCCGCCGTGCTTGAAGGAGAACTCAACGCGGTCGCGGATCTTGGCTGCCATCGCCAGATAGGAATGCTTGTACGGCCTCAGCTGATTCAGCGCGCCTTCCAGAGTCGTGTAAGCAGAGTCTACGTCGCTGAAGACCTGGGATTCGGCGGTGTCCCGCAGGCGCTGGTTGCGCCGTATGTCGATCTCGGTTCGAAGTTTCTCACCCTGGTTGCGGTCGAAGATCCGCAACGGAATGCTGACGCTAAAACCCATGTAGGCCGTCAGGGGAGGATTCCGCGCGAGGTCCAGGCTGAAGGTCGGATCGGCCGAGCCGTTGGCCACCGCCAGCTTGTGGTTGGTCTCCGCGAGTTTCACCGATTCGACCGCGGCCGCCAGGTCGGGACGCGCCGCCAGGGCCGCCTGACGAAACTCTTCGAGCGGCTTCAATCCGTCCCCGAACTCGAACGGGCCGTCTACATCGAATTCGTCCACGTGCGCCCGGCTGTTGAGCAGTTGCAGCAACTGAATCTTGCTGGTCCGGAGTGCGACGATCGACGCTTCATGGTCGGCTTGGAACTGCGCACGCAGCAATTCCAGCCGGTTGAGATCGATTTCCGCCAGATCCCCCGCCGCTAGCCGCTGTCGGTTCAGGGCCAGTTCCCGATCCCAGTATTCGAGGTTGTTCCGCGCATTCTGCAGCTGCGCCTTGGATTGGAGCGTCAGCACGAACGCATTGCGCAGGTTGAACAGCAGGTTCCGCTTCAAATCCTGCATGCTTTGCGACATCACTTCGGTCGCCTGCCGGGAGCTTTCCAGGCGCAACTCGCGCTTGTGCTGGCGCTCGTGCAGGTAGCTGATCGAGCCGTAGGGCAGCACGTTCGCCAAGGGTCGATAAACCGGCGAGTTGGAGTTCGGCGAAGGGTTTGAGGAGAAGGGGGTGAATTGGTCGAGTAGCCCTGTCACGTTCGGATTGGGTCGCAGGTAGGCGCTGATCTCGGCCGCCTTGGACTCTTCAACGTTGGCTTTCGCGGCCGATAGAGCCGGGTTGGAGGCCTCGAACTGTGCCTGGATGTCCTGCCACGAAAGCGCCTTTTGCGCTCTCACCGAGGCAGCGACCAGCGGGAGCAAGACAACCGCCTTGCGCGTAAATCCGCTGAGACGGCGAGGCAGGCCGGTCCACGAGCCAATGGCACTGGCAGGCTGGGGATGAAGAAATGAATGAGCGGAAGTTGGCACGCAACTCGAACGTAGCGCCTCGCCAGACGGAAATCACGAGATCTTGCGTCCGTGCGTCGGATCGTTCGATCATCGCTCGATCGCTCGTAAGTTGCTTATCATATGAGACTTGCAGAAACTGGCAGGTGAAGATCGGATTAGGCGCGGGTCTCTGCCACCCATCCTCCGGACATGGGATCGGAGGATCGTACCGGCGAGCGAATACCAGCTACAGTAGATCGCGGTATTCCTCGACCGCTACGCGCACGAGTTGGCTGCGGGTGCGCACCCCGATCTTGCTGAACAACTGTTGGAACACGTGCTTGACCGCGCTTTCCCCGATTCCCAGCCTTGCTGCGATCTCCTTGTTCGACAATCCTTGAACGAGGAATCGGAGCACGTCCACTTCCTTCGGGCTGAGCGGTGTCCGCTCCACTCCGGATGAGACGTCCGCAGCATCATCGCCAGTCGCTTGCGCGGATTCGGGGATCTCGCCGATGATGGCTGCGAGCTTCGGGATCGACCTCTCGCGATAGGTTGATAGCCAGACCTCCGCCAGAAACGTTTCCCCGTTGTCGCGGTGTCCCCGGCATTGCATGGAGGTGCGAAACTGCGGCCCTTCCTCGCGCCGCAGCGCATGGTGCAATTCCGGCAGAAACGACGCAATGGGATAGCGAACCAGTGTTCCGTCCCTCGGGCAGAGCAGGGCGTGCGCGGCCTGATTGGCGAGTTCGATGAATCCGTGGTTGTCGATGGTGACAATCGCGGCGGGACTCGTCTCCACCAAAACCCTTAGGCGTTCCTGCGACTCCACGATGAGAACTCGGTTCCGAATCAACTCACCCGCGAACAGCCCGCAACCTGCCAGCGCCAACGCCACAAGAATCAGCCGGAATTCGGCCCCGGAACGACCCAGTGAACTGAACATCTCACCCAGCGCGGAACAGGCAAGCGCCGCTGCGATGGTCACCCAGCGGGGCACGAATGGGGCCGAGAGCATGATCGGGAAAAGGTACAGAATCCCCAACAATACATAGGGTTTGGTCCACCAATCCAGCAACCCGATCGCCAGCGTGATCAGAACGCTGACGCCGAGCATCAGGGCTCGGTTCCGGTCCTCCCAAATTGCATACATCGCGTTCAAAGTTCCTCGCACTTTGCGGCGGCTGAAGGAACGGACACCGGGGGCTCGCTGAGTTCGACGCGGACTCTCAATCCTCGGGCGCGGTCCTCAGAATCCGGCCGCCCACACGTTCAGTTTAAGCGACGCATAGAGGCGCACGTTCCTTTCAGGCCGGTGCGAGGGAAAACCGGTTGATCCTGGTGCTATGCGCATCGAGCCACCGCTGGTCGAATTCGATCAATGGAGCGGAGAGACCCGGCCGAAACCGCTTCGGACGCAATCGGACGTGCTGATTCCGAGGCTCCCGGGCGAGTCCTGGAATTTCTCGTGGGCGCAGTGAAACTGGATGTTCTGGAGGTTGGGATGGCCCGGCGATTCGGGGAGCGATTGCCCCCTGGTTTTTCCTGATGACTGCCGCTTCGCCGGATCGCGGTCCGGAGCCGGCTCGGTGCCCGCGGCGACCTCGGCGGTCAGCCATGTCGCTGTGCCATGGCTGACCGTAAAACTCCCGCTGGGACGGGCGTCACCGACCGGGTTGCGGGAAGAGAATCGCCCGTCGGTGGAAGCGTTGAACTACTGGGCGACGGGGCTCACAGCTGTCGCGGCAGCCGGACTGGTGATCGTCAGCGTCACGGGAACCGAAAGCGTCTGGCCTGCGCTCGTAATCGCAATCGTGCCGTGATAGGTGGCCGGCATCAGCCCCCTGGGGTAGATCGAGACCGACAGGGTCTGGGGACCGGTGAGTGGCCCTGAAGGAGTAACGAACAGCCACGTGTTGGCGCCAATCTTCCCGGTGGCGCGCACAGTGTAACTGGCAGCGCTGCTTACGTTAACTGACAATGACCTGAAAACACGCGTCGTGCTCCCCGCCGGTGCGGTAAACGCCGGCGATGACGGTGATGTGGTTAATCCGGCGATTGCGGCTGGCTTGACGCCTGGCGCGGCAGTCAGGATCGGGCTGAGGGTCAATGCCGCAACGGCGAGGACGAACTGCAAGTGTTTCATTTTGAATCTCCTTATGCTCTATGGGTGACGCGCTCAAGTCACGATGCTTGGCGCAGCCCCCGATTTGAATGGCCAATTCATGGCGGAAAGCACCTACTTGACGGTGTAGACGCACCAAGAGCTGCAGCGGACCGGGTAGGGGCCTGCTTCGCCAGAATCCAGTTCGCTCCGTGTAGCTGCTACGGAGCGTTACGAGTCATTTCATGTTGGAACGGGCACACCCGGAACTCAGAAGAAAGGTGAGGGCCTAATGGGACGAGTCAATTCTCAAGACTTCTTCCCGGTGCCATCCGCGTGTCGCGCGGTGCACCGGGACCCTAAAGCCCGGAAGGGTCAAACTAATCTCGCACGAACGAATCTTAACACAACAACACACCCTTAAGGTAATGAAAATGCTACACTTAGCAGATCTTAATGTTTATCTTCTGTTTATGTTCGTCTCGCTCAAACTGTACTATCTTGTATGCATAAACAAGCCAGCTAGAGCCATACTCAGTCACAAGCATTCGGATACTTTCCGTAGCCGTCGCTCCGCAGGAGTAAGTCGTAGCCTGAGTCCGCTCCTACCGCGGCGGTTTTCGGACCGGGCGCGGTAGCGGGGGAAAGCCCCGCGGGACTGGTTGAACTGCGGTCACCACGAACCACGGCGATGGTGTCTGCCCGTCCCCGTTCAGGTGGATGCGAAAGCCGCCTTTCACGGCCTGAATCTCAGACGCTGGCAACGCGGCGGCCACGCGTCCAGCGCCGTCCAGCGCAACCACGTTCACCGCTGTCGCTTGGGTGTGCAAGGTGATCCAACATTCCACTCGCCGCATGAAGGTCGGCGGGTAGCCCGCACCCATATTGCCTGATGGCGGAGTCTTGCCCATCCAGGTGCCCCAGGTTGGAATCGCATTCAATGGATCGACAGTCCACCACCCCGCAATCCCGAGATAGTTGACCAGGTCCTGCGGCTTCGCTGTGCCCGCATCCGGAGCCTGATCGCGCGGGGCGGGCAGGGAGCGGAGTGCATAGCCGGGAACCGAAATCAACAACCAGCCGGAGACGTCGATGGCCCGCTGGTCGAGTGCGTTGAGGACTATCGAACCAAACCCCGCCGCCGGAGCCGCGAGTTGCACGTCGATGGGTCCGGCAGTGCGCACCGTGCCCGTACCTATGTTTCCGATGATTCCGGCCACCATCGGTGCTTTGAGCAGCATGAGCTTCTGGTCGGGATCAAAAACGAGCTCGCCCGTTCCCGCGGCGTACGGTGCGGAGATGGCATTCGTCGCGCCGGCGGGTAACGGGTCTGCGGAGTCCTTAGCCAATTGAACTCTGCGCGTAAGCGCAAGTTGTTGCGGCACTGCCAGTGAGCGCGAAACCCACGTCATGGGGCTTTGTGAGTTCGCTGTCGCTTCGATGCGTTGAACCGCGGACACTGGCACGTTGAGTGCCGTCGCGCCGGCTGCAAAGGCGCCGGTGCGGAAGATCCACGCCGATTGTCCCATCAGCGGGAACTTCGTCCAGTCGCCATTGGCATCGAAAGCGCTCGGAATGGGCGAGTCCCAATTGCGTGCTCCGGCGTAGTCGAAGTGCATGATCGCGTCCCAATCCTGAAAGGACGCAAACGCGGCGAGAGACGCGTCGATCTCGGCGCCGTGCGTGTTGGGCCAGGGTTGGTTGAACTCGCTCACGGTGTAAGGCCGGCCGGCCTCGCGAGACCAGGCCATTTCGAGAAACGACGACCAGCCAGAATCCGCGGCAGCGGCGTTCTGGATGCGCCAGTCCCAGGGGTCCCACGCAATCCCGGGAAAACCCGGGTGGTCGATGTAGAAGTGATTGTCCTGGTAGTCGAGCCCGTCCTGGGAGTCGAGAATCGACAGGCCCCCAAAGCAAATCTGCGTGCCGGTGATCGGCACGCTAGGAAGGCGCGAGCGGACCGTATCGCGAAGCATGTTGACGTAGTTTCTGTCCACCGAAGTCAGGAACGCAACGTAGTCGTTGAGCCGGGCGTTGGTGCCGTTGTCCGCCTGGCCCGGCAGGCTGATATTGCCTGCTTCGATCGACTCCCCGCCGGCAAGGCCGCGCTGCCCGGCTTGCACTAGCGACATGCCGCGCACGAAGGTGTCGGCCCCAACGCCATCTGTTTCGATCGATACCCGTCCACCATTGGGCTGGGATGGGTTGACCGTGATGTCGAAGGAGGCGCTCGCCAGGATGCTGTAAGTCCGCCACTGGTTGCTGAGAGTGATGGACGAATACAAGTAGCCGTCCCAGGGCGAGTCGTCGCGCATCATCGAAACTGGCGTCGTGACCGTGGCGCCGCTGGCGAGGTTGGCCCGGGCCTGGAATGTCCACAGATAGCGGTTGCCTGTGGTCATGGAGAATCCCGTCTGCTTGAGAAACACCCAGTTTCCGGCCTGCGACACGTGCACTTGCACGGTGGGAATTCCATCGGTTGAGAGTAAGCTCACGTTGGCCGTTGCCGGGGAGTGCACCTCCAATTGCCAGGTGCCGTTGAGCAGGTTGGGCCCGTCCGGCGTGCTCGTCCCCCAGGCTTGGGATAGCGCGGCGGTCGTCTTGTACTTTGCCGCAAGCCAGGCGTTCCATTGTGCCTGCAAGGCAGCGCGGTATTCGCCCACCAGCACTGCGTCCAGTTGCCCTCCCTGCCAGGAAGACACGATGGAGGACTCGTTGCTGATTTCCACCATGGCCAACACGGGATCGTTGCCCAACTCCAACTTGTCGATCAGCCCTTGGGCGTATTGCTGCTGCAGTTGAACCATCCGCGGGTAGAACACCTGGAGCGGTTTGCCTTGATCCGGCCACGCGCCAGGCAGCGCCGGTACCTGGTCCGCATCCGGACGGAACGGATACCCAACGTGCAGGTTGAGATCGACGTAGATCCCCTCATTCGCGAGCGCGTTCAGAAAGGCGCGTAGCCGCTTCAGCCCGTTCTCGTTGAAGCTGGGGTACGGCCCAACAGTGAGCGTGCTGTTGAATACGGAGTTGTCTCCCACTGGATCCGGCACGGAGTCCATGTGGTGCAGTCGCACCAGATTGATACCCATCCGGCGCAGTCGCTTGGCGATGCGGACGGCGTCTCCATTATCCGGATCGGGAAAATTGGCGCCGAACGCAATACTGACCCCAAAGAAGCGCACGCGGCGGTCGTCCCTGGTGTTGGGCCGCAGGTCGGAGCCGAGGGTATAGAAATGACCGTCGCGCACGAAGACCCGGTCCGGCCCCGACAACGGATGGTTCAGAAAGCTGAAGTCCGGCGCGCCGCTCAGGTGGTCCTGATCGACCGCGAATCGATAGTAGTCCGTAGCTGTCTGCCCATAAGCCGCTACCGGTGCCGCTGCGAACCATCCCGCCAGAAGTGCGGCCGCTAAACCTGCGGCTTTCAATGAGGGTCTTCTCAGTCGAATCATGTTGCCCACCCAATTCCGTTTTACACGATGCAGCGGGAACCCGCGCCTGTGCATTCCCTGATTCGGGCCTGTCCACCGGAAGAGCAAGCAAGTGAGCACGCTCCTCAATCGCGGCTCTGCCCTGGAACGACTGCATTCCGCACGCGAACATCCAGGCTGTCCTGGGGAGAGCTAAGGTCCGCACAGAAGTACGGCGGCCACCCGCTTCCGGAGAGCCGCCGTAATTCACGCCGAGCGTATGTATTCAAGCCATTGCGGCGTGTATGATATCCGTGACCCCCTGCTCGCCGTCGGGTATGCGGGTGGCTGCCTGATCCGAATCGGTCGGATTCAGATGAACCTCGGTTTGCACGACCGGGAATTCAACCGGCGGCAGTATGAGTCAGGCGCCCCTACCGCAGGCCTGGCGCCTGCAAGCGAATTCACGCGAGAGAAAATCAAGGTCTGCCCCTTTCCCAATGCACCTACTTCGCTTCCTGTTGCTCTTTCCGCTGCTGGCCACACTGGCCTCCGGCGGGGAACCGAAAACTGCTCCGTCCGGCGCTGCCGCTCCGTCGCTCGTCAGTCTCGGATTAGTGGACGCCCACGCGCATGTCTTCGCGGATTCAGCGCAGGTGTTCGCACTGCTCGAACGCCTGAACATGCGCTTCGTCAACATCACCGTGGTGGACCCTTACGACAAGGGCTACGAAACCGTGGAACCCCAACAGCGAGCGGCTCTCGCGGTGGCGCGTGGCGCCAAAGGGCGCGCCTCCTGGGTATCCACGTTCGATGCTGCCGGATGGGAGCAGCCTGGCTTTGCCAGGAAGGTGATCGCCCAACTCGAGGCCAGCTTCCGCCAAGGTGCGGTGGGGGTGAAAATCTACAAGACCATCGGGATGGACCTGCGCGCGAAGGACGGCAGATACGTGATGCCGGACGATCCTGCGTTCAGTCCCATCCTCGACGCCATCGCGGCCAACGGTAAGACGCTGTATGCCCATATTGCCGAACCGGCCGGCGCGTGGAAAGCCTACGATCCCTCCGACCCGGATTCGGGCTACTACCGCGACAATCCGCTCTGGTGGATGTACGGCAAGCCCGGACGGCCGGCGAAGGCGGCCATCATCGCGGCGCGGGACCGCATGATCGCGCAGCATCCGGGGCTGCGGATCGTCGGCTGCCACCTTGGCAGTAACGAAGAGGATGTGGATGAAATCGCGAAACGTCTGGACAGGTTCCCGAATTTCGCGGTCGATACCGCCGCGCGTGCCACGCACCTCGCCTTGCAGCCTCGCGAAAAGGTGCGGGCCTTCATGCTCAAGTATCAGGACCGGATCCTCTACGCGACGGACGATGGCGCCCAGCCCGGAGATGACATCGGAGCCCGAGTGAATTACTGGCAAGCGGACATCGAACGCCATTACAAGTACTTCGCGACAGGCGAGCCGGTCGAGTTCATGGGTAGGAAAGTCCGTGGGCTTGAGTTGCCTGAGACCGTGGTGCGAAAGATCTTTCGCGGAAACGTGGAGAAATGGGTGCCGGGGATCGTCGCGCACTGAACGGTCCGAAGATTGTCCGTTCAAGGCCTCATTGGTAGGTCCCCAAACGACCCAACTACGGCATAGCGATGTTCCATCCCGCACCTGGAGGCTGGATCGGTTGGCGCTCTGGGCTGTCCTTTCCCGACGCTGAACAACCACCGCTTCAAGTCACTGGTTGTTCAGGGCCAAACGAAGCTACTCCTCACGTTGTAGGAGAATCGCTTGGCCCGCGGCGTTACAGATGCGCCAACGCATCGCACTCGCGGTTCAGCGCGGTTTGGGCGCTGGTGGGATAACCAGCTTCCTGAGAGTCTCGGCAATGATCGGCGCTGCCTCGGGACCAAGCGAATTCACTTCGCCGTACCAGCGGCTCTTTGCGTTTTGCAGCCAGGGAGCTTGCTCGTCCCATTCCGCCTTGGGAATGATGTAACCGTTCTCATCGTCCGCGAGGCCAAACAACATGCGATAGGGCGCCGTTAGAAGTCCCTTTACCGGCGGCTCGCTTGGTGCTTGAGGGAAATCCGCTCCGGGATACCGTTCGATTCCGCCGACGCTCAGTTCCGGGTACATTTCTCCCGGTATCAGTGCGATTTCGAGTTGCGGTTTGTTTTTGCCCGAGAGCCTGATATATCCGATGGGGGCGCTGGCGCGGCCATCGGTGTCGGGTTGCTTGCGGCCCGCGAAGATACCGGCTTGGGCCGCCGCGAGGAATTGCTTGTTCGCCATCGGGATCAAGGCGACCTGCTCCCGGAACAGTATTTCGTCAATCTCGAGCGGCGGCGCCACGCTGAGCGATTCAGCAGCCAGTTCCGCAACGCGGGTTCCAATGTAGTCAGCCTTTTCGAAGGAGTCTTCGGCGTAGACTTTACCCGTCGTCCGGTCGGCCACCTTAGCGTCGCCGGGGGATTGCATTCCGCCGACGGCGCCATTGATGAAGACCGTCGTTCCCCCGGCCAGTTGCTCCAGCCGCTTATACAGGCTGGCGGAGTAATCGGCGGTGATGAGCTTGTTCCGTGAACCGAGCGTCTCGGGGTGATTCGCCCAATTCAATAGAGTGCCGATGGGTTTACCTGTGAAATCGACGGCCTGCAGCGCAACAACCGTCGAGTCGTGCACATCGGGGGGCCGGCTGTCGTGGATGAAAGTGTCGAGTTCCGGAGTGTGGACGCTGGCCAGATGAACGCGCGCCGGTCGCAGGCTGCCGACCGCCTCCAGCGCGGCCTCCACGATCTGATCGATCAGCAACTGCATGTACGCTTCGTTGACGCCGGTGCGCCCTTGATTGGGCCCCCACAGGCCCATCGTGTCGGGCCCTTCATGATCGTGTAAGGCGGCAACCACGACCTGGGCGCCTGGCACCTTCGCGCGGATCTTCTGCACGTCGTCCCAGAAAATGCCGATTACATCAGCGCCGCACAGCACCAGCGGGTGCTGCTCCGTGTCGATAGCCAGGCACCGCACATACAAGTCGTCGTGAATGCCAGTGGCAACGCGGTTGTTGCCGTACCCGGCGATGTAGACGGGCCCATGAATCTTCAGGTCCGGCGTGATGATCCGCTTGCCCACGCCCACCCGAAGGGCGCCAGCGGTCAGGAGCAATGGCGCCAGCAGGATCGAAAAGATGAATCGGTAAGTCAGCTTCGTGTGTATTCTCAATGCGGTTCCTCAGCCTGGTGCACGAGACTCGAACGGGCCGTGCGACCCCTCGCAAGAGCCTCCCGGCATCGGCACTCGAGACGCAATGACGGCGGAAATAAGCGCTCGAAGGCTTCGACTTGGCTAGCTTAGCTTGAGATTGGAATAGCCGGCAACAGGAAACTGATGCGTCGAGTTCGCACCGTGGCAGTCCGCCACCGCGGATGGGGAAACACGCGCTACCCGCGGCGCCAGCCCAGAATGCTTGACTGCAATCGCCAGTGAAGATGACCGAGCCCGCTGAAACCCGCTCGCGGCGTCTGCGCAAAAACACGTTGTCAATAGGCCCGAAACAGGCTAATCTTCATCCTGAGCCAAAACTGGAATGCCGGTCCGCTTTCATCGTCAGCTACAACAATGACATGCGTTGAAGCAGCAAAAACGAAACGCGGCCGGGGCCGGATTTCAATTCAACGGGGAACCAAACCAATGGGACTGAAGTCGCTGCGTCTTTTGCTCTTGTCCGTTCTGGCGCCAGCCTTCGTGACCACCTCTCTGGCGCAAGTGCCCACAGGGACGGTTTCCGGCGCCGTCACCGACCCGAGCGGCGCGATGGTCCCGAACGCCAAACTGCACGTGGTCAGCTCCGAGACGGGCTTCAAGCGCACCATTTCCTCGGGTGCGTCCGGCGACTTCAGCGCTTCGGCACTCACCGCTGGCCGCTATCTGGTGGACGTGGAAGCTTCGGGATTCAAAAAACTGGTTCGAGAGGTGGAAGTCGTTGCGGGCGCGATCACAACGTTGGACATGCGGCTTGAACTCGGGAGTTCGGCGGAGTCCGTGACAGTGCAGGGCTCGCAGGCCCAGCTTGACTACGAAAGTCACGCGGTGGAGGGTACGATCACGCGCGAGCAGATCCAGGCCTTGCCATTGAACGGCAGGCACTTCCTTCAGTTGGCGGGATTGCAGCCGGGTGTCGGCGTGTCACCGGAGAGTTCCAGCGTCTACAACAATCAATTCAGCGTCTCGGTGATGGGCGGCGATCCCAGCCAGACCCGCATCACGATTGACGGTGTCGATAACCAGGACCAGGTGCAGGGTGGGACGCAGCAGAACTTCTCCCAGGAAGTGGTTCAGGAGTTCCAGATTTCCACCACGAATTTCGACTTGTCCACCGGCTTGACGGCCAGCGGTTCTATTAACATCGTGTCTCGCACCGGTGGCAACGATTTCCATGGAGGCGCTTACTTCTTCTTCCACGACCACAATATGGCCGCCTATCCCGGATTGACCCGCGACACGACGAATCCCGACCCGTTCTTCGCGCGCCGCCAGTCGGGTGCAACCGTGAGCGGCCCGATCTTCAGGAACAAGCTGTTCTTCTTCGCGAACGTGGAGCACACCAACCAGATGAGCGTCGCGAACATCCAGCCCTCGTCGCCTGACTTCGCGCACTTCGGCGTGATCGCACAGAACCCTTACAATGGCACCCAACCCAGTTTCCGCTTCGACGATCAGCTCAGCCAGAACAACACCCTGTTTGTCCGCTACTCGCATGACGGCAATACCGGGTTCGGTCCCCGCGGGGGCGGCCTGCCTTCAAATTGGGTGAGCAATAAGAACTGGGCCGACCAGAGCATGATCGGTTGGACCTCAACGCTCCGTCCATCCATGGTCAACGACCTTCGGTTGGCCTATACGTATTGGAGCAACCGCAACCTCGACGCCTCCGCGAAGAATTGCCCCGGCTGTATCGGGCTCGGCGGCCCCCAGATTTCGGTGGACGGAGCGGGCTTCACCATCGGCAACGAGTCCGATTCGCCGCAGGGCCAGACTTCCCGGCATTACATCGTTTCGGACAACTTCTCGTGGCAGAAGGGCTCGCACCGGATTCGCTTGGGCGGCGAGGTCGATCATGTGGCTTTGGGCGGCTTCTATGCCTTCGACAGTCCCGGCCAGATCAACGTTTGGTCGCCCGACGAGGTGCGCTCCTACAACTCCACAGTGTCACCCGACCAGCAGATTCCGCTCCCTTCGAGTTTCAACACGCTCGATGACATCCTCGCTTTGCCGCTGAAGAACTTCGAGGTGGCCGTGGGCGACTCGCGGCAGCCGCCTCCTTTTCAGGCCAGCAAAGCGAGTTCGACCACGCGCTACCACGTATACCTGCAGGACACCTGGAAGCTCACCCCGCGGCTGACGGTCAACTATGGACTGGGGTGGAACTACGAAAGCAACCTGCTGAACCACGACTTGAGCAAGCCGGATTACCTCGCACCGGTGCTTGGGGCAAACAACCTCGCCGCCCCCCAGCGTTACTTCAAGGACTTCTCACCCGTGGTCGGCTTCGCTTACTCGCCGTTCAAGAACTCGAACACCGTCATCCGCGGCGGCGTGGGCATCTACTACGACTCGATGGAGTTGTGGAAGCGGCTGAGCGAGCGCGCCTACATCGGCCCGATCGGCAATGGCCGCTATCCGCTGCCGGGCTCGCTGGTCCCGAATCCCATCGATGGCATACCGGGCGTACCGCAAGGCACCCCGCTGGAATTCAACTCGAATCCGACTCCTTTCACTGCCGGTTACCTGACGCAGATCCTCGATCCCGTGATCTCGGGGCTTGCCGGTACACTGGCGAGTTTCGGTAGCCCGACGGACCTGGCAAAGCGCGGCATCAACCTGTTTAAGACGGCGAGCGACCTGTACCCCTCAAACTACCGGCCACCGCAATCACAGCATTTCAGCCTGGGAGTTCAGCAGCGCGTTGGCAACGACTGGGTAATCGACACGAACTTCGTGTGGCGTCACACCATCCGCATGGACATGGGCAACATCGACTACAACCGTTGGAACAGTGCCGCCGGGCCGGTCATCCCCGCCTGCACCAGCGGTGATCAATTGCTGGATACCTCGGCACAGTGCTCGGCCGGTTCCATTGAGGTGCGCACTCCGGACGGCCGGTCGCGCTATGCGGGCCTGCTGGTGCGGGCCGAGAAGCGCATGTCGCGGAACCTGGAGTTGATGATCGGCTACACACTGCAAAGTCAGGTGGGCTACAACGGACTGATCGATGCCAACCACTGGTTCGCCAGTTGGGGGCCGCAGGCTCCGCACCACATACTGACCCTCTCTGGCATCTACAAGCTGCCTTGGGGCTTTGAGGCGTCCCTGATCAGCAGTATGAGCAGCAAGGGTCCCATCACGTTGGGCATCTCCGGCATCGACATCACGGGCACGGGCCTGGGCAGCTCGATTTTGCCCGGCTCGACCTCGGGCGCCTTCAACATGTCGATGGGCAGGAGCGATCTGGTGCGGCTGGTAAACGACTTCAACCAGAACTACGCCGGCCGGACGACGCCGCGCGACCAGCCGATCCCAACGCTGACGCTCCCCTCGAACTTCAATCTCGGGCAGTCGTTCTTCGATCAGGACTTGCGCTTTGGGAAGACCTTCTCGTATCGCGACCGCCGGAAGTTGTCCGCCTTCGCCGAGTGTTTCAACTGCCTGAACCTGGCCAACCTGGGCGGCTACAGCGGGGATCTCAGAAACACGGCAAGCTTCATACAGCCCACATCGCGCATCTTCCAGGTGTTCGGTTCCGGGGGCCCTCGGGCGATCCAGCTTGGCACCCGATTCTCGTTTTGAGTCAAGCCGGCCGAAATGCGCCGTCCCGGCTCGGAGGACCTCCCCGCCGGTGTCGTTTGCCGGGGGAACCGCAAGCCCACAGCCGTCCCGCCCCAGTCTGCAGGTCGAGGCTGCCCCGCGGTCTGATCAAATCTGCCCGGGTCAACTGCCAGCCGATCCTCAAGTTCCAGTTCGGACTGCGCGGCGCTGCCAGCATCGAGCGCAGCGCAGATCTCGCCCCTCGAAGGGCGGATCGGTTCGTCCCTAAGAGTCAGCGCTTCGGCTTTGGGTTTGCGCTCAATCTCGCCTTCCTTGCGGTTGAGCCTTTACTCGGCCCGTCTGCAGACTGCCTGTCCAGGACCATTGCGAAATACGCAGTCACTGGTGGTTACAACCGTTGGGCGCGTCACTTCGAGCCCCTGCGACAGATATCACCAGCAGTGCCAAGACCCTAGGCACTCGCCAGAGAGTCTACCCGGTGTCGCGCAGCACACGCACCTCCGGCCCGGTGAGTCACGACGGAGAATTTGGGAAGCCGGCGCGAGTACGCCGGTGAGAACCGCCTGAGGGAGGGAGTAGGCGGGGTGAAATCGCGCTCGGGAGAGCGCTGAGGCAGGCAAGTCGGAACGAAATACGGCGCCAGCCTTCGGCTACCGAAGTGCGCGTGGATAGAAGTGCAAAGAGCTACAACCGGTCTGCGTCATCAGGCGCAAGCCTCGGACAGCCCGGCTGCGTCAACTTTCATTCGGTAATGGCCAAGGCGGGATTCGCCCCCATCGCGACAGGCCGTGGCATGGGGGCGACCGGGCCGTCGCTCTGCACCCGCAAGCCGTCCGTGGCGATCCGGAACTCGACCACCGATCCCCCAGTCGCTCCCTGTGCCAGTTCCTGGCGCAGCGCCTCGGCGGCCTGGTCGTCCCGCGCCAGCAGCATCAGAAACCCGCCTCCGCCGGCGCCTGCCAGCTTGGCTCCTTGGATCCACGGCCGCGCCCGTTCCAGGATGGCGTTGATCGGAGCGTTGGCCGTGTGCGGGTCCAGGATCTGGTTCAACTGCCAGTGCCGGTCCAGCAGTTCGCCCAGGTGCTTCCAGTCGCCCTCCGCCAGTGCATACGACATCTCGACGGCCAGCGTCTTGATGCTGTGCAGCACCTGCACCGTCGCCGTCTCACGAGCCAGATAGCGCGAGACAACCTGGCGCAGCAGGTCCTTCGCCATGCGTTGAATGCCGGTGTTGTAAAGCACCAGCCGGCGGCCGAATTCCTGCTGCCGTTCCTCGCTCCAGGCCACCGGTTGCACGCGGATGCGCTGTCGCAGTCCCGGTCCGGTGATCAGCAGTTTGGCACCCGGGAAGATCCCGCCCGCCTGGTCCTGCCAGCCGCCGCCCGTGGTCATGCGCTGCTCCAACTGCATCACCTCGTCCGACAAGGCATGATCGCTCAGCTCGCGGCCCGACATCGTCGCCAGCGCCCGCAGCACCGTCGCGGCCAGAATGCTGCTGGTGCCCAGTCCCGAGCCCACCGGCAACTGCACCCGGCAGTCGATCTCGAGCCCACCTCCCAGCCTCTGCAATGTATTCGCTAATTGTTCGCCAGTAGCCGGGATGCCGTGCAGCGCCAGCGCCACTCGTGGAATCGAGAACACCGACCCCGGCCCGCACGGCGCCAGCAATTCCTCCGACGTCCTAAACACCGCCGGTGCCCCGTTCCCGTCCGAGTTGCACCGGATGACCGGCTCTTCAATGCGCCGGATTTCGGTGACGATTGGATACGTTCCGTTGATCTCCAGCGCGACGTTCAGCACCGTGCCGCCCCAGTCGAAGCAGAACGGCGGCGTATCCGACCAACCGCCTCCCAGATCGATGCGCGGCGGCGCGGAGACCTGCACCCGGTCGAACCGCCAGGCTTCGAGACTCCGCTCCGCTGCCACCGGTGCGCTCGCGCACACTGCATCCTGAATGCAGGCGAACGCGGCGGATTCCGACGCCGTGGCCTCCCGCTCGAATCCCGCCCGCGCCAGCAGCCGCGCCGCCTGTGCCAGGTGGCTCGCCGCGTGCGTCAACTCTTCCGGGCCGCCCTCGCGCAACTTTTCGGCATGAGCCCGCAAGGCCCGCCCCGCCGCCGCCGCCGGAGCCAAACCCGGCAGGTTGGCGAGCAATGGCCGCAGGTCCGTGCCAGACTCCGCCAGTTCCACCGCCGTGTTCTGCCAGATGCCCTGCAGTCGGTGATTGCGCGCCTCCGCCAGCAGCTTTCCGTCGGCGCACTGCGCGCTTCCGGCCAGCGACAACCGCTGCGCCCGCCGCCAGCGTTCGGCGCTGTAGGTACTCGCGTACCCCATCATCCAGCGTGCGCACTCCCAAGCCTCATCGACCTCCGCCACCGGGAACAGCAGAGCGTTCCATAGCGTCGGAGACCCTTCTGTACCCCACACGTCTTCCACGCTCAGCCCCAGCCGCTCCAGCGTTTCCCGCACCGGACGGTTAAACCACGTCGCCGTCTCCAGCGCTTGTTTCGGATCGTCCTCCGCGCCATACGCGCGGATCACCCATCCATCGTTTGCCGGTTGGCCGGCCCCCGGCCCGGTCGCCGCCGACCCGCTCACGGGTAGTTGGTGCACCACGGTCCCCTCGGGGACCTCCACTCGCCCGCCGATTCCCGTCAGCCCGTGCAGAATCGCCCCGCGTCCCGCGCTCACCGGTCCCGCCAGGTCGCACTCCAACACCACGGCTTCGTGCCCCAGCCTGCATTCACCGCCGATCACGCTGTCCAGGATGCCGCTCGCGCCCGCCGCCCCAGCCGCCAGCGTCCTGAACGAACGCGTCGTCCCCACGTGCAGGAACTCGCCTTCCACCACCGCGCAGTGAAACGCCGCCGGTGTGAGGATCTGTTTCAACTCGCGCCAGAACAGCCCGGCGTTCGCCTCGGGCACCCACTCGCCCGTCAGCCCGCGCGTGATGTGGTCGTACAGATCCACCGCCGGCAGCGTGCGGAACCCCGCCAGTTCCGTGAGCGCCACGGTCAATTCCGAATCGAACCGCAGCAGCCCGATGTCCACCGCCACGCGCCCGTCGTCGTACACGCCGCCCGCCGCCTTGATCGTCGCGAAGGCCGGCTTCTGCAGAAACGTGTAGACCTGATCCGCCTGCCCCACGACGTACACGCCGTGATGGCTGCCCGTCTCCGCGTCCAGCTTCATCGCCACGCCCGTCGCGCCCGGCCGGCCCCAGCAAACCTTGCTCGCGTCGAAGCGCAGCACGACGTCGCCCGAGGCCACCAGCAGCCCGTTGGGAATTCCCTCGGCCCAGGCCGCCGACAATTCCATCGTCTCGTCGAACACCGTCGTCGTTTCGCCCGCCCGCGTCCGCGACGGCAGCACGCCGAACAGCTTGCCCACCGGCGAATACTGCGGCAGCCGCCGCGAGTCGCCCCCCGAATGGACGAGCAGCACGCGGTGGCTGCTCCACCACGCCAGCAGCTCTATTGGATGAGTTTGGGCCAGCACGCCCAGCGCGTTGATCGTCGCGCCTCCGCTGCCCACCCTGCGGTCGCCCGGATCCGGGACCACCAGGAACTCCGTCCCCGCGGGCACTCCGCCCGACAGTTGCCGCCGCTGGATCTCGCTCCGGTACAGCTCCGCCTGCCGCGCCGACGATGCCGTCAGCACCACCGCGTCCCAAGCCGGTCGAGATTGTGTCGTCACTGCCATCGGTTGTTCTCCAAGGCGAAGTTGCGTGCGTGTGGAAGCGACGTGCCCACGCTGCGATGTGGGGCAGGTTGTTAACCTGCCGCGGGTTGGCAACCCGCCTGGCGATCCGGCAAGTGGCCTATTCGGCGCCGGTAAGCAACCGGCGCGCAGGATGCCATCCTGCCCCACAATTCTCACTTGCGTGTAACTCTACTGCGCAAGCCTCAATACCTGTCGCGGAGTGCGCCCTGGAGCGTCGCCCCACTACGGAGGGACTGGTTCGAACCGGGTTCGTCCCAAGCGCGATAATCGTACTTAACCTGTTTATAATGAGCAGCCTAGAAGAATAAAAGAGCCGCCGCACTTTTTCACAGCGCTCGGCAGCGCTTCAAGCCAGCGCCGCGATGCTTCAAGCATTTCAAAGATCTGCACCCGGCGCGGCAAAGGGCGGGCTCTGGACAGCCCACGCCTCGCTGTGCTCCACGCATTCCGAAGCACTACACCCGGCGCACTGGGCGCGCTCAACGCGGGCCGCAACTCCCTGAATTAGCACGAGAAATGTTTCACGGAAAGGTGTCATCGCGAGAACGCCGCCCTGCCTGTGCCAGCCCCGCCTCGGACCTCGCCGTCCACCCTACACACTCGTCAGCCGCGTGATCTGCCGCGTCAGAAACCCGCGCCAGCCCGTCTCCCGCCGCGCTCCGGCCGCATTCCCGTTCAACCCCGCGCCGGATTTCCCGTTCACTCCATTGCTGGGCCTCGCGTTCAACTCAGGCGCCGTCCCGCCGGTGCTGCCCTCCGCCGGCTGCGCGCCCGCCACCGAACCGGCCTCGTTCACCGCCTCCGCCGCCTTGCGGTTCAGGCACGCCACCGAACTGCAATTCACGCACTGCCGGGCGTCTTCCCCCGAACTCTGCTCCACTCCCGCCCCCACGGTCTCTGCCTGCAGCTCCGCCTGCAACTCCTTCAGCTTCAACGGCAGCACCTTGCCCAGCGGCGAGGGCAGCAGCGAGAGCGGAAAGGCCAGCAGCGCAGCAAAAATTAAACCTGTCACCAGTCCCAGAATGCTGGCCAGCAGGGTTTGCACGGAAAGGCGCCCCATCAGGGTGCGCAGTCCTCTTAACGGCCGGATGGTAATAAAGGGGGTTACGATCAAACCCACCAGGGCTCCAATTAACCCCAGGGTGACCGCATATTGGATCGGAGAAAAGGCGCCCGGGACGGAGGAAATGCCGTTGGGCTCTATGCCTAAGGATGAACCCCAAAGAAAGCCGATAATTAAAAAAACAATCATTCCAACTAAACGAAGAATAAATTCAATGCTCATAGAACTCCTCAATTTATTCTAGCAGCCTGAACGACCGCCGGCAGTCCTGAATAGCTGCCGGCAGACCGGCGGTGGGGGTCATAAAAAGACCCACCGCTGTGGATTGGCTGTACTTTGTTAAGGTGCGTAATAAAAAGAAATAAAAACTGAAACCAGGTGATAAAAAAAATTATTCGGGTGTAGCCCGCGAATTCTTGGATCCGGGTCGGTTCGGGCGCAGGGGTGATTTTTGTTTGGTCGGCCGGCCAGCATTGGGATTGAGCAGCAGGTTGAGCTGGTTCATTGCATGCGGGTCATATTCGCGCTTGCCGCAGACGTCACACACCCAGGCCGGGAAGTTGGATACTGTGATTAACTCGTCGCCCAGCCAGGTAAAATAGGTCATATATTTCAGGTGCATCTGGCCGGCCTGGCAGCCGTTGCAGGGTTGAACCGTTGGGGATAAATTTTCACTCATCGAGTTTCTCCAATTCAAGTGTCCGGCCGGCGTCATGAGGAAGCTTTGACGACTTCGATAT